>Ga0123357_10007665_pt1 | contig 13387 bp, 11 predicted proteins | sample TergutEmb28metaG_FD_89873 | JGI IMG/M metagenome (GOLD analysis project Ga0123357, IMG submission 89873) | Embiratermes neotenicus P4 segment gut microbial communities from Petit-Saut dam, French Guiana - Emb289 P4 | ecosystem: Host-associated > Arthropoda: Insects > Digestive system > Gut ...
CAGTAATTGAAGAATAAAAGACCAACTTGATGTCACTTGCTATTTTATTTCACTTCTTATGTGCTCAAAATGTTTCAGACATTAATATATCCATCATCAGGAGCTTGCGACTGTGTGCTTCAGCCTGCAACACGGGCACTACTCAAACCCAGCCGCACCAAATCACCAACACACAATGAACCGAGAACAAAACAACCGATGTAATTCAACACACAGTCGCAAGCTCCTGATGGTGGATATATTAATGTCTGAAACATGTTGAGCACATAAGAAGTGAAATAAAATAGCAAATGACATCAAATCGGTCTTTTATTCTTCAACTATTACAATGATGCACAGTCCAATAAACATAAGATTTACAATATTTGCAGCTGTGTTGGTTGCATCCTTTATAAACAACTCAGATTTACAGTGTCTTCGTTGTCCACTCCCCCTTTCACTGATTTACCCAGATGCGCTGTAAGTTGGTGCCTGGATGGATTTCAACTTTAAATGTGTGAGAAGCCAGCCTTTTTCTTCTTCCAGATATTTTAGACATTGGTATATTTTGCTTGGAATAAAGTCTGATTGTGCATTTATGTTGTAAAGGCTAAGAGGATAATTTACTTGTAAAATTATGTGGGCTTGCATTCATTCAAGCTGATACTACTGCAGTGCTACAATCCATAAAAGTCCAGTGTTTATGTGGACTCCATTTACTTGAGTGCAGGACAGTGATTATTCCAAGACTGATTGGCTGTGGGAATTGTAACACATTTAATTGCTCAAATTTCCCTAAAACTCATGTCACCTCTAAATACTTTTGCACTAATAAGGAAACAATTTTTGACCTTTTTTAAGCTTGTAAGAAATTGTTATGCAATCAAGAACAAGAAGTGTCCTGATAAAAACTATCTTCTGTATGTAGTGTTTATAAGTGCATTAGATGTATTGTATATGGTTTTCTTATGTGTAATAATAAAAGTAATAAACCTTAAATTACAGAATGGTTATGACATCAGTGGAGGAAATAATGAAGTTAAAGAAAATGGTCCTATTTTACATATACTGACACCGTTCATACAGGTTTGTGTGAAGTTACTGATAATAGATTTGAGTTGCACTGTGTTGATATGTTCCATCAGGTTCACAGAACTGTTGAGAGTGTATTCCCTGTGTGAACATCAGTATGCTTGTTACCATTATAACAATACTGGCACAACCTTGGAATATTAGGTGACTTTGGTTAGTCTGTAGGCCTTCAAAATTATGTAGTATGGCCAAAATTTGGGTGGCTTCATGTTGGGTAAAAACATTATTCTTTCTGGTACACATTTTGTTTCTTCAAGCCTTGCCAAGGAGTTACAGACCTATTCACAGAGTCGTTACATATGTAGTTATATATATATATATATATATATATATGTGTGTGTGTGTGTGTTTTATATACATTCATTCATTAGTATTCAGCCTAGAAGGCCGGGCTGGGCAGGAACCAGAGCCCAGTCGTGACCGGTATGGCTCTGGCACACGAGTGAAAATGTTTGGTGAACATGAGTTAGTGCTAGATCCTGTGAGGATTCTGAATTATAAGTTGAAGTACTTGCAGAAAATAGGTAAACCTCAAATATGTGCCACTGAGATAGAAGCCCGAGTCTGGTACGTAATTCACGTACGGTATGGATTTGCAGTCAGTAGTTAAACTTATGGCACACTGTGAAGGAATATTTTGTAACCAATTAAAGGACTGGCATACTATAAATGCAATATATTGAATAGAGATGGCCCCAGACTTCAGGAAAGGACATGCCAAGCTGAAGCCAGGAATGGCCAGTTATGAAACCATTGTGACATGATACATAAGTAATCTGACTTATTTTTTGGAACTGTGCTAAATCTAACATAACAGAGAATGAAGGTCAGGGGAATGTTCTTAAAGGGAGACTGAATGTAACCAGAACATATTTGTAGTGCTTCTGCAGTGGGTATAAATGTATGCATAGTGCCATTGCCACAGGAGGTTTCCAATTCCACCACACATGGATCACCTGGATGTAAAATGGCCCAAAAGGCATTTGCAATGTGTAATTTGAAGGTGCAACATTTACAGATTGGTTCAAGTCAGTAATGCCTCCAGAGCCAAAAAAATAGCAACATGGGAGGGGGGAGGCTTGTGGAAACCATGGGTGCCATGTTGTTTCATCTCTCCAACCCACCACAATTTGTGGAACATGTGTTAATTTTTAAGTTATGCCACATAATTAACTTGTCAAAGTATCACAGTATTTAGGAGTGAATGGATGGAGGTATATGGACATTTCAAAATAATAAAAAGTATAAAATAAACAAGTATGTCATTACAAATTCCATGTACAAGACAAAATATTTTAGGTCTGTTGGGGAATAAAAAATGATTGTCTAATATGTACAGTTAAAGGTGTAACCGTATTTATCAGCAGTTAATTTGGATTGAAGCACAGTCATTCATGTTGTGAACATTTAAGAACATGGAACTTGTCTCCCGCGATATCCTGAAGCAGATATTATTGTTATTCTTATTATCATATTCTAATGCCTTAATCCTACTATATATAAAGTCGTTTGGTATATTTCCGTACTGAGTGGGGTAGAATCGAGACATCATAATAACAAAGCATCAATTCCGTTCGATCTTTCATTCTTTTCCTTCTGACCCCATTCCGCGATTTTTTTTAAACCAAGCATAAAGACAATTGTCAATCTACAACTTCTTGTATCTGCGCTTCCACCCATGGATGAAGGGACTACACGCAATCTCTGCTTTGGACCATGAGTTTCAACACGAAATGTGTTTTTACGGCTCTGTGGCAACATATCGAATGTTATACGTGCCATTATTTGCAAGTACCAGCAACGGATTGAGGGCGATGCGCGAGTCATTAATTATCTCTAGGTTCCTTGGACCCCTTCTTATTGCTATTATTACTACTCCGACATCAACGGTCCGAACAGTCACGTATCAATAGATGGCAACCATGGATCAGATAGCAGCAGAGATTGACGCGCCACAATTCTGCCGATGATCTGTACTCGGTGCCATCCCGATCTGTGATCCCGACTGTGGTGCCTTGGGCCGGTGAATGTCATGATGATTGGCTGCTGGCTCTAATCCATGGCTATAACTACACCAATCAGATTACAGAATTTAAAGCGTTGTACCACCGGTCATTACTAACGGACGTTTTCCAGTGCATATCTTGCTTTATATAACCTTTTTTAAAATTATAAAACCGTACTGTGCAACAATAATTTTAGTGCGGAACATGGGTGTTCTTATTTTGTTTTGTCCAGCTATTTGTGACTGAATCTCCAGCATTTGGCCTAACATTGGAATTCTGTTCTGTAAGTAGGATAACGTTGGTTGTATGTCTGGCGTCAGTAGTTTTCATGATGACAATCTTTTTATGACAGATGGAAGGTTAATGACAAACTTGATTCCAGTGTCACAATCTTTTTATGGAGACAGTGAAAATTGTATAATGTTTGAATGACGTTTGTGCACAATTTCATGTACTCTGCATTTGGTTATGAATAATTCGAATGAAGTTTCTTGGTAGGGAATTTTACTGGATTTCTTCCGTCAAATTACACAAAATGATGCTTATATGTTAAAAATTTTCCTAGGTGTCTATTCCCATTTGTAGTAAATACGCTGTTGTTATTATTATTATTATTGAATTTGGTATCGCTGTTTTGTAGGGTATTTACAATTCTCTCCTGAAGTGAAACTGTCAGTGGCATATGGTGTTGCAGCTGTTCTGTAGTTACAATTTATGGTACATTTAATGTTATTTCCTATGTTGGATGTTTTGCATATTTCCAATAGTACTTTCTGCTGTATGTGTGCAGTGCCCAAGATGGCTGTTTTCTGTATTTCTTGGATTTTGTGCTTCGTATGTTGCTCAGATATTTTCTGAATGATTTTGAGATTGTTCTATTTGCCCATATGATATGTTTTTACATTCCACATGCACTTTACGTATTTCTGTTGTAATGTCTTTCTTATATTTTACAATCTTTTCAGCATCTTTCTTGATCACATTTCTGCCTCCTGAAATTGCAATATCTATTGACACGCACCTTCCTTTTTCATTATCATAGATTATGATGTCTGATTTATTGTTAGGGATAGTTCTGTTGGTTGGCACATATTGATTCCATAATATGATTACATTACCTTCATGTCTTGTTTCTGCTCATTTTGATACAGACTCATACCACTGTTCGTTGGTAATTTTACCCCTATTTCCTTGCATAATTTAAAATGTTGAGTACATGCTCTATCTTGTGTCTTTATGTATTGTTGGTTTGCCAATAATGTGCATGCTGACATTATGTGGTCCATTGTCTTGTCAAATTGTTGACAGTCTGCATTTGCTATGTTTCTGTTTGTGATATTTTCGTAGCATGATGTTTTGTTGTAATGTCTGGTCTATTGCTGCTATTCCATGTTCATTTTCTATAAATATGTGCTTATATGTGTATATGTATGTGTGTGTATATGTATATTTGCCTCATTTTTTGATTCATTTCTTGTTCGTTGAAGTGATGTTTAATTTTTTGTAAATCCAAGTGTGTGAGCTTGTTTCAGAGTGGACAATGGAAGGTATTTCAGATGATGTTTCATACTTACATCCAAGAGTTCCTAGTCTGTATTTCGGAAAAAGGTATTTTGAAGCTGGAAAGACTAACTTACTGTCACGCTTTGAACATGGAGGACAACCTGCACATACAAAGAATGAAGAAGTAAAAGTATACCTGCGAATAAAGCCATCAAAGAATGCAGCACAGATATTCGCTCCTCCACAGGTAATTGACATACGTGTATTTTGTGTGTGTTGAGGGCTTCATTCTTCAAGGACATACTGCAGTGCCATGGGGTGGTGGGTGTTCAATGTTTCTAACACAGCATAGAGGTCTAATTTGCAAGGGTTGAATGTCCACTGTGTGATCCTTATATGGAATAGCGCATATCTGTACAAGTTATAGATTTAAGGCATATGAGTGTATTTAGCTTAGCTTATTAATGTGTACTTTACCTCCACCTCTGTTAGGAATAAAACTCCATGTCTCCATGCAAGTCCAAATACAATGTTGAAACATTTGATTCTATAAATATGCTAAGTTGTGTGGCAGGATCATCTGTGATATAATACACAGTTAGCTACTGAGATGTGGACAGATATCTAGTGTATTGCAGTGCAAGCACAACTATGAATAATCAAGGTAACGATGCAGTACACAAGGGCTGTTACAGTCATTCCCTTGTGAATAAGTGAAACTGCTAAGGACATGCCTATGAATGTGGCAGGCCTGCACATTAGGAGGAATTTCATCCATAGGTCATGCAGAACTCTTGGGATGGTGGACTCTATTCTGTATCCTAGAACAATTTTTTTGTGACTATTATATGTGGATGAGCTAGAAGATATCTGTAATATGTTGTTTAAAACAGTAGCATTTATTTGAGCCTATACACGAGCATGATTTTTCCATACACACCTCCTTATGTTGAACACATTTAGTTGTCTGGGTTCATATGCATACCAACATGCACAGGGACCAGCATAGCCAACATATGAAGACATCTTTCCGGAGCTATTATCTTCTGTTTATCTTCATTTGTGAGTGTCTGTTGTTTCTTGTGCAGTAAAACTGATCATTGCAGGGCATTTTTATTGTTTCCTGAGGATATTTTTCTATGAATCCTTATGTATCATGGTTTCCTATTTGATATGTGTTTGCATTTGATTTTATTTTAGGATGAAACATTTCAAGTAAAGGATTCTCAGACATTGGTCTTGAGATCACTAAAGGATCGTGCTGTTCATAAGTAAGTACAGTTTAAGTACATAAGGTGTTTTAACTTCCCATTATATACACTCCAGTATTTATTTTATGATATAGCAGTAGGACCTTCTTATTAAGAAGTTGGGTAGTCTGAAGACTCACTGAATAGTTCACATAAATTTCACGACATCCAATCAAGTTACAGTGGAATTTCCTAATAAATTTGTATGTGAGTTTTGCCCAGGTTATGGAGTGCCTATGCTCAATGACACTTAAGTTGGTTTTCTTTTACCTCATTTAAATCCTTCTGTAGAGAAGCTGTTTGTCTATGTTATGACACTGCTACTAGCAGTCATTCTACACACATTCACATCCCTTCAGAGCACCTGTTGAAAAACTTTGCTTGTCTGTGCATGAAAGAACTTGAGAACCAATGACTGGGTTTTCATAAAATGTGATAATGGGGAATTGAACTAAAATATGTTGACTTCTTGCAACAGACTCTTTGCGTGAGAATGAACGCAGATGTCTGCACACAGTTTGAGTTTAACTTGTGCATCATACATATTTATGACTCTGAAAAGTGTGTGGAATACTTTTTTGAAGCACTTATGATTAATGTATCCATCTTTATTTGCCCATTTTAAATTAAGTGGTTGCACATAAACTTAAAATTTCACTCTGTCACAATATTTTGTAATTGCTGACAACAAACATCTTCTTACACAGTTTGTAGGTATATTTGAAATTGACATAACAAAACTCATATTCTCTGTTAAAAGCGATATGCGTTCAGTACTATGATTGTACTGTTCTGTTTTCCTTCATTAAGCATCATGAATCTAACTTGAAAAAAGAAACTGGTAACTACATAGAAATGTCATACAATGATATGAAAACTGTCATTGAATTATTGTTCCACCGCAACAAATCATATATGTGTAGTGCCATATAATTGTTATACAGTATAAAACATTCAATGCACTTGTATTTTTGCCCTAATTACTTGGCACACAAATAGCATCTATGTGGCATAATATATTTAGATCCTCAGCTGCACTTCTTGTTCTTACCTTGTATATTGCAAGATATCATAAATGTACATAGGTCATGATGTAAAATGTTTGTTTATGACTTTAACCAAACTTGACAGGTTTTAATAATAGCGCCTAATATAAAATTTTACAAAAATTAATTAGTGGTAATTGAGTTGTTACGTGCGGGCAGATAGAGGTAATGAAGCTAATAGTTTTTGCTGTTGTTTGGCGAATGTGCCCAAGAATGAAACACGCAACTGCACAATTTATCCCTATCATATGTTGTCAGTTTTTGAGTTAGCAAACCAAATGGCATGAACATCCCAGAAGAGCTTCACTATTGATACATTTCCTTACTTCTATCATGTTACTGCGTTCCACTTCCCACACAGTGTATTTTGAACATGACATGATACATGCGTTGTATGAGTAAGCTGAAGCAGTTGGATGAGCATTTGCTTTATGTTCTGTTTTGCCCATCGGCCAGGAAACCTAATATTTCCATCATTGTTAAGCCTTATCAACATAAATACTGTATTTTGTTGATGTGATGCATTTATTATTGGTTTTTGGATGTGTTTTATTTTATGACATGTTCATTTTCTTAGACAATGTAGTTCTTAACCTGTCCCTCTGACTCGGTCTTCTGTGTATGTTAGTACCTCTAGAAAAGTTATGTGATATGGCTGGATTTTGATTGCTCACTTTTATTGCTGTTGGAAAATGAATTATGGAGAATTTGACGAAACAATGAATTAGAAGTTATAATCAAGGGGGAGAACATTGTCAGGTTCATTAAATGCCAAAGAATATGATGGCTTGGTCATATAGAAAGAATGCAAGACACCGCAATTCCAAAAAAGATGTTGTACGGAAAACTGTACGCAACAAGACGAAGAGGAAGACCAAAAATGAGATGGCTGGATGACGTGTCCACGGACCGGAGAAAGATGGGAATAAATGAATGGAGAGATAGAGCAAGGGATCGAGAGGCTTGGAGGCATATTGTAAAGGAGGCCAAGGCACACCCCGGGCTGTAGCGCCACCGAAGAAGAAGAAGAAGAAGAAGATGCATTTATTATTGGTTTTTGGATGTATTTTATTTTATGACATGTTCAGTTCCTTAGACAATATAGACCTTAACCTGTCCCTCTGACTCGGTCTTTTGTGTATGTTAGTACCTCTAGAAAAGTTGTGATATGATTGGATTTTGATTGCTCACTTTTATTACTGTTGTTTTCTTCTCCAGATTCAAGTTCACGAAAGTATTTGGTGGTAATGCGAGCCAGGAACTTGTCTATAATGACTGTGTTCATGAATTAGTAAAGAACTTCATTAGTGGACAGAATTGCCTACTTTTTGCTTATGGAACAAGTAGTGCAGGAAAGACATACACCATTCAGGGTATGTTGTTATTTTGTCTTTGACTTGTAGTAGATAAAAGCCTTTACATAATTTAGATGTTTCAAGATATGGCAGTTGTCATTACTGAATTCTGTTTCTAGGAACTTCTAAGGAACCTGGCATCATTCCACGAGCAATTAATGTATTGTTTAACAGTATTCGTGATCAGCAGAGTGAAACTGGTAGAATCAAACCAGATATGGTTACCCGAGTGGTGGAACTTGATGACAAGGCAGTGAAGCAAGAAGCTTTGTACAAACAGCAGATTATGGCTTGGTCACAGAATAAAAACCATGTAAGTCTGAGCAGGGTGGTTACAAGTGCATTAAGACTCAGTTGAAAGGGAGCTTTTAACATAAAAATATTTTTAAAATTTTACCATAATTCATTCTTAATTTAAAACATTTTTATATTGTTATGCTGCATTCAATATTTGTGCCTATTCATGCATGTGTTTTACTGAGATGTTTAAAACTTTCCATCTCTCAGCATGTGTTTCCTCTCATATTTGTGGTGAATCAGTATCACCATATTTTCCTATTTTCATAAGGGCAGTAATACTAAATGAATAGTATCATGTGTTTTGTGATTGTATTGCTGTTTTCATGCCTGAATAAAAAGAGGGAACAATTCAGACACATTAAATAGAATAAAACAGTAGGTGGGGAGGGAGCAGATATGCCATGTGCTATTCTCCTTATGTAGATGAAGACGGTTAAAGCTTAATGATTTTTGGGAAGTGAGCTACCAGACATTTAGAAGCATGGGAGGAAGAAGAGGGTGTATACTTTTAGTTACCATGCTTTGAGTGAAGGATGATTATAGAACTTTCAGATATCCGTATGTGTGTGAGTTGAGATGTAGTTTACCTGCTTTTGTCTTTAGGTATTTGATTCCAAAATCTCTGGAACAAGCTCAGAGAAGGCACCAGACAACACAACGAGCAGTATTAACAGTCAAGGTACGCATGATACTTTCTGTGTAATCATCAGGCAGTGAGGACCAGCCATGACATATCAGTTTTACTCCTTTACAGTAAATTCTGCACTGTAAATTCAGGCAGATTGGCATCCCGATGGATTGGCTATTATAGTTGCTATGTAACTCTTTGTAACAACTCAAGAACTGCTAAAAATCATTGATGAAATTTGATATTAGAGAGTTTTGTTAAAAATTATTGGAACCTTTCAAGTTTCATTTATATTGAACTGCTTCGACAGCCACTTTACATGAAGACCTATCTGCATTTCTGTGCACATGCACAGGGTGTGCTCTGCATACATTTAATTCCTGTCTTGTTTTGGGTCCATATGCAAGTTAGGAAATTAAAATTTAAACTGCATTCCAGAAACGATGATCAGATGTTCTAGTTTTTGCTTTTTCTTCATAGCCTAGCAGCACTCCTACAGTGAAACATAAAACATACTGCATTTAAGTTTTAGGACTGTTGCTAACATTCATAAAGGATTGAATGTGCCATGGCCATTAATTCCCTTTGTATGTTTTCTAACTTAATTTGTATAAATGCCATTTATTGTCCCTTTTAACCTTCCAGCATTGCTTCATAATTGCCATGTCTCACCTTCATCTTCATGGGTGAAAGTTGTGTTATTCGATGAAAAGTAACCTGTATTTTACTAAACACAGCTAGAATTAAAAGTAACAGAAACCTGACTAAGAAATAGTGGGGTTGTTTCATCTGTATGTGTTGGTAGTAAGGAAAACATTTAATACTACATTGAGGCTTCAAACACTTAAACAGTTCCATTGTTCCTTTAAACATTGTAAACAATGCTGCAGATAAAAAAGAAATAGAACAATTGAACATTGCAAAAATTTGTGGACTATTTATGACACAGTAATGGACCATTTTTGTAAACATTTATTGAAAGATTAAAGATTTATGGTAGTGACTCATATTCATTTTTCACAGAAAATGTAGAAGTAATGTGCTTCTAATATGTAAGTATGTAACAAATGTAGAATTATGCTGAAGTAGTTAAAAGTTTTAGTATGAGTTATAGGCTGTACCATGGCTCATGCAGTTAGTTGCTGGCCTCTTGCCATGAAGGACTGTGTTTGATTTTATCTCTTCTACTTGCAGCCATCTCAGACTCATTCCGCGATATGCAAGAACAGCTTAATAATTCGTTACTTGTAAGTACAGATGGGAAAGGATCTGCATTCTCAACATGGGTTTCCTTTGCTGAAATATACAATGAAAATGTGTATGATTTACTAGAACCCATTGGATCAGGAAGACAGAAGAGACAAAACTTGGTACTGGGTATTGATAACAAAAACCAAGTGTATATAAAAGGTAGGACTTTTGTAATTAAAATACTTGAAAGATTTGTGGCCTACTGTTTGCAAGGAATAGTTACCTCCAAATTTTTTTTTTTTCTGTTCCTGTTTGTGTGTGAACATTCATGTGATTTCACCAAACAGAACTGTTCACCTGTTGTGCATTACAGGTTGTTCCTTTATGAATTTATGAACCTGTTATTCTGTAATTTCTATTTGAGGATAAATCAAATTACATAATGAATTCTGTGATTTGTACTCTTCACTAAATTTTATTAGGGTGATCAGATCACAGAGGATGGGATGTGTGGGGTGGGGTATGTGGCGCACCTGGGTGAGAAGCCAAAATCATACAGGTTTCTGTTTATGATGAAACCTGAAATAAAAGGCCACCTGAGAAAGCTAGGCCAAAGTGGGAGGATAATATTAAAATCAATAAATGTGTGTGCAATGCATTCATCTGTCTCAAAGCAAGGATAAGTGGTGGTTTTTGTGAACAGAGTAATGGATTTTTGGGTTTCATAATATGCAGGGGTTTTCGTGACAAGCAGAGGAAATATGAATTTCTAAAGAAGTTGTTGCTTGCTTATGTCTTAAATTTCCTCATGTTCCAAATAATTGTAATATAGTGAGTGTACTGACAGAAATGATAAAACAAGAATTTCAAAATTCAAAAGAAAATTGTAATATGGAGCAAGCAATTTTAAGAGATGATAGTTTCATTTCAGTGCAAGGAACGGAATGTGGATGTCCTGTACACGCAGTTCTACTGCATCCATATACAAAGTAATGCAAAGCGGAGAATGTATGATCGATATAAGTTCTGGGTTTCTTTACTTTTTGCTGTTGCTGTTTGTTTTTGTTGATTGTGACATGTTGTTATATTAATGGGGTAGCATTTTTTGCTGTTTCTTGTAAATTTTTTTTATTCAAATGTTTAATTTTGTATTTCCATATATCACTTCTTGTTAGAAGACAACTCTGTTCAATTTATAGGCCTAAAACATATATGTGTTAATTCTGCTGAGGAAGCTTATCACGTTATGTTGTATGGACAGCATAATTTGAGAGTGGCTGCAACTGGTTTGAACAGTCTATCTAGCCGATCGCATTGCATTTTCACCATAAAGCTTCTGCAACATTTAGAAACTGAGCACCAAAAATCTGTTCGAATAAGCACGTAAGTACAGCTTCACTTATGAATATACAGTACACTAAATTTTGATCATTAATGACTTCTTTGTCTTGATTCACACCAGTGTATGGCCCCATGGAGAAATGAAACAGTTCTTATTTAATTTTCATGCACATAGTTGTTGGCATGAAGGATAATTTGACGGACTTTTTCTGTTAAATTGGTATTTGCTTCAATGTATTTGAATTGTAATTTAGTATTCATAATATTGTTATGAACACGAACAAAAACATTACTATTGCCCTGTTGATGTGCATACTTTATTTAGTTTTCCCAAATCAATTTGTTCTGTAACATTTTGCTGCTTGCTGTACACTGGGATGTTTTTAGGTCTGTTCACAAAATTGCGAAAAGTGATTATTAGCTTCGTCATGTCTGTCTGTCCATCCATCCATCCACCCATACGTGTGGAATAACTCAGCTCCCACTGGACGGATTTTCATGAAATTTGATATTTGAGGGTTTTTAAAAAATCTGTTAAGAAAATTTAATTTTCATGAAAATCAGACAAGACTAAATGGTACTTTACATGAAGACCAATGTACTTTTTTTATATCTCTCTTATTTCTTCTTAGAATGAGAAATGTTTTTACAACAGTTGTAGAGAAAATCGAAACACATTTTGTGTTCAGTAACCCCCCCCGAAAATTCTGCTGTTTGTGGGATAATGTGGAAAATATTGCAGAGCCAGGCAGGCCACAGATGATAATATGAGATATGTGCATTTCATGCTGGATAACTAAGGCTACAGACACATGCTCAGAATATGTAATACTTATTGCTTTTCACTGCAGTAATGGTTGCACAAATGTGCCTGAATGTTACATTATACACACATTGCTTACCTTTTCCCCCCACCCCCCTTGCTTACACCATCAGCAAAGAAAGTTGACTCTAGTCGACATGCATTGTTACGCTGAGAAAATCTGATGTCCGCTAAAGTCGTCACCCAAGAACATGCAAAGTAATATGTGGCCATTTAAATTGTAGGTCTCCAGAGAACATTGGGTACTTAATTCTGGTGTACAGCAGTTGAGTAAAGTTTCCATACTATATATAATGGTTCCTCTCAAGTTAACAAAGTCATCATTGAATCCCACACCACAGTTTTTAACTTTGTGAGTGTGTATATGTAAGGTATACATTGATTGGTTTCAGTTTTTGCAGTTCTAATGTATATTTTCAGTTTATTTTTGTGTAATTATTCATTTGTTGAAAATCTTGCAGCACCAGTTGGGAATGGCTGCTCAGACTTATTTGAGTTTTGAACATTTTACAGTCCATCAATGTTTACATCCTACAACTTCTCAGGGATATATTTCCCTTATCAAACCTTTGATTTCCAGTTTAAGTATGGAATGTCTTCCTGTCTTTTGCTCCAATAAACGTATTAGGGGCGTCCTCAAATGGAGAAAACTGGTTCTCACGTCTGAAAGAGAAATAAATTTTTAATGTAAGGTTCACACTATGAGACAGTTATACTTCTGATACACAGCAAAATTCTTTGGTTCTGGTGTCTGATAATTCAGAAATGCCAATAATCTGGCTTATGATGAAAGTAGTGCCAAGACTGGAAGTTTTGCTTTTTACCAGAAAAACTTTCATCAATGAAAGAGGCAGATCTCAGGAATATGTTTGA
>Ga0123357_10007666_pt1 | contig 13387 bp, 13 predicted proteins | sample TergutEmb28metaG_FD_89873 | JGI IMG/M metagenome (GOLD analysis project Ga0123357, IMG submission 89873) | Embiratermes neotenicus P4 segment gut microbial communities from Petit-Saut dam, French Guiana - Emb289 P4 | ecosystem: Host-associated > Arthropoda: Insects > Digestive system > Gut ...
CATTCCGCAAACCATAACGGTGGAGGCGTTGAATGATAAGTTTGCCAGGGCTGCTGCTCAATCTTTTGCCAATTATACTTTCTTTATAGGGGCAACCAACGATAATATTGAGGAATTGAAAAAGGAAGGCGCAAAGCGGGCGGCTGCCATCAAAGTGTTTATGGGAGCTTCGACCGGAAATATGCTGGTGGATAATGAACGCGCTCTGGAGCGTATTTTTTCGGAAACAGGGCAAATTATCGCCGTACACTGCGAATGCGAGAAAATGATTGCCGCCAATAGAGCCCGAATAATTGAGCAATATGGTGAAGATTTGGATGTCGCTTTTCATCCGAAAATCCGTGATGCGGAGGCTTGTTATAATTCTTCCTCCCACGCAGTGGAGCTGGCAAAGAAATACAATACCCGTTTGCATCTGTTTCATTTATCGACCGAAAAAGAAATGTCGCTCTTGGAAGCAAAACCTTTGAGTGAAAAACGGATAACCGCCGAAGTCTGCGTACATCACCTTTGGTTTTCCGATGAAGATTATGCCGAAAAAGGCAACCGGATTAAATGGAATCCGGCAATCAAATCGCGAACCGACCGCGATGCGTTGCGGAAAGCATTGATTGATGGAAAAATTGATGTTGTAGCAACCGACCATGCTCCCCATGCTTGGGAAGAAAAGCAAGGTTCTTGTCTCAGGGCGGCATCGGGCGGACCGATGGTTCAACATTCGCTGGCGGCGATGCTCGAACTGTGCAGACAAGGGATTTTTACGGAAGAGTTGATAGTAGAAAAAATGGCTCACGCTCCGGCTGTATTGTTTGGAATTAAGGATCGTGGATTTATTCGCGAAGGGTATTATGCTGATTTGGTTTTAGTAAATCCGAATGCCAACTGGACAGTTTCCAAAGACAATTTGCTCTACAAATGCGGGTGGTCGCCGATGGAAGGCGTAACATTTTCCAATAAAGTAGAAAAGACGTTTGTTAACGGAAGTTTGGTGTATGATAATGGAGTGTTTGATGAAGGATTTAGGGGGAAGGAATTGGAAAAAATATGATTCAAATTCAAGACACAATTATTAGCTTAGATATTCTGGAAGAATATTTTGTCTGCGATTTACCCGTATGCAAAGGGATTTGCTGCGTCATAGGCGATGCGGGAGCGCCGGTTGAAGAAAATGAAATTGCCGAATTGGAAAAAGCGCTCCCCGCAATTTGGGACGATTTATCGCCTGAAGCAAAAGAAGTGATTGAAAAACAAGGAGTTGTCTATCGCGACATTGAAGGAGAATTTGTTACCTCGCTCGTCAATGGCGATGATTGCGTTTTTACTTATTACGACGAAAACGGTTATTGCAAATGCGCCATTGAAAAGGCTTTCAGTGAAGGAAAAATCGATTTCTACAAACCAATTTCCTGCCATCTGTATCCTGTTCGTGTTGCACGGTATAACGGATTTCGGGCGTTAAACTACCATCGGTGGCGATATTGCCGGGAGGCAACGGCTTTGGGAAAGGAACAGGGAGTGAAAGTTTATCAGTTTCTGAAAGAGCCGTTAATCAGGAAATTCGGCGAAGAATGGTATGAACAGTTGTTGATTGCAGCGAAAGAATTATTGACTTGAATTATTCATTATTACCCCAACCTAATCATTTCAGATAGGTAAGAACATCAGCTTCCAATTTGGTGTAATCGTCTATCCTTTTTACAATTTCTCCTTTGCGATTCAGAATAAAGGCTGTCGGAATGTCGCGGACATTGTATTTACGGGCAATTTCGGAATTGACGGATTGCGGATCCATCACACAAACCCATGGAAGATTGACGGCTGCATTTTTCCAGAAATGTTCGTCGGCGTCCAGCGATATTTGGTAAATCTGAAATCCCCTGCTGCTATATTTCTCATATACTTTCGCTAACAGTTGGTTATGCACCGGAGAATCTTGCATTCCGTAAGCTGTGAAATCCAATACAACCACCTTGTCTTTCCCTACATCCGAAAGGCGATATGCTTTGCCGTCAACCGATAAAAGCGTTATATCAAAAAAATCTTTACTTTCAATCGTCTTCATATTCAAACTATCCGGTTGTTGTTCGCGCAGAACGGCTAAGGCATTAGTGAATAATTGCACTAATTGCTTAGCTCTCGGAGCATTCGGATACTTAATATTCCAATTGTTTGCTACCGCTCCGTAAGCTTTCGAATCGGTTCTATCGTAAGGGTCATATATTAATAATCCATTGATTTGCTGAAATAAAGCAAAATATGCCGAAGCTGAAGCCGGATTGGGATAAATATATTTTTTTGCCTCATTTTTGTAGCCTTCAATACAAGCGCTCGTTTTATCTTTATATTCATCGGCTGTAATACTTTGAGAACGGTATTGATCCTGAAGCTGATTATAAGTTTCGCTCGTTTTCAACTGTAGCAAAGTCAGTGTTTTGACGCGCTCCGATTCCGGCGATCCTTCGACGGTATAATTTTGTGCAAATTGGAGCGTATCCGAATTAATCGTGACTGTTTCAGCGCTGTCGATTACAAAATTAATCAGTTGATTCTCTAACCTCAGGCGATAAAAATCCGGCGCAACAGGCCGGGCATACTTAAATTTGTATGCGCCGCTATTTCCTAATTTTGCCGAATCCAACAGGACTACTTTTGACGTAGTGATATTTTCCAGATAAAGCATCTTTTCGTTTCCGCCTTTTACAGTACCTTTTACCGTAAAATGATTTTTACCTGAACAGGAAATAAAGATTCCAATAACCGGAATCAGGAGTGCAAGTTGAATAACATTATTTCGTTTCATTTTTTTATTATTATGGAATTTTAGGCACAAATATACGATATTTCCCTTATTTTTAATTATCTTTGCACGATTTTAAAGTAGAAAAAAAAGATTAGAAAAGATTATTTATGATTGATCCTATTGTAAAGAAGATTGATTTGGGTGATGGAAGAGTCATTACCCTTGAGACCGGAAAATTAGCCAAACAGGCTGACGGAGCGGTCGAGTTGCGAATGAACAACACGATGATGCTGGCAACCGTTTGTGCAGCGAAAGAGGCAGCGCCCGGTGCGGATTTTATGCCCTTACAAGTTGAATACAAAGAGAAATATTCCGCTTTCGGACGTTTTCCGGGTGGATTTACGAGGCGAGAGGGTAGAGCGTCCGATTATGAAATTTTGACTTGCCGTTTGGTTGACAGAGCATTACGACCCTTATTCCCTGATGATTATCACGCAGAAGTTTTTGTTAATATTATCCTGTTTTCCAGCGATGGGGAAGATATTCCCGACGCTTTGGCAGGGTTGGCAGCTTCGGCAGCCTTAGCCGCTTCTAAGATTCCTTTCAACGGACCGCTGGCTGAAGTGCGCGTTGCCCGTATTGACGGACAATTCAGAATTAATCCTACTTTTTCGGAATTGGAAAAAGCGGATATGGATATTATGGTTGGCGCTACTATCGACAATATTATGATGGTGGAAGGCGAAATGAAAGAAGTTTCCGAAGCCGAAATGCTCGATGCCATTAAATTCGCCCATGAAACGATTAAACAGATGTGCCGGGCGCAAATCGAATTTATGGAAGAATTAGGCACGACGGTGAAAAGCGAATATTCGCACGAAGTCAACGACGAAGCGCTGTGTGAAGATATTAAAGCAAAATTATACGATAAGGTATATGCAGTCGCTAAATCCGGACAAGGAAAGCAGGAACGCAGCGACGCTTTCAAAGCCATTGCAGATGAATACAAAGCTCAGTTTACAGAAGAAGAATTGACGGACGAAAAAGCAAGATTGATTGGAAAATATTATCATGCTGTGGAAAAAGAAGCGATGCGCCGCTGTATTCTTGATGAAGGTATCCGGTTGGATGGTCGCAAAACAACGGAAATCCGTCCGATTTGGTCGGAAGTCGATTATGTTCCGGGACCTCACGGATCGGCTGTCTTCACTCGCGGTGAAACGCAATCGTTGTCAACCGTTACTTTAGGTACGAAATTAGACGAAAAAATTGTTGACGACGTATTGAATAACGATAAAGAACGCTTTCTCTTGCATTACAATTTTCCGCCGTTTGCCACCGGTGAAGCGCGCCCGCAACGCGGGGTAGGACGCCGCGAAGTCGGTCATGGAAACTTGGCGCACAGGGCGTTGAAACCTATGATACCCGAAAATTATCCGTATTGTATCCGTATTGTATCCGATATATTGGAATCCAACGGGTCGTCGTCTATGGCTACCGTTTGTGCAGGAACGCTTTCGTTGATGGATGCCGGCGTGCCGATTAAAAGACCTGTTTCCGGAATTGCTATGGGTTTGATTTCCGAAAACAAAGGTACGAATTATGCCGTTCTTTCCGACATTCTTGGCGATGAAGACCATTTGGGCGACATGGATTTCAAAGTGACGGGAACAAGCAATGGAATCACAGCTACTCAAATGGATATAAAAGTGGACGGATTATCATACGAAATTTTGGAAAATGCGCTGGCACAAGCCAAACAGGGACGCAAACACATTCTGGGTAAAATGCTTGAAACAATTTCCGAACCGCGCGAAGATTTGAAGCCCCATGCTCCGAGAATTGAAGTGATTATTATAGCTAAAGAATTTATCGGCGCAGTCATTGGTCCTGGCGGAAAAATCATTCAAGCGATGCAGGAAGAAACGGGAGCTACCATCACAATTGAAGAAATCGACGGCATCGGACGGGTAGAAGTAGCTGCCAACAATAAAGCCTCCATTGACGCCGCCATAGCTAAGATCAAAGGGATTGCTTCCGTACCCGAAGTCGGTGAAGTGTATGAAGGGAAAATCCGTTCAATCATGCCTTATGGCGCTTTTGTCGAATTTCTTCCGGGTAAAGACGGACTGCTTCATATTTCCGAAATTGACTGGAAACGGTTGGAAACAGTCGAAGAATCCGGCTTAAAAGAAGGCGATACAATCGAAGTGAAGTTGTTGGATATTGATCCGAAAACCGGTAAATTCAAATTATCCCGAAAAGTATTGTTGCCTCGCCCTGAAAGAATTGAAATGGAAGAACGGCAACCTCGTCAGGAAAGAGATAACCGTCAGCCTCGCCCTGAAAGAGGAGACCGCCAACATCGTACGGATAACGGTGGATTCAGAGGGAAAAGGTGGGATTAGAATTTATTTTATTCCCTTTGGACGAAACAGTGACGAAACAAATACTGTTTGTTTAATGAAATTCATAATCAGGATCTTCACACTGTTAGCAGTCACGCTCGGCGCTAACTTCTATATCTTTTACCGTTTGTGGTATCTGTTGCCTGCATTTCCGGCAAGCGGGATTATATTGGTATGCGCCGCTGTTTTTTTGTTCTTTTCACCCTTTATTTCCTTTGGACTCGGCAATCGTTTTTCTTTTCCGGTGGCATCCGTTTTGTATCGAGCCGGCACATCATGGCTTATTATCATGCTCTACCTTGTAATTCTGTTTTTTATATCGGATATGATACGCATTACGGGACTTTTGCCGCTCAACCGGTTTATGTTCAACAGTTGGACAGGGTTTAGCGTATTGTCTTTATTTCTCATAGTATTGTTGACTATGGGAAATATGATTTATCACAATAAAAAGAGGGTAGAACTCAATATAAAAACAAATAAAAACATTGAACCGGATAAAATTCTGAAAATTGTAGCAATCAGCGATTTGCATCTCGGATACGGAATTGGAACAAGCGAATTTCGCAAATGGGTTCAACTCATTAACAGGGAAGAACCCGATATTGTCCTGATTGCCGGCGACGCCCTCGATAACAGAGGAAAACCGCTGTATGACAGAAATTATGCAGCGGTTTTCCATGAGATAAAAACCAGGCAGGGTATTTATATGGCGCCCGGTAATCACGAATATATTTCAAACATTACGGAAAGCATTGATTTTTTGACCAAAGCAGGAGTAATCGTTTTAAGAGATTCCGTAGCGCTTGTGGATAATACGTATTATATTGCAGGAAGAGACGATAAGAGAAATTCTAAAAGAAAAACTTTAGCTGAACTGACTGCTTCGCTTGATAAAACCAAACCGGTTATCCTTCTCGACCATGAACCTTATCATTTTGATGAAGTGGTAGAAAATAATATCGATTTGTATATTGCCGGTCATACGCACAAAGGGCAGGTGTTGCCTCTCACGTGGATAACGAAAGCCCTGTTTGAGTTGTCGCACGGCTATTTGAAAAAAGGAAATACCCATTTCTATGTTTCATCCGGAATCGGTATATGGGGTGGAAAATTCCGTATCGGAAGCCGCTCGGAATATGTGGCGATAAATTTTGGATTTTAGTTACGAATGTAATTTTTCATACTCCCTCAATCCTGCGTTTCGCAATTTGCAGGAAGGGCAGTGTCCGCAACCGTCGGCAATGATTCCGTTATAGCAAGTCAATGTTTTATTCTTAACGATTTCAAAGATGCCCAATTCATCGGCTAAAGCCCATGTTTCCGCTTTAGTGAGCCACATAAGCGGGGTATGAATAATAAAATGTTCATCCATCGCAAGATTCAGAGTTGTATTTGCCGAACGGATAAAAGTATCACGGCAATCGGGATAACCGCTGTAGTCGGCTTGAGAAACGCCGGCGACGAGGTTACGGATTCCATGCGTCCGGGCGATTACCGCGCCGAAAGTAAGAAAAAACAAATTACGTCCCGGAACAAAAGTGTTGGGATATGAATTTTCCGGTTTTTCTTCGTCCATAATTAACGCAGAATTAGTCAGTGAATTATCTGCTAATTGACTGATTATTGACGCATCGAGCACCTGAAACGGGACGTTTGCCTCTGCCGCTAATCGACGGGCGACTTCAACTTCGATAGAATGTCGCTGTCCATAAGTGAAACACAGCGTTCGTACTTCATTGAACTGTTTCATTGCCCAATACAGGCAAGTGGTTGAGTCTTGTCCTCCCGAAAAGAGAACAAGCGCCGATTGATTGTTTTGCATTATTTCTATTTTTTTATCCAAGACAAAGGATTCAATTTGTTTTGTTCTTTCCAGATTTCGAAATGCAGCAAAGTGGAATTGCCTTTTTCTTTATCCGTATAGATTTTCCCGAGCGTTTGTCCTGTTTTTACCGCATCGCCCTGTTTTATATATACTTGTTCCAGATTGGAATACAAAGTCAGATAATTGCCATGCCGGATGATAATGGAATTATTATATCCCGGAAGCGTGAATACGCGGGAGACAACTCCGTCAAAAACGGCTTTTGCTTCATTTCCGGGAGTAGTTTCAATATCTATGCCGTTATTGTTCGTCACAATTTTTGATAACTCTTTGTGCTGATGTACTCCAAAATATCCTACAATCTTAAAGTTTCCGTTCAGAGGAAAAGGAAGTTTCCCTTTGTTGCCGGCAAAAGTCGAAGACAATGTTCGTTCGCTTCGTGTCATTGCATAACCTCCTTTTACCTCCGCTGTTCGATTTTCTTCATTTTTGGATTTTTTTTGTTTAGCTGCCTGTTCGGATTTCAAAACTTCTTCGGCGATAATTTTTTCGATCTGCCGGTTCAAGACATTCGCTTGTTTTTCTTTTTTTGCCAGATTGTCTTGGAGTTTTTTCTTGTTTTTTTCAAGTGTTTTTACTTCTGTTTTTTTGTTTTCTTCCTCTTTCGTCAATTGATTTTCTTCCGATTGTCGTTCATTTAAAAGATTTAATTTTTCATTCCGGTGAGCAATTAACAGCGTTTTTTCCTGATTGACTATGTTTTGTTTCTCAGTAATATCCTCCGCTTGTTTTTTTTGCCAGCCTGAATATGCTTTCAAATACATTATCCGGTGAAACGATTGGGTAAAACTTTGCGATGACAGAATAAACAACAGGTTGTCGATATTATTTTTATGTAAATACATTTTCCGGATCGAAGCGGCATAGTGTTGTTTCTTCGCATCCAATTCTTTTTCCAATAGGTTGGTTTGCATTTCTTTGAAGTCGATATCGTCATCTAAGGAAGAAATTTCCTGATTCAATAATTGAATAATTTTCTTTCTCGTATCTATTTGCTGCACCAGCAAATTCAAACGATTCAGAGCGTTGCTCATAGTCATCGTATTCTCTTTTAACAACCGGTTGGTTTCTTCGATTGCAGACAAAGCTGCCAACCGTTGTTTCTCTAATTCACGAACGCGAATCGATTGTTGAGCCGATAACGATAAAGCGCCGAGCAGCAGATATATTAACAGTTTGAATTTCATTGAAATGATTGAATTGATTTGACAATTTGTTCAAATTCGATTCGTTGATAATTTCCGGGAATAGCAGTATCCAATTTAAAATCGGTATCAATGTCCACGCTGTTGAATGACAGATTCAAGGTGATTAAATCATTCGGAACCGTTAACTCCATAGTCATTTTCATCGGAAATGAGCGATTGTTGGAAGCCAACCCGAAATCCTTGTAAAGCCAGTTCATGTCGACATTCTTTTTATCTTTATACATTTCCGTTTGAACAATCCTGTTTGAAAAATCGCTGACAAAATTATAATGAATGCCTTGATTATCCACATTATTCAATCGAACGAAAAACTTATCTTCATTCCAGTCAAAGGAATTGTAATCATCGGGAGCTATTGACGATTTGCCGGCAATGAACAATTGATTGGTAAACAAAGCCTGCAAGTTATAAAAATCAAAATCGAAAGATGTTCTCTGTTGAAGCATTTCTATGGATTCCGAAACGTATCGTCTATTAGTCCGGTCAATAACAATAATTTGGTCAGGCGTAATGCTGATTCGTGCAACTTCTGTTCCCAAGAACGGAATTCGTAGGGAAAGCTGTATGATTTTGTCCTTAATGATTCGTAGTTGAGCATTAGCGGTCGTCGTGTTTTTTTTTGCACCCATTTTAATGGAAAAACGCAATGGAGAAGATAAGGTATTAAATGGGATTGCCTGATATTGAATGGATTCAATTCGCTCGACTTTTTCCATTTTAGATAAAGCTGTTGTAGAAGAGACTTGGCGATTAGTTCTGCAGCCGCTAAAAAAGATAATAATTCCTGCTAAAAAAAGTAAGTATTCGACTTTTTTATTTTGGTTCATAATACGTTTTATTTTCTATTTTCTTTTCCAACAGGCTCGTGTCGGCTCCCTCTTCTTTGGCTTTTAGCGCTTTTTCCCATTGTTCGACTGCTCTATCCGTATTTCCTATTTTGAAAAGAATATCTCCGTAATGCTCCAGAATTTCGGGATTATTTTCTTTACCTCTTGTCAGGGCGCCTTCGATATAAAACTTAGCCAACGAATAATTTCCTCTTTGGAAGAGCACCCAGGCATAGGTGTCGATATAGGTCGGTTCATTCGGTTGCATTTTGATACATTGGGAGCTCATTCGCTCCGCCTTATCCAATTGCTCCTTGTCCAAACTCAGAAAATAAGCGTAATTATTGAGGACGCCTATATTATTTCCATTATATGCCAGCGCTTTATCATAAGATTTATAAGCATCCTCCTTATTACCTAATTGGTGGTATAAATCGCCGATTTGACCATAAAAGTCCGAAAGCGAATTGACATCCTCTTCCGGAATATATTGGATACCTTTCTGAAAAACAGACAAAGCTACCGAATAATTCTTTATTTGATAACAAGCCAATCCTTTATAAAAATAAAACTCAGGGTTATCGGAGAAAATAGCTAAAGCCGAATCACAAATCCGGATAATTTCATCCCACTTTTCTTCTTTGACGGCAATGTCTCTTAACAGACGCCAAGCAAGCAAGTTTTCAGGGTCTGCTTCCGTGACTACTTGAAGTTGAGAGCGGGCTTCATCCCATTTCTCTTGGGATAACAAAAATTGAGCATACATCAGATTGAGGTCCGTTTCTTGGGAATTATCTTCCATAAGCGTTTTAAACAAGGAATTAGCTATTTCTATATTTTTTTTATTTGACAACAAATTTCCAATATATTTTCCTAAAATAGCGGTTTTAGTATCAATATCTATTTGGGGATTTTTCAAAGCTATTTCGATTTCATTGATAGCGGCATCCGAATCGCCTTTTTTTTCATAATAATTCGACATGGAAATAACATAATAAGGATTTTGCGGGTCAATTTTTCGAGCCTTTTCATAATAAATTAACGCTTTGACGGAATCTTCCCTTTCCATGTAAAAATCGCCGATTTGCGCCGGATACTTAGCTTCCGCCGGATATTTCGCCGATAATTTTTCAAGCTCATTCACCGCATTTTCAGGTTGTTCCACAGCAAGATATAATTTGTATTTTTGCATAGAGAGCGCCTCGTTCATTCCAATCGTATTTTCCAAAGCATCGAGCGACTGAATTGCTTTGTCTATTTTGTTTTGCTTTAAATATAAATCGCTGAGGTAGAAATTCAATTCGGGTTTTGATGGCTGCTCGGCTACCAAATCTTCATAAAGGCGGGTTGCATCGGCAAGGTTCCCCATTTCCCTGTATGTATCGGCTAAGGAAACTTTGTATTCAAAATTCTGAGGACTGTATTTCACTGCTTTTTGCAAAGCGACAGCTGCTAAAGAATCTTTCTGCAGAAACGAATAATAACTTGCGAGTGCAGCCAATGCAGCCGAAGAGGTAGAGTCGATTTTCAGCGCATACTGCAAAGCGGCGTAAGCCTCGCTATGTTTATCATTTCCTTTTAACCGCAAAGCTTCCAGATAAAAATAATCAAATTTTTTCTTTGTCTGATATACTGAATCCGTAAGCGCCGGACGATTATCCTCAGCTCGCAGGATTAAGCAAACACTAACATAAAATAATAAAACAATTGTATGCTTCAAATTCATAATTCATAATTCATAATTCATAATTATTATCCTGCCCCCGTATGCCCAAATCCACCTGTTCCACGAACGGAATCCGCTAATTCTCCGGTTGGGATCCACTCTACACGCTCGTGGCGGGCGATAACCATTTGGCAAATGCGTTCTCCGTCGTTGATAACAAAAGGCGTATCGGAAAGGTTGACCACAATCGCCTTAATTTCTCCCCGGTAATCCGAATCAATCGTTCCCGGCGTATTCACTAACGATATTCCATGTTTGATAGCCAAACCGCTTCTTGGACGGATTTGCGCTTCATAACCAACAGGTAACTCAATGAAAAGCCCTGTAGGAATCAGCGCTCGTTCCAGCGGCTTCAACGTGACCGGGGCTTCAATATTCGCCCGTAAATCCAGCCCTGCGGAATGGGGCGTCTCATATTCCGGCAAGGCGTGTTTCGACTGATTAATGATTTTAACTTGCATTGTGAAAAAAATTGCATACAAAATTACAACTTATTTTGCAGAGAGCCGCCCTGAAGAGAGTAAAAATTAATGCTGTCTCACAATTTATTCCTTTTTAGCAATATCCTGAATATCTTTTAAGGTAAAATTACCAACAATCCGGATTGCAGTAAAGCTATCCTCATCATCTACCAGCATAAGCAATTCTTTGATCTGGTCGCCTTGCATGTTGGAATAAAAGCGAACGTTGCTTTTATCGTCTTTGACGCGCATGAGTTCCTGAAGTTGAGAAGTAACTAATTGGGAAAAATCTTTTTTCATTTGTGCCGCTCTGTCTTTATTATCGGTAGAGACAAGCTGCAACGATTCTATTTTGCCTTTCAAATTCATTAAATCTACTCCCACGTTATTTATCATCGGCATCATTTGGAACATTGCCTTGGAGATATACACGGAAGTAACGTTATCCATATCGGTATATTTCTCGAATAATTTGTTTTGTGCAAAACCAATACTTGTACAAAATAAACATACAGCTATAAGAATATATTTTGTTTTCATTATTTATTTATTTATTTATTTAAATGTTTGTATAATAGTTGATTTACTTTTTCAAATTCATGATTGGCATCAGCCACTTTGTTTATCCCTTTGTTTAATTGGACAGACATGTAGGCTAATGTTTGTTGCGCTACCAACGCGGCTTCTTTCGGATCGCTGAAAGTGTCCGCCATTTTTGGAGGCGCCGACTTACGGATTGCAAAAAATAATCCGATACACAATAAAGCTACGGCAACCGCAGAGCTGATCCAATAATACCATTTTCGCCTCAGCGGCATGGACTTTGGAGGAGCGTCGAATTGCATGATCGATTCTTCCAACTTTTTGGAAACATCTGCCGGAACTTGAATTTGCGAATCATGCAGGATCCGGAATAATTGTTGTTCGTCTTTCCGGCATTCATTTTCTTCATTCAGAAAATATTCCATCAAAAGTTGTTCCTCTTCCTGAGTAGAAACTCCCTCGTAAAATTTATTTAATAATAATTCGATATTCATTTTATTATTTTTTAGAACTACTGTATGCTAACATGCCTTTTAACGTTTTTCTTGCTCTTGAAAGCAGTACCCTCACATTTGCAGCGCTTTCGCCTGTTGCGGCTTCTATTTCATCGAACGAACAATCGCCGCATCCTCTCATTTGGATTACTATCCGTTGTTTTTCAGGCAATTGTTCGATCAGCGCTTCGATTTGATGTATTTTCTCTTTACTTTCCAATTCATTTTCCGGAGTTGTTCCGGTCATAACATTTACAGATTCAACAGATTCATTATCCGTCCGGTTTCTGGGCGCCCGAAGAAAATCCAGACAAAGATTTTTTACCAATCTGACACAGAATGCTTCCGGTTGGATGACGTTGATTAATTCCGTCCGTTTATCCCATAACTTGTAATACGTGTCTTGAAGAATATCTGCTGCGTCATCGGCATTGTTCAGCAAGACAAAAGCAATTCTGTACAGCTTCGGATGAAAAGGATAATACAATCGCTTGAACTCCTCCGCATTCATTTGTTTTCCGCTTTGTCTTTATTGATTATCCTGTTAACATCCGAAGGTTTGATTTTTCCTTTGATGCGGATGATCGCAGGGTCGTCGCCGGTTGTCAGAACCACTAATTCACGGATAATATCATTTTTCACATTTACCAGAATTTTAGTACGTTCACTGTCTTCATTCACCGAAATCATGGTTTCGTAATTTTCATCTTTCAAAGAAGCAATAGCTTTATTCAACCTGTCTTTCACTGATTGTCCGCAATCGCCGAAACTAAATACTTCTATTCCATCCACTCCTTTTACATCTTTTTGAAATAGATTGATGAATGTCATTGTAAACTTACCAATGCTTACGTGTGTTACTCCCTTTTCGTTTGAAAAATCGTTAAAAAGCTGATCTACACTTTTTTGGCTGTGCATTACAGGGCATATCAAAAATAATGCAAGCAGGACGAATAAAATCTTTTTTGTTTTCATCTGTATATAAAATTTTAAATCGTTAAAAATCAATAAAATAAAAGAATGTTTAAGAGAATAAATTTTCATCTTCGTACTCCCCTCTGAATTACCAGAGTCAGTAACATTGTTTGGTGC
>Ga0123357_10007667_pt1 | contig 13386 bp, 9 predicted proteins | sample TergutEmb28metaG_FD_89873 | JGI IMG/M metagenome (GOLD analysis project Ga0123357, IMG submission 89873) | Embiratermes neotenicus P4 segment gut microbial communities from Petit-Saut dam, French Guiana - Emb289 P4 | ecosystem: Host-associated > Arthropoda: Insects > Digestive system > Gut ...
ATTTACATGTCACATAGTGAACAGGCATAATGCTTATCATTACAGGGGCCATAATTATAACAGAGAAAGGGTATTGACTGATTGAAACTCATAATTCATAAGCAAAGACTTTTAAATGGGTATTATAAATATAATTACTTATCATAAACCAAATTTAATATGTTGTGTTTTGACAGATGATATTCTCTTCATTTTGAACATGTGCCCATAATGCCCTCCTGTTTTAGATGAATGGTTAAGGAACTTCACAGTCAATGCCAAGCTGGCAGTAAAACACCTCACAAACATTACACCCAAAGCAAAACTGAAAGCAATCTCAGAAACAACTTGTTGATAAGATTTCAATTCTTAGAAGTAACTACCTCTCTTGTTTACATTCTTCATTGACACTACATTTTATGTGATGATTTAAGATGATTTTATGAATAATGACTATCATTGGCTTGTAACTAAATGATTCTGTGCTATACAATCTTCTTTAAAAAAAGTTACAGTTGCTCATCTAAATAAGGAATTCACTTGTTGTAAGGAATTAGACTGTCCATCACAGAGGCCAGCATTTGGACCTTTACTAAGCCAGCTGAGTCCAGTCCACCCTCCCAATTCATTCCTAGCTAATCAGTAGAGTCCCAAATGATCTTTTGTTCTCCTTTATCTTACACTTTGGGCATTCTCTTGTTACTGACTTAATGTACCTTCCCCCACTTACTCCAGACACCCTAACTGCAAGCTCCAATTCTTTTTTATGTTCCTTATATCATACCACAGAACATGTCACATTTTGAAATCCTGGAACAATATATATGTTATTTATTGTGAGAGATCTTATTCAGCCTAACATCCAAACACCAAGCTGGAAGACCAATCCTTGTCAGCTTTACATGTTTCCCTATTCAATACATTCATTGGTATCCTACATGAATTACTTAGTTTTGATACCAAATTACAACAACAGCTGTGCTAAGCACCTGCATTGTATAAAACAGACATTAATTACACAGGCATGAAATAGGCACCATCTCACACTGATCAAGTGTAATGTACCAACAATAAGAGGATTAGAAATTCAGTAATACACAATCATTTAATAACCCAACCAACAAAATACAAACTATCTTGGCAAAATCAATTAGAGATTTTCTCCAGATAGTCTGTACTTTGCTGATTGAATTATTAAATGTTTCAATTATAAATGTATGGAAACATGCAAACTACAACATCAGTAATCTGAAGTTTATCACCAGTTTGCTGAATGCCAGAAATGACCATGATTGAAGAAACAAAAATTAACTCAATCTTAGCGGCTACTAGCACACACAGCATTTTTATTTATGTACTAATATAAGAGGAAATCTTCTGTGTATGTTATGTCACTCTCACATAATGTAGTTTTCATATACTTACACAGGTGGCAGCTCAGTATCTGAAACTGTGTCATCAGAAAGATAAATCTGTAACTTAAATCAATGTTCAAAAGTAACGCAGCTCAGTTATGAAGGGGAGGGGGAGGGGAGAAGGTACAAATAACATAAAGCAGGAGAAGAAAGGAGTAAGAAGTAAAGACATAACAGAAATAATTCCCTGGTCAATTTCAATCAGCTTGTTCTACCACTGCACAATGCATTAATAAGACAAAGTGATTACTTACTTTGCCCCGCTGCAGTCACTGTCCCCTGGTAATGTCACAGGTGGGGCATCAAGAGTCATTAAGTGAAATCCAACTCCCAAAGTGACTAACGAAATGACAACACCTATAAAACAACAGATGTGCTACAAAAGTACACTTCACACAGAACATAAATACTTGTATTTGTTCAGTTTATTTAATTTCATCATGAGGCCTCAACACAGACCTGAATTTCAAATCTAATTGTCTAACATGGATCAGAGACACACAAATTTGCATCTGAGCTGTAGGCAAGTTTCTCAGTCATTCAACTAATTATTCTTGATTTCAAACTTTTGCCATGCTTTGAATGTTGTATGATTTCTTCTGGGTAATTCCCCAGCATCTGAATTTTATATGCCAATGTTTCAGAACACTCTGTCTGTTCCATATTCACAGGCGGGTAATGATGGGGGTCGAGAATGTTGGGGTACTTATACCCCAACATTCTCGACCCCAGTTATTCTTCGTACCTACCTGCCTATGAAGATGGAACAGACAGAGTGTTCCGAAATGTAGGCATACAATATTCAGATGCCAGGGAATTACCCAAAAGAAAGCATACAATAATCTAATTATCATTGTCTTATTATATATGTTACCATTAAAAGCGATCTTCAAACAATAAATCTGCATCAAACATGAAACACACCAACAAGCTGCTTCACTTGCCTCCGAGGGACCACAGTGTTAGTGGTCTCCTTCCAACTCGCTCCACAAGAAAGAGGCCAATGAAAGTGCAAAAGAAGTTTACAGATGCTGTTGCACAAGCAAGCCAAATAGCGATGGAGTAGTCTTTTATCCCTGCCATCTGAATAATACTTGCACTATAATACCTGAAAAAATACAAATACAGTGGGATTATTAACCTTTTAAAGCCTACTGGTTACGTGATGCACCAACAGGTTTAGCTTTCAATAATTGCATGTTCTGTCCACACTGTATTTATGTGTTTTGTATTTAACTCAGAATAAACAGTGACTTCTGCCCCATATATTGCAACTGATTGGTTCTTATAACCGAGATGAAAAGTGTTTACTGCGCAGTAAGGACTGGGTCTTTAAATAAAGCAGATGGTGCTCCATCTTTAAATGGTTAATAACAGCAACAGTGACAGACTGGTTGTTGCCAATTATGCTACAACCAAAGGACATAATGAGAGATGGCACTGGAAGTGCAATTTAGGAGATCTGAGAGGCATGTTCACTAGGTTAGGACTGATGAAGCACAAGTAACTGAGACTTGGGGTTCTCAAATGGTAATTATAAAGATTTCTCTCTGCCAGCTTTATAGTCTGGTATAGGTGTACTAACAAATAAATAAACATACAAACAAATACATAAAAATAAATCATTTTTATGACATCTCCATACCTTCAAACATCTGCATGTTTCTATTCCTGGAGCCCACAGAAAATGAGGTGAGGCAGTATTGTCAGGAAATATAATGTGCTCAAGCACTGACTATAACTGCATACATTACAACTAGAAATGACAGCCATTATAAAATTATGCACAATGGAAGACAGAACAACAATGCACATGCATTCTGCCATTACTGTGATGTCTGCATGTCTGCCACTTTTGCTTCTACATGTACTGGGTTAAGACAGTACATGTTTCTGTTTTGGCAGTGTTGAGACAGGAGCATCAACTGGACAGGGCTGACAAATACACAAGTGTTCAAGCTTCCTAAATAACTACCTACTAAAAAAAAATTATTTCTATATAGGAAAATGTATGTAACATAAAATAATAAAATATTGTAGGAAAATAAGCAAAACTGTGTATTTAATTTACTGCCATATGTGCGTAAGAGTTTAAAGGTGATCCAACATAATATATAGCACAGACACTTAGGAAGTGTAGGTGGCCAGGACAGCGTGGGCGGTATAGCTACTCGCTATTGGCTTCACGGTCTGGTGTTCAAACCCCGGTGGGGGCGAGATTTTCCATACCCGTCCATACCGAACCTGCAGCCCACCCAGCCTCCTGTAAAATGCGTTATCAGGTCCCTTCACAGGAGGTAAAGGGGTCGAGGCGTGGCGCTGACAACCCGCCCCATATAGCACCGATGTTAAAGAGCGAGTAGAGCTATACATCTATCCAACCTCTGTGCCTTCATGGCGTAGTACATGATAGCCTTTACCTTTACCTTTTACTGCTGGTGTGTATAAAGATAATTTCAAATACCCAGTACCTAGCCTGTCTTATAACTGAAATGTGGTACATTATGCATCGTAATGGCATAAGTAACTTTAAAGCTGCTTACAGTGTTATGCGGAGTTCTATTACCTGTACCCCTCACCAATATTATTCAGATGATCACTAAAGGAGAATGAGATGGATGGGGTATGTAGCATGTATGGGGGGCGAGATGAGGTGCATACAGGGTTTTCTTGGGGAAACCTGACGGAAGAAGACCTCTTGGTAGACTTAGACGAAGACTGGAAAATAAGATTAAAATGGATCTTCAAAACGTGCAATGGGGAGACATGGACTGGACTGATCTGTCCAAGGATAGGGACAGGAGGCGGGTGCTTGAGAACACAGTAATGAACAGTCAGGTTCTGCAGAGTGCTGAGTATTTCTTGACTATCTGAGAAACTAACAGCTTATCAGGAAGGACACTGCTGCATGTAGTTGGTTAGTTGGTTAGTTGCTTGGTTGGTTAGTTGATTAGTTGGTTAGCTAGCTAGTTAGTTAGAGTAGCTTACATCACAGTGTTGATTCCAGAGAGCTGCTGTATGGCTTGAAGCAGGCAGCCAAGTAACAAAGCTCTTCGTGTCACTTTTGCGGCAAGAATCTGTGTCCAGAAATATCCACTGCCACCAGACCTCCTTCGTTCTTGTAGTTCGTTCTCCTCCTCCATACAAGTTTCTTTAATACTTTCGAGTTCCTCTTCAACAGGAAAGTCATACCCTCGAATTGATCTTAGCACCTTCAGAGCCTCATCATACCTGACAACATACAGGATGTGTAAAAGGTTGCATACTCACGAGCAATACTGACAGGCGCACATACTGAAGCAAGAGGGAAGAGTGTAGAATATTACATGTAGCGGTAATGACATATTTATCCTTTAACTGTTACAGATGGACCTCTACAAATACAGAGAATGCTACATAAATAGGTTTTTGGCCTAGTAAATCATGCAGAAAAATAAGGAATTGTAGAAAATTAATAACAATAAATAAATACTTTTTTTTAATGTACAATGATTACCTTATGGAACAATTTCCATACATTCCTTGACCCATCTTTCTCCTGACAGTGGTCTACGAATAAAAGCATCTATTCACACAAATAATGGTAATTAAATCTCATTGACTTATTCCAGTTTCACTCTTAGGGAGATGAAATCTTTAACCCATAAAATACAAAATAAATATTCTTCAAAATATTCCACGTATAATAATATAAACCGCCAACTGGATGCAATAATAATAATTTTATTAATAATTTCAATCAACTCAACATGTTTCGGGCGATAATTTCGCCCATCCTCAGGAGCACTAGACTGTGTTTACAGCTTGTGGTATACTGCACCGACGATGGTGCCTCCAGGCAGCATCGGCGGTGCATTACACCACAAGCTGTAAACACAGTCTAGTGCTCCTGAGGATGGGCGAAATTATCGCCCGAAACATGTTGATCTGATTGAAATTATTAATAAAATTATTATTGTCGCTTCCAGTTGGCGGTTTATATTATTGTATCAAAAATGCACGGTCACACAAACATCAAATTTCACGTAAATTTGCATTTTACTGTTAGCCTCCTTATGAGTTACAGATGCCGAGATTATTACACATGCAGAAAGCGTGATGAAAATATGCAGCTTACCTTTTCTTAGAAACCAGCCATCGAGGGCTTTCAGGCATCCCTAAAAATCCAACTAACTGTATAAATGCCGGCACTGCAGCTAAACCAAGCATGTACCTGCAATGTAGGACATCAAGTAAGTTTGTAAGTTAACAAGAAAAATAATTTTAACGTGATATTAAATAAAAGAACACTTTGTGTGAGTTCAGGCTTCCGCCGCGAAGTAGGTGAGAACTGCGCTCTTCTGGGTTATTACGCTGCGAGTAGTGGTAATTTCTTACAGACATTTCTGGACTACCTATCGGTCCCATCTTCAGGGGTAGGATAGTGATCCTTTATCTTGGATCCTTGACCCCTGATAATGGGGTCTACAGGTTGTCCCGAAACGTCGGTAAGAAATGACCACTACTCGCAGCGTAATAGCCCAGAAGAGCGCATTTCTCGATATAACGTTGTCTATTTTTACTATGCTTGTCAATAAAAGGCATACGACTGTAGGAAGACTACAGAAATAAGGCAAATTGTTTGATGTTGTGATAATCTAACAATTTATTTGATGAAATTTCATAACATTTATTATTATTATCAGTCACCTACTTAAAAATACGATATGGCAGTTAATAACAGACTGCTAAACTCTACTGGAAGCTTTAGTAATCTAGAAAGACAAACGTACATAGGTCAACTTTAAAAAAAAAGGTGCTTGAAAGATGCAAGTAGCATAAGACCAGTATTATTTTGTTAAAGTTCTGGAACTGTGTCATGGATGAGAAACAAAGTGGAAATGCCTTCTTCTTGATACCCAGTAAAAAGCAGATATGCACCTTATCACAAAGAAGCGTATTTTTTACAGAGATTATGAATATGTTACACAGTAAACAAATAATACAACAAGACAAATAACAATAAGATACTGACAACTCACCTTTCATAAACAAGGTACCAATGGATATCACTAAACTGCTCTCAGTATAGTAGACAAAGGCGCAAACAAAATTTTTCTTGGGGGGGGGGGCTGACCCTGAGGCAATATAAATTTTTGTTTGGTTTTAAAAACTATGTTAGGAAAATCATGTCAAAATCTCCCAACTTATATCTCGTGAGGTTACAGGGGAAAATTAAAAATAATTGAAAAAGAAAAAATACCCACATATTCATGCGGATTTATTACATTTTTCTATATTACAATGTACTAGCCATCAGCCGATTGCCGTGGCTGATTTATACTGAAGGGTAAATCACGTGATATCATTATGTGCACAAATGCGTCTTTTTTAATTTCGCTTTGGGAAAGTGGGGGTGAGAGGAGGGGCCGCAGTCCGTCAACCCCTTCCCCCGGGTGCGCCCATGATAGTAGAGTCTTAATGTAACTTAATATCTAGGACATCAAATTCCTTTATAGTGTATTATTTAACAACACGCTCAAATACTAAGATTACGCAGTATCGGTGAACAGCAAATAATATTTCATTCATGCACGTATATATTATAAAAAAGTAAATAAATTAAATAAGGGGAGAATAAAAAGAAAAATTAGGTAGCTGATCATGTCTTTTAATCAGTGGACAGACCAAAGTACGTGTCAGTGAATATGCACCTTACCTCATATCATTCGGTATTCACGTAGTAATGTCAAGTATTTTTACTTGTTATGTGGTTGGAGTGTGTTATTTCAAACTTTTGTCTAACAGTATTTATCACAGAAAAAAAAAACAGAAATTCCAAGATGATGAAACCTACAATACATAAGGCAAAGTATATTAAACAATACGATAACAATGTGACCTTACTGTAATTATCCTTTTTTGGAAATTTCTAAATGTTGCGGCCGTTAAATGTTAACCGCAAGCAACACAAAAATCACTTTATTTCTCTTACCTCCAACCATCTGGATGTGAACTAAATGCACCACAAACAGCAGAGGCAATGAACTGACCTCCAGTGATGAATAAGGTATTAAGAGTAACAAGACGTCCACGAACGTCCGGAGGAGCACTCTCTGCTATGTACACAGGCACACTCATGCTTGCCACACCTTTATAGGGAAACAACAAACATGCTAACTAATGACACGTCACAGTGAAGCATTTGTGAAAAACAAAAGGACAGGACTGTTGATGAAACGAAAATACAATGTTTGAATTAACTATTTTATGGTGGAAACGTATACAAATAAATAAAAACAGTTTACAAAAATAATTTAATTACCTTAAAATTTAACCACTATACAGTAAGATGCAGAAGGGTGCATAGAATTTTCTGATTACTGTTGGCATAAAACACATCGGGAGTTTGATGAAACTTCAATATATTTCACTGATTAACATCACTGCATGATTTCTGCATACTGACGAATCTTCTCACTGACTTTCTTTTGGCAAAATTCATTACAAAAATGAAACATGCGTTATCCAAGTCGTGATTACAACAGTTATGTTCAACGAATGTATAAAAACCAGCTGGAAAAACTGAGTTAATGCACGCCACTTTCTATATATATATATATATATATATATATATATGACTCTTTACAAACATATTCATATACATTCCACGAACACAGAATTTAAAATGACTACAGGATGTTGTATAAGTCGTAACATATAAAAAATAACCACAAATACCAATGTACTGATGTATGTTGAAAACTCGGGCTAACCACTGCAAGGATTTCAAGTAATTACATAAAAAATATTTATAATAACAACAATAATAAAATAAAACAAAATGTTAACTAATTCTCCCTCACTCAGCAATGACCGTCGGAGTATTAAATCCATATATATATATATATATATATATATATATATATATTCTACATAAACTAATGACAACGAAATCTGTATGTAATGGATGTCACAGAAAATGTGTGCTGTAAACATGCGTGTTCAACAGGCAGTCAGAAAGAAGTTTCTGTTATTTTTTATCTCCTTATATAGTTTATGGGAATAACCACTACAAGACTTAAGCCATTAAACATCTTCACCATTTTCTAGCTGTTACATAGGTTTCACTCGACAGATGGCAGTACCACAGTTGATTCTAAGATGGCGGATATTACAGTGCAGTTGAAACAACGAACAGTGAATGAGTCTTGCCTGCCGAAGGTGAGATACCCACTTGTATTCACACTCATTTGCCCAGGGTGTATGGTGAAGCGATAGTAGATATGAGTAGTACTCAAAAATGGGCAAGGCGGGTTAAAGGAGCTGAAACAGGGTGAGCAGAATTTCACGACAAATGGCAGCGTGTCTGCCCATACACTACAATAATGCCTGATAACATCTGCTGGGTTGACGAGCTGTTAAGGGGCGACCGTTGCATAACGACACACGAAATATTCTCCACCCTTTCCTTGGGTAAATGCATTTCAATGCACTTTATTGAAAAGTGTGGTTATTCCAAGGTCGGTGATAGCGGAGTGCCATAAATGCTGACAGGTGCATTTAGAGGGACAAGTAAAGCAGTTACTACTGATCTTTTGCACCCATGCAATTTAGGAGATAACGGCTTGTGTTGTTGCCAACTGTCAAGGGTGAAAAAACTTGGGTCCAACAGTTTGAAATCTAATTCAAGAGGCAATCGATGGAATGGCACCGCTTGCTTTTCCCAAAGAAGAAGAAATTCCAGAGTGTGCCGTCAGAACGAAAAGTCATGGTTACAGTTATCTGGGATCAAAAAAGTGTTGTTCTTGTGTCCTTTCCAGAGTAACACCAATGAACTGTGGCCGCTTCATTTCAGCACTAAGAAGTCTAAATGTTCACCATCATGAAGGACGTCACACGACGAATCCCAGAACAGTCGCTTCTCCATGCCATCAGACCACACATCAGTGTGCATGCCGCTCAGGCCACCACAGAATTTTCATGGAGAGTGTTCCCACATACACCCTACAGTCCTGACTCCGCACCCTCACATATTCACGCTTAGTCACTAAAAGACAGTCTGCAAGGATATCATGACAATGCACTGTAGAATGCACGTTCCAGTGGTTGTTGAGAAGGGCAGCAACTTCTAACCAGCAGGAATACAAGCTCTTGTTCAAAGGTAGAAGAAGGCTGTTGACAAAGATGGTGGCTATACTGAAAATTATCTACGCCTTCAGCTGTTCTGTAGTGAATTTGTGTAAAATTTACACAAGTCTAACCTGTAAATACAGTCGGCCCGGTTATAACGACATCGTTTTATGCGGCACGTCGTCTATTACGTCAGATATTCTGTGGTATCAACTAATCCCTCGCTTTTAACCATAACACCACACTCCTCGTTTATAACACTCGTTTATAACGACACAAAATATTCATTGCCTTTCATGACGTTATAACCGAGTTCGACTCTAGTGTAGAAGAGAGGAGACATTACTTTCTCATTAACCTGAATATAAATAAATGTGCAATGACCACTGCAAACCATTATGGTGACTCTGGTACGTGCTGTCAAAATTTTAAACATGCAGAACTATTCTAGATCTAAAAGGAAAAACATTGAAGGCCACAATGCACTCTTATTGCTACAGTAATTATTCTGCAGCACTATGAAGACAATATTTTATAAATCTTCTCATAGGACCTACAGTCATTCATAAAGTCGTCCTTAATCTTCAAAATGTGCCAACATACTTTTGCCTCTCAGCCTGAATTTTTGTGAAAGATTTTTTAAGAATACATATATATATAACAGAATAAGCGACAACAATAAGCAAAACTGCTGCTGGGAGAAGAAAAGGTTAGTAAAATTTTGCAATGTGAATTTAATCCATATATGACAAGTTCGCAGGAGATGTCCCATGTAGCACTTTATATGAAGGACTGTCTATTGCAAATACATCATATAACAAATATGTCGAAGTACTAATGATGCAGTACTTGTATTAATATGCAGTACCACTATGTAATGATTCTTTTCTCTAAACACCGTCTGTGGTGATTAAAGTAGCTGAATTTATCGCAACAAAGTATCAACAAAAATGCCACATCTCAAACAGCAATGTCATGTATGAAAACAAAACAAAAGCCGCTTATTTTCAGCACACATCTTCTTTGTATAAAACATGACGAAACAGAAATCTTGTATGTGTAACAACTTGAAAGAAGTACAAATACGTATTTTTACGTGGAATTTTGGCCACATCATAATTATATGTGTTGCCAGGAGTCATTCATTCCAACAATTCAACTAAGAGTACTGGTACCATGGTCTTCTTGATCCACAACCCAGAAAACACTACAGCTGACTGGTTGATATTCCATCCTCGGTACGAGGTCCAAATTTCAGTTATCGTAACCGAGCATTATGGTGATTTTCCCGTCATGCACATAGTTGGATAGTACCTCGAAACAGACCGTAAAGTTTCCGTCCTTATCCTTCCTAGTTCATTGTTCACTATCACTCTACAATTTGAATTCATATAACTTTGCAGTTCAAGGATCTTTCAATAACCCACGGATCAGTTAATCTTTCTGACTGGACCTCATGCCATTATAACTTTAACTGCAATAAGTATTTGCACTGGAGGACTGAGCGTAGTTAAATGAAAGTCTAGAATGATCACCACCCTCTAGCTAACATGGTGTTGGGCCACTTGTTAACCTGTCTCGGTCTCACATTTCTAGAAGCATCTTTAATGGTCTGCCCTGGTCTGAATAATATGTAAACTAAATACCCGTAATTGTGACTTGTGTTCAGTAAACTGCAGCACATCTTGCAGGCGCTTACGTCGTTGATTTCATGTATACAGAATAACATTAGAAGTTAATAATGAATTTATTTAACTGTAACAACGTCTACGTTGCTAGCTTTGTACTAAAACGTAATCACGCTACTGTCACATGCTGTTCAATAAACTACCAGGATGCTATCCAACACCCCCCACCCCCCTAAGGCGAAACAGCCCCTAATGGGCCAGGGCCTCCTCATTATCGAGGATTCACGATCATACTCAGACACATTACACTCGATAGGACTCCCATTGACAAGTTATCAGCCCGACGCACAGACCTCTATCTGACCACACACAACATTCACAAGAGACAGACATCCATGCCCTCAGCGGGATTCGAACCCGCAATCTCAGACAAGTGAGTGACTACAGACCCACGTTTTAGACGGTGCGGACACTGGGATCGGCCCAAGATGTTAATACTGTAGTTTATATACGTATTACACAACAGAATTGACGACCAATTAGCAGAAAAGTTACACATTCATCTGAATTATACATATATATATATATATATATAATTCAGATGAAAGTCTATATCTATCTATATATATATATATATATATATATATCATCAGCTCAACAACAGTTTAAAATAAACTGCAGTAAATCAGTCAACAGTGGTGACAACAGCTTCAATGTGGATCACTGGGTAACCAGGGTAACTAACTACTGCAATACACAGTGCATTCTCTCCCATTACATTCTACTACACTGCTAGAACAAATAACACAGAAAGTAGAAGCAAGCAGCAAATACAGTTCAGAATACAGCAGCCGAAGATAAACAATTACAAAAAATAAATGGTACTGCTAATATCACGCGTAAAACTGTATACATGTATACAACAAAACGAAGGACATATAATCCAAATAAAGGTAAATAAAAAACAAAAGTTTTTACACTCCAGGAGACAACAACAAAGCTTTCATATCCCTCTCAACAACGCTTACTTGTTCTCTGTAGCACTTCTACAGTGCATATTCAAATTGTGCGTGCGTGATAACGTGTGTTGGAGGGAGCGGGTGTGCGTGTGCGGAGGTTTATTCACTCTGGTCACTTCACTTCACACTTCAAATTTAATATGTTAAACCGTTTTGAAGCACGACACCTAGAAGCTAAGTCATGATCGGAGACAAACCAATAAAACAGGGTCACAACTTTCAGTTTCATCAGCTGTCTTTACATAAGAACATAACAAGGAACAGATGCAGGAATATAAACTATTTCTGAAGCTTACATGTCCAAATAAACAATGTACTTACATAATCAAAGTTCATTAAAAAATAGAAAAACCAGTATCCTCACCATAGTAGTTCGCCAGTTATCTTCTTATATTAATGAAGAGTGCCACGTTAAGTCAAGGGACAAATTTAATGTATCTGCTTCTGGAAATAAATTCGTGGGATGGACAACAAAATATAAATGCAAAGACTGCATAAGAAACCAGGATACTTTGGACGATCAGAAGACCAACTTTTCATTCAAGAAAACTGCAGACTACAAAAAGAGACGAATTCGTGATACTGATCATGCACAGGGAAATTCGCCAAATTAATGCGGGAATAATAAATCGAAGTTGCGAACTTCAGGTAAAGGTAAAGGTAACGGTAGTACCAGAGTACGCCATTAAGGCACGTGGGAGCGTGGAGTTGCACTATCCTTCAGGGACTACCGTATTGAAAAGTGAGACCAGACTGAATTAACAATTGGCAGTTCGATGACGATGACAACGATGATAATGATGTGGCGGCGGCGGTGGTGGTGGTGATAGTGGCGGTGATGGTGGCGGCGGTGGTGGTGGCGGCGGCGGTGGTGGTAGTGGTGGTGGTGGTGGCGGTGGCGGCATGAAACAGTACCTACATCCGGCACAGCCGAATTTTCGCCTAAAATTCAGCAGTGACACAAGATCTTGTCAAATGCCTCCTGATTACACATACCTGCTGGCAAATCCGTGCCTTAGCAGCCTCTAAAACGCAGAAGGAAACTAAGAATTTGTATTTCAATTTTTACAAATTAAGCACGTCAGTATATTCGTATTTGTACGATATATTTTATATGAAGTCATAAAAACTTCTTTTATTAAAAACAGGGTACTCTGTAACGAAACAGTGTAGAATACTCAATCTGGAACCACCAAGCAAAAAAAAAAAAAAAAAAAAAAAAATATATATTTA
>Ga0123357_10007668_pt1 | contig 13386 bp, 7 predicted proteins | sample TergutEmb28metaG_FD_89873 | JGI IMG/M metagenome (GOLD analysis project Ga0123357, IMG submission 89873) | Embiratermes neotenicus P4 segment gut microbial communities from Petit-Saut dam, French Guiana - Emb289 P4 | ecosystem: Host-associated > Arthropoda: Insects > Digestive system > Gut ...
ATATACCATGTTTAAAATATTCAGTACCTGTATTTGTTGAATAAATATATAAAATGCAATATTTAGAGGTTAGCGGTGCGGTAGGACCACTAGAGTGGTCGTTAGGCGTCAAAGAGTTAAAGGCCATTTGCTGAAGACGGTCAAGTGTCAGTCTAAAAGAACTCCAGCACATGCAGTTCAAATTCACGCCCTAACCAAGTGATATCTGTTCAAAGACCTAGACCAACCTTGATGAGCCTGTCGCGGATCTCCCAGCTGAAGATACCCGGGTTGGCCTTCTTGTAGTCCTCGATGCGTTGCTCCACCTCAGGGGTTGCAACCCTCGGCTTACTACCCCCTATAACCCCTGGCCGAATGCTGCCAGTCTCCTGGTAACGGTTTAGTATCTTGGACACACAGCCGTGTGACACTCGCAGTTGTCTCGAGATGACGCAAGGTCGGACTCCGGCTGCAGCCATCTCCACGATCTTGAGGCGGATGTGGTTCGGCAGAGGGCGTCCGTTGATGAACACACCGCCAAGCTGGTTCACTCTGCCCTGTCCTGTGACAATAGCAACGTGTGGTAACTCGTGCCGTAATGGGAAACTGACATTTGGAGATACAAGCAAGTAAATGAAGACGGCTGTGTGCTTGGATGTGCTGCGGTTAATGTGACAGACGTGCCTTGACTTCTGAGACCACTTGCGCGAGACTTTTATCCCTCAGTCCCACCATGTAATTTCCGGAATAATACCTCAAATTAGGCCCCATACTCTTCCTTCAACATTCTTCGATCTTAATCTTTATTCGCTAATCGATGTGTCTCTCTTCACTATATAATCTAAGATATTGCAATCTTCTTTGAATTAAACCCAAATAAATGTGGTAAATCAGTAGGTACTTCAGAATCACCTGATGCTATGTACTTTTAACACGTAAATGTAAAAAATTAAAGCGATCCCGTTACAGGCCCGGTGTGGCCCAGAGGGTTGGTAGAGGTATAGCTCTACTCTTCCATGACCGCGGCACTAGAAGGGGGTTAGTGGTCAGCAGCACGCCCCGGCCGCACTTTACCCCCGGGAAAGACCTGGAACCCATTTTACAGGAGGCTGGGTGGGCCGCAGGGCCTGTCTGGACGGGAGGAAAATCTCGTCCCCACCGGGATTCGATCCCGGACCGTCCAGCCCGTAGTCAGTCGCTATACCGACTGAGCTATCCGGCCCAGAAAAGGTAAAGCAGTCCCATTACAAGCCTGGAGTGGTCCAGATGGTTCCAGGAAGTTAAGGTTCCCAGATTTCATGACGACACAGGATGGTGGTAAGGTTGTCAGCCTTACGCACCGGCATTCTTCACCTCCAGGAAATGTTCCTGGTACTCATTTCTGTTAGAGGCTGAGTCGACCCCAGGGCCATAGTGCGAGCGGAAAGATTTTATGTCAATGAAAAATTCCAATGACACCAGCTGGGATCGAACCAGCGACCTTCCGATTTGTAGCACAACACCTTAACCACTGTGCCACCGCGGTGCCCACTTTTAACACGTAGTATGTAAAAACAAATAACAAGTGGAGATAAACACTTGTCCGTCTGTCTGTACCCGCCCTTTGCTGCATTCCAAAAATTAATTTTTGATTTTTGACGTTATTTGGCTTACACTGACACTTGCTATTCAAATTTCGTGTTGTCCCAAAATGAGCTGCTAGAGCCTTCGAATCTAAAACAGAAGTTTTATAATGTATCCTAAGGAGATTCTTTTAATCAGAAATGGAAAGCTACGGTCTATCAAATTTAATGTTAAAACGGTGATGATTTAATTAAATGAACAATCAAAGGAAATAACTTACCGCATTGTTACTGGCAATGTCTGTTGTCTTAACTACTTCACGAACAATAAAATATGCGATCCTACCCTACTGTTTGTGAGCTTTATAAACACTATACTTCTATTCTTTAATACCCAATTTATTATTCCTACCGTCATCAAAATTCTCTGGCTACATTCTCGTGTCTCAGTTCTAGCCATTCACAGCTACCTTCTTCCTTAGGCCATATGTCTTCATCCATTCGCTTTACCAACATGGTTTTACTACTTCTTTCATTTTCTCTCTTAGAAACTTTATGTTGTGCATTCCCCCTAGCCTGTTGTAATAACGTATCGAACGAATCCAACTGGATTCTTTAACAACATACCTTTCTTGTTTACTTCAAGCGTTTTGCGTACAATTATTTATCCAACTAAATGTCTTACAGTTTATCAGTTTTTTGTCCTACCGTGTCAAAGTACTTTAACATTATTTAAAAGAATGTCCTTTACTTTTTAAAAACACGAGTGAAAATTCAACAACGTTTCTTTTAATAGGTGAATGTATGTATATGTCTAGGCTATCTGACGATTAACGCTGACACTGAAAGAAATTACGTCCTCTTTGACCGAATAACACATAATGTTTTTGATCAAAGTAAGCCTGCGTATATTAGTTTTTAATTGTTAATATTTTTTATATAAAAACCCATAAGACTGAGGTCAATCAGCATGCAAAATCGGATTTGCAAACTTTTCATTTGGATTATGTCTTTAGAAAAATAGTCTTATGATTAGCACTTAAGCAATTGCTTGCATAGGAGGGCATGTAAGGAGGCAATATGCCATTTGTTTATAACTGTATGAATATCAGGATGGTTTAAATATGAATGTTGTCTGTTGCTTTATCGCCAACTGGTGAATAGGCTCTGGTTTGTAGATGTCAATAGATAAATGATACCGGGGTGACGTGTAAGGACCAGCGCCACGGAACGAAAGCAGTAAAGAAAATAAGTGTATAGCAATACGAAACGGAATGGTGACATGTTATTCAAAGTTTTGAAAATAGGTGAAAAGATATTGACATATGTTGGTCTGTAGGCGAGTGTATATTTGGATATAGAAAGGGAAGTTGGTCCTTTATTTTGCAAGATTAAGTAGGTAAGGTGTTTTCCATCCATTATTTTACATCTTGTTATGACAGCATTTAGTCTCGTCGGTTATAACCGGTAAAATCCGCCTGTTGTTTGTGAAGTATGTGACTACTCAAATCCACTAGCTTTTTAGACGCGGTGCACTGTGCAGTGAGCGCCCATAGACAAATTCTTTTACCTTCCAGTTCTTCTAAATCAGGTTTTCTCACACGCAACGAATAATGTAAAGTACACTCCTAGACCCCGAATACATCACCTGCAAAGGTTGCAGCTCTCACCAGTTCTTTAGTTATTCTAAAGCCCCCCCCCCCGGGCACTTCACAAAAGTGTGCTGTAAAACTCGGGAAAAATGAGTTGGGCTCAGCTGTACGCTCTGAACGTCTATTCGGAAGACGTCACTTGCACTGTCGACCTGGTTTCAGATTATTTTCTTTCATATTTTTCGTCAATTTTCTTAGCCTCCAGCTTCATCCACAGGAGAAAAATTAACAGACACCTTACCATTTACTATGTAGCAGTCTGGTGCACATCAGTAAATATACGCTAACCCTACAGTATTTGGATAACGCATCTCTTACTCCCAACTAGGAAATGTAGACCATCGATAACTCTTTATATCTTGGTTCCTCCACTATTTCTCCGGTCCGCAGCTACTGGCATATTCCCACCCGATATCCACCCATTAGCCCCTCTTCAAGGTAAATGCCAACCAGTGGCAGATCTATTCTACTATTTCCTCTGTACAAAGGAAATGCAACTCTGATGGTTTCCCCATAAGATCCGACTTAAATAAGTGATCTTGTAGCTTATGATTTTGAGATTGTTTTCTACATGAAGTGGCGACGGCAGCGGTACAATTTATGTCTTTGCTTAAGCGCCCAGCTTGCTTTCCTTTGCATCCCATACGAACTGCATACCCCAGTTCTCCTGATCTTTCTTCATTTAATCGCTCTGATAGTTCTAAGGATTGGCCAAGAGTACGAAAAATTGAGCTACTTATCATACACTTTTTTCGTCATTCTGTTACATGCTCTGTTGTAAACCAATTTTTTTCCCCACTCAGTGAAGCCTGAAGTATTAGAGCTTACTCAAAGCCCAAGCTTATGGGGACTTCAGTACTTTCTATACACGCGTTCCAGAACTTACACAAAAGGAATTACATGTCAAGAAAATATCCGTAACGTTTCAGAACCACTGCCCGAAAAGAACCGCGGGAGAAATAGTCCTGCAGTTAAAAGTATAGCGACGGAAATCCAAAGCTGTCTTAAGGTTATGCTTCAGTCTAATGTAGTAAAATTTACTGTTACTAATGTGTTTATATAACCTGCCTCACCTAATTTTGTTTGGGCAAAATCCTTTCAGTCCTTCACCTGGTGGCTTCCTCGCTCCAACTGTGTCTGCCCATCATACTGACATCCCTCCAGTCTATTTTTTCACGATGGCAGAATCTAACATTATACGTAGTAGTTTCATACTTTTCGGGGATTCGCTGGTATAATTTACAGCAATTTGCTGGTATAATTTACGTGAATTGCTACTGTGAATAAAGAAATGTAAATTGCCTTCCTTCTTTGCCTTAGGGAATTGGGCAGAAGTAAACGCCCCCGAGTAATGGTAAACCAACTGTTGGCTTCTCCTTCACCATAATGCTCCAGCACACCGGTCTTTTTTGGTCAAGGGTTTTTTGGTAAAGAACAACGTGACAATACTGGAGCTTTTTCCCATAATCTCCTGACCTGGCTACAGCTAATTTTTATTTGTTTACTCCACTGAAATCAGCAATGAATTGAAGGCACTTCTGTGATGCTGTTGACATCATTAAGAGTGCGACGGAAGAGCTGAAAAGGCTTTAACAAAATGACTTCCAGGAATGTTTCCAACACCTTTACAGTCGCTGGCAGAAGTTTATAGTTGCACAAGGGGACAATTTTGAAGTAAATCTAGCTTAAATGTTTGTATTGTTTTGTATTTCCCAGAAATAAAGTGATTCCGGTAACATTTTGAAGCTACCAGGTATAGTGTCAACTGATAGGATGAATGATGAATTGGGAAGTATTTGGAAAGTTGCGGTTGTGGCATTCTGTCCGGTACTGTCTTTATATTCTTCTGGTGAGAATAACATAAATCACGAATCATCTTGCGTTAGCTGCTGTCCTACAAGAAAGTCGAACCGACAGTTCCTGAATAAAAGTCTATACCTTTTCCGCCGCGCTGTCGTAAATTTCAGTAATCGAGATACGAGTTTAGAAGCCGATATTGAAATTGTCGTCTGATTTGTGACACCGTGTAGACTATTACGTGGGTACCAACGTTTCGTAGAGACCCCACACGTTGTTGAGAAACAACTTGCTTCCAATAAATAGGCTACTTCATTTGTTATAAGGTTGAAATTATGGAACGAAACAAGTGTTGTGGGCCAATTGCAACTGTGCTGAGAGGGGCTACACTGCACCAGAAACTGAAAGAACTGTACAGTCCTGTTCATTAAGAGACCTCCCTTTGCAAGCGTTTCTGATCCTAAATGGCAATTTGAATTTTAACAACTAGAATAAATACTTTTTCAGAGTTGAAAGATTTTCATCGATGTAGTAGATTTTCTTGTTCAGTTCGGTTACAGATATGACACTGTTTTTAGGCTCATAACATCTCATTGTGCCGAAGCAGTGGACTCGAATATGATAGGCCTATAATTCATGTGACCTATAAGTCAGCATTTGTATTTCTGTCTTTGTGATGACTTTACAATAGGCGCACGTTAATTAGCACCGATTGAATTATTATTATTATTATTATTATTATTATTTGTATTTGAGGCGGGATTGCCTGCATTGTCTATATAAGGACATAGATGCAATAACACACAATAAATGCAGAAGAGTGGAATAGGCTGAACACATCCCCAGAATGGATGGATCCAGGACACGAAAGAAAATCTTAAAAGTAAAAATATGCAATAGTCGACTAGCAAGGAAAGCAAGAGAGCAGGAGAGTAGGAGAGCAGGAGAGTAGGCGCAGCGAATACAGAACTCAGCTAGACAGCAGGACTGGAGAAGACTATATTAGACCGGAAAATATGCGGAAGAAAAACTCTGGAGTCATGTCATGCCGTAGTAGTAGTAGTAGTAGTAGTAGTAGTAGTAGTAGTAGTAGTAGTACTATTAGTAGTAGTAGTGGTAGTGGTGGTGATGGTGGTAGTAATAATAGTAGCAGCAACAGCAGCAGCAGCAGCAGTAGTAGTAGTAGTAGTAGTAGTAGTAGTAGTAGTAGTAGTACTATTAGTAGTAGTAGTGGTAGTGGTGGTAGTAGTAACAGCAGCACTAGCAGTAGTAATAGTAGTAGTAGTACTAGTACCATTAGTAGTAGTAGTAGTAGTGGTGATGGTGGTAGTAGTAGCAGCACCAGCAGTAGTAGTAGTAGTAGTACTGGTAGTGGTGGTGATGGTGGTGGTAGTAGTAGTAGTATTAGTAGTAGCATTAGTAGTAGTAGTAGTAGTGTAGCCGAACATTAGCAGCGTACTGAACCACCCGCTGTGTCCAGCTATTCCTGTCCTTAACCATTTCGCTTCTACCCTGTCCCTCTAGACGTGACAACTTCAATGCTGTACAAGGACTCGATACTTGGAAATTCAGTTTTATGTAGTTCTTACACAATTTGTGGCTTATTCTGGTGAAAAAATTAGCAACTTTCAGTTATAAGATGGACGTTTTTCTCCCACGTAAATTTCAGCTTATTTCTGAAAATTTTAAATTGGCTAGCGAAGGAAAGTAAGATCCTTTCCTTGTCCGACCCGTCACTAGAGGGAAGGTGTTCAATGTGTCGCCTTGGAGACTGAGGATAGAAGTGCAGAGTGGAGGATTTTGGGAGGAGTGTAGTGTTTAGAGGAGAAAGAAGTAGTCAGTGCCAAGGCTCTGGTGTGTGATTTTTAGAAAAACAATTTTGTATCAATAAATCAGATAAAATTACGAGGAGCCTGAGAAATCTCATGCTACCGAGGAGATAGCCGGCTATAGTAGTAGTATTGTTAGTATTATTATTAGTAGTAACAGTAGTAGTAGTAGTAGTAGTAGTAGTAGTAGTAGTAGTAGTATTCAGTAGAGTTGCTGCGCAATGGGCTGGTTTTTTCGAGAAAACCGGCTTCGATTCCCGGTGAAGCCAATGAGTACTCTTCTCTCCAACGTCCATACCGGCTCTGGAATCCAGTTAGTCTCCTCGCCAACAAGAATGGGGATTCTTTTCCAGGGCATGAAGCGGCAGGGGTATGTAGCTCGCCACTTACTTCCATCTGTTGCCAAGACTAAGAATGTGTGGCGTTACACAACCACCCCATATGTCTTCATTCCACGGTGTTTAATTAAACCCAGAATTCATTTTTCCCTTTTCCCTTTTATGTAATTATGTCGGGCTATGAGAAGGGAAGAGGGTATGGTGCGGTTGACGAAACATGTAGCAAGAGTTCTTTGTGAGAAGCGGGAAAAACATTGCATTAACAGGCTTCATGAGAGGGGGCAACTTTATAGGATGGCAACTTACGTGACGTTGTGTAATGTTGTTGTACCTCTTTTGGGTTATAACGAGGTGTAATATTGTAGGAATGATACACGACCTTTCGGAATATCTTTCCGATGCCATCCTCTGGCTTCATAAAAACAAGATTATGAAGTCTGAGGAAGACATCGAGAAGATATCCCGAAACGTCGTATAATTCCTAAAATATTAATTTCTTGTTTTTATGAAGCCAGAGGATGGCAACGGAAAGATATCCTGAAAGGTCATGTATCATTCCTACAATATTACACCTCGTCGTAACCCAAAAAAGCTACAATGTCAATTTCATTGCGTGCAAAGCCTCAGATGGCAATGTTTTAACGTTATCCACATTCCATGCAATAGACTGACTGTGCAGTATTTCAACCAAACAATTGCACTGTAACAAATAACTATTTATTATTTTGCGATGTTTCTCCTACATTTTTCGGCCCCTGTACACCATTTTCAGTGAGGTTATTTACAAAGGAATACGTTTATAAAAATGTTATCAAAGATGTACATACGTGAACTTGAAATGCAATGTCATCAATAAGAATTGTGTTAAACGTGTAGATTGGTTTAGGTACTTTACATTTGTTAACAGTTTTATTTTCGGTTGCAGACAGACATCTATGTCACCACTGTCACCTTCATTTCAGTTCTTAATTAGCTATTTTCAGGCTATAATTCCCTTAGAATGAGCATGACAGTACTGACGTTGATGTCTGTCTGCAAATAAATAAAAAATATTAACAGACGTAAAATACCTGTAATTAATCTATATTTTATACATTTTAGCAGCCTTTTAGTTGATAACATATTTTAACTTCACATTTGCACATCTTGGAGAGAAAATGTAAATGACCTACCGGAAGAAGGGTTTCAGGAGCCGAATCATGTAGGAGCATCACAAAATAACAAACAGTTAATTATAGTCCGTGAGCAATTAGCTGGATTAGATACTGTATAGTGTATTTGACCATAGGGTCTTCATGGACTACCTTTTTTGTGAACATATTTTTTTCCACCCTATTCCAACTGCACCTGGAAAGTTTTGAAATGTGGTGCTGGAGAAGGATGGAAAAGATCAGTTGGACCGATCATGTGAGAAATGAAGAATTATTACTTATAGTCAAAGAACAGAGGAATATCCTACATGAAATAAGGAAACGGAAGGCTAACTGGATTTGTCACATTTTGCGTAGAAACTGCCTTCTACAACAGGTTGTTGAAGGAAAGATAAAAGGAGGTATAGAAGTGACAGGAAGACGAGGAAGAAAACGTTGGATGCTACTGGATGACCTTAAAGAAAGGAGAGGATACTCTCACTTGAAGGAGGAAGCTCTAGGTCGCACTGTGTGGAGAGCTCGATTTGGAAGAGGGTTTGGACCTGTCGTAAGACAGACTGCTAAATGAATGAATTCTAACTGCCTGTTCGACCTGTCACTGGTCTTGTGCAATAACCACGCACTGCGTGTTGAGTAGTGCGTGGTTATGAAATACAAAACCATTATGTAAGGCCTTTTGTGATTATCTGATACCAACAGGATTAAAACTTTCCTCGGCTATTGCGAACCCTGGTTTTAGCATCTCTAAAATTGTAAACCATTTATCTGTCTGACAATTTGACTCATTGTACTAATTACGGAATTGAATGAGTATATATTCGGGAAAGCCATGGCTCCTGATTCAGTGACAGACACACACACACACACACACACACACACACACATATATATATATATATATATATATACCCTCAGCATTGTGCACAAATATAAGCGTCATCGCAATAAAACTTTTATGCATCCTTTATTGGTTCATCTTCCTTGCTCCCACATACTTATCGCAGACATTTTCACTACATTCTTCCCTGAGAGTGACAGACGTGATATATAAAAATATTCCAAAAATATAACCTTTGCAGTATTCAAATATCTGTAATTCAACGGGACGGATCCATTACTCCGGTGTTCCCATTGAAGTAAAAATCAAATTGCAGGTGGTGTCAGTTCACTCTTTATCCAGGGACCACCCTGCCACATTTACGGACGATTGGAGTGTTTGAATATCTTTCTCACTCAAGCATCTAGTGAGCTGTCTTGAAGAAAACATTTGTTCGACAAATAAACTGTTATACCGCCCGAGTTGTTGGTTGCTTTATTGACTAGTAAAGTTGTATTGAGCCTCTTCTATCACAGGCTACTGCTCAATGATTCTGAATGGTCTTTTTCTTCTACTTGTTTCTCGAACAGAGGGTCGTATCTGAGGCTCAAATACATAATGGACGTACGTCTTTTCAGAAGCTCTTTTTTTTGTTTATTCAATTGGTAAGTGCAGCAGCAGCAACAGCAGCAGCAACAACGGACCTGACACAGAAGAAAACGTGTTCTTGAAATTGCCTGATGTTCCATAACATGAAAGCAGGAGTTAAAATTGGTTTATCCCTCTGTCGTGTCTCAGACAGCAATTCACGGTACAGGCACTTGGTGTCTGTTTATATTGTGGCTAAACATTGTCAGTTGGCCGACCGATAATGTTAGAAAATGGGCCTGCCAATGATCCCGTGAGGTTCTTTTTACTTTCATCTCGCACTATTATTAGGTCTATATAAAACGCTTATTGATTTTTTTAATCACTCATTTAATATACTGTTATAAATGTATTTTGTGTCTGGTGTATGCATACACAGTACTCGTGCGAGTGAAATTTTATTGAAATGTACTGTTGTGTGTAATGTGTTGGTTTTATAAACAAGAAATACGCTCTCACTGCACTTAATGAACAATCTTCAAAATTTGTGTCGCAATGCCTGTAACATAAAATGAAACAAACAGAAGTTAGTGATGTTTAAATAAGAGAAGCAGAGAAAGAACAGGAATAGGAAATTCTATATATAAGCGAGCGCCGTCACTCCTGGCGTAATATTATAAGAAACGCACTGTCAAAATACCACGGGATAAATAAACTCTCACTCCCACTTCTATTCTGAGCCAGAAGAAACCAATCGGTATCATCACGCCAAATTTTCAACATTAAGATCCATTTTAATATTATTCTCTCGCGCTAATTGTTCTCTTTCCTTCGCATTTTCGACTAATATTTCGTAAAAAACATTCTGAATTAATTTTGTCCTCCACAAAATGCGAAAGTTTGCACAATTATTTGCGGGAGCATACGGATGTAGGTCTGCTGCAAAATGTGAAAGTGGGTTAAAGATGGTCGGAGAAAGGACAAGAGAAAATAAATAAACACTGTTTTCTCGAAAGAATTAATCACAAATTCCTGGACACATATAGCCCCCTTACACCCTGTATAAGCCTCTCTATACAGTTTTCTTCGTCACCAAGAACGTGTCAGGACACCTCCAGCTGATACCAAAACTTAGAACATGTGGAGTTTCCCTCCACTCTACATATACACGTACGTCTTCACGGTCTGGTGCTACTGAGCAGAAGAAAAATCGTCGTTATCCTCCCCCTATCCTATATCATCTTCACCATCATCATCTGCAGGGATTTGTGGTAGCCTCATTGCTCAAAAATTCAACTCAGTGTTTCATCTTCCATTTTTGGGTCTACATTCTCCACTCCGGTCTTTCGAAGTGTAATGGTAAAATGTTTCAAAAAATTTGCCTTCACCCACTGTGTTCAGTTTTGATATTTAATTGTTTTGTCTGGGATTCTGAACGTAGTTATTGTCTGATCGCAGACTGTATCAACAGTCTGCTGTTCTGTACTGCGCAACAGCTCTTAGGAACCTTATTTCAGCTGTCTTAGTCGAAGATATTTTAGATGTAAAGTATGAAAGGTGCCTACGCTAACCCTACACTGTCCAATCTGCAGCATCCTTGGAGATTCTTAGGTGTGGTCCGGCAGGCAGCCTATTATTAAAGTTGTTGTAAGTTCAGTTTGGACAGCACTCGCTTTGTTCTATTTAAAGTTAGCAAAGCTAATTTATGAAGACGACAAATAAAACCCAGGTAATTAATACCAACACCGACATTAGCAGCCCCAGTAGCTCCACTATTATTATTAATCAAATTTATAGTCTTTCCATTGCCTAAGAGAAAGCGGCTGGAAAAGAGAAAATGAAAATTAAAGATTCCGGTAACTGCAGTCGTAATAAAAAAGAGAAGCTTCTGTAGAAGATCCTAAACGAAAATCACAGGGGTGAAGGTAATTTGAAAATAATTTTGTGTTTATTGACCAACATTGTGCTGTACTACAACACTGCACAATCCTTGTTTTGATGTCTACCTGAGGATCTACTGAATTTATCAATGTTCCGTTTAGCTTTACCTTGTGGGTGGCCTACATTTCAAGGTGTGGTTTGCCCTTCTGGCTTTATTATAACATTATGAATGCTTTACTAAATAATTGCGGATAACAGAAAGCAAGGGCAGAAGTGAAAATTATGTCCTAAATGCACATGAAAGTGTCAAACCTTGCAGTCCAGTCCGCTGCAGCACTGCTTACTTTATTTGTTACTCTGATTGGTTAACGGGATATTTTTGTAAAGGGTTTCGCAAGTACGGTAGACCAACAGCCCAGCTTTTCTGCAAGGCTGACCAAAACAGGTGGCCCTGTGTCTAAGTTCCACTGTATCTTATAAACTTTGCTGTGTTTTCAGTAACTTTACAATAATTCATCAGACGATATTTTCCGAAATTTGTTGCCAGCAATTTACCTTTAAACTTTTAATGGGCCTTATGTGTGTGCGTGCGTGCGCGCCCGCGTGTTTGCGCCTGTGTGTGATGTTTAGGTCAAAATAGGCCTATATTTACCTATATAGAGAATGGCGCATAAATCACTTGACATTCGATGTTTAACATGTTGCATCTATTATCAAGTGACTTTGCCTCATTCTGAACATATATATATATACAGGATGAGTTACACATCTTTTTCTTAAGAATCTGATTATGGTTATTTTAGTAGCCGAACACAATTTCGAGCTGCTTGAGCACTGGCAATTTCGAATTATACTCAGTTTGTAGTTAAATACAATTTCCCAATTTTCCATTTTGTCACTATGTGGTAATTTCTGTGATAATCTTGTCGTTACCTAAGGATTTCTACTGCAGGCCTGCGTAAAATTTCAGAAAATGTTTACAGCGGGGCTGATCAACGTTCATGTCTCGTTTTTACAACAACAGAGTGAAAAGAAAACGAAGAAAACAACAGTTTTTCAATTTTTATTCAAATTTTCGAAATAGTGTATTTCTGATTCATTACTTCTCATTGGTCTTCGTGTTTATTTAATATAGATAAAATCTATTATTTCAAGATTAATGTCACTCTGTATAGGCCTTTGGTTCAAATAACTTGAGTGCATTCTACAGGAACGTATGAACAGTAAACCTTGAGATAAATATCTTATCCCGAATCTTCTATCCTGAACAGACTCTCTTCTGGGTGTGACGGCCTTAGTCTACTATAAATTCACGGACGTTTCGGGGGAACTTTCTACCCCTAACTTCTACCATGAACATGGAGATAATTATTTTTCCCCACAATGTCTACAAATGTTTACCAGACTTCGTGGCACCATACTCCACAAGACAATAAACAGACTTCTAGACAGTAAGTGAAAACATTTAAACCAAACTTACTTTCCTTCAACGGTACAGATATTCCACACCACATGTGGAAGTGGTAAGTTAGACAAAGGTTAAATTAATGTTCATAATGTAGACAATTTTAGCGGTTGTAAAGCGTTTCTAATGTCATCAAAGGAAGGATCCTATCCCATATGCAGTATACGTGTATGCATATATATATATATATATACATATACACATACATATATACACACACATATATATGCACATATATATATATGTGGGCCGGGTAGCTCAGTCGGTATAGCCACTGACTACGGGCTGGACGGTCCGGGATCGAATCCCGGTGGGGACGAGATTTTC
>Ga0123357_10007671_pt1 | contig 13385 bp, 8 predicted proteins | sample TergutEmb28metaG_FD_89873 | JGI IMG/M metagenome (GOLD analysis project Ga0123357, IMG submission 89873) | Embiratermes neotenicus P4 segment gut microbial communities from Petit-Saut dam, French Guiana - Emb289 P4 | ecosystem: Host-associated > Arthropoda: Insects > Digestive system > Gut ...
ACATTGGTCGTGTGTTCTTGGTTCGATGTGTGTTGGTGTTTCGGTGTGGTTGGGTTGGAGTGGTATCTGTGTTGCAGGCTTCAGCTTCAGCCTGCAACACAGATACCACTCCAACCCAACCACACCGAAACACCAACACACATCGAACCAAGAACACACGACCAATGTAGTAATTCAACAGAATAGTCGTAAGCTACTGGTGATGGATATATTAATATCTGAAACATGTCGAGCGCATAAGAAGTGAAATAAAAATAGCAAGTGACATCAAGTTGGTCTTTTGTTTTCTACAATTACAACGATGCACGGTCCAATAAATATTAGCTATTCATATCTTTGTTTGTTGAGATGAATACTGGCTGTGTACTATGAAGATATCGTGGGACTCCGGAGTTACTTCAGGGAAAATGAGAGGGCAGTATATTTAAATGGGCCAAGACGGCTACCCTCCACATCTTTGAAACAACGTCTTTCTCACTGACTTTGTGATTCGATGTGTTAGTCCATAAAACTCAGTAGGCAATGTTAAATGACAAGGAATTAGCCAAACAGATTTTCACTCAGTCATCAACAAGAATGACGATAACGACAAAAGTGTCATTAATTGAACAAAACATTAAAATGTCTAGAGTTACTGATTATCATGTCCTTAAACTGTAAGAAGACAAGCAAGGTACGTGTTACATAACATTGCGATATGATCAAAAATGTATAAAGATCTTCATGTCCAGCACAAATTATTTTGTCAGATTTTAATGAAACTTGAATTTAACCGATAGCTTTTCAAAAATATCCTGAAAATCCGACCAGTTAGAGCCGAGTGATTCCATGTGTACAGACGGACGGACTGACGGACGGATATGACGAAGCTAATAGTTGTTTTTTTTTTTGCAATTTTGTGAAAGCGCCTAAAAATAAGGATAAAACAACCAGGAGTGATTGTGACATTTTAATGCTTCCAGACATATACACAATGTATGGAAATGAAACAGTACTTTCCATGAACTCCGTACTAAAACAAAAGAAGAGAACTGAAATTTGTGATGACTTTATGTCCGTGTATCATTAATGTAAATTCTGAAGTTCAGAGAACTACGTTTAAGTAGAATAAGAGATTAGGTCTACAGTAAATAGGACTACATACGTCAAACTAAGACATATAAGTCATCAATACAACATACGAACTTGAAAAGAATATTTAAATAAACTAACAATAAAATGGTATAATATATAGGCTTATATGACACAAATTTATAGCCTTCAATATTAATGCAATATAGAAACTGTAGAGGTTTGGTGAATAGTGAAAAGCAGAAAAAAGCACATATTATTTGTGACTAGTCAGCACCATCAAGTCATTAACACAACGTGTGCAACAGAGAAGACGGCCTTGGCTAAGACAATATAATAGGAAAGACAATTTGTGACAACACAAAGTCCTCAGACCAAACTACAAGTGTCCGCACACATTATTTCTTCCGAATGTCTTCTTACTTAGTCGGCAATGTAACAGGAAGAGTCAAATGAAAACCTTAAAATTGCGATAAAAATTCGAACCACAACTCGCTTGTCTTGTGAGTTTAACAATGATATTCATGGTTTGAAGAGTGGCCGACAGGTGGCAGTACGATACTACATAGAAAAATGAAGTCATTGTGTACCTTTTATGTTCAATAAATTACGAGATAAAACATATTTAAGGTTTTCATTTGACTTACCTTCGTGTTTATGTACAACTATCAAAATTTTCCTTTCTGCCTAGATAGAAGACACTTAATTCTGCCTTGCGAAAAATCCAGAACTCGTACGCAGTGACTGTACTTTATTAAAATCTGTTGCTGAATTATTTATGTCTGCATGAATAAGCTGGGAATGGAGAGTGAGAATGCTGCCATAACAGAAGAGCGTAGAGCGTCAAGGGATACCAACGAAAAAATACGAATATATTGGCCGTGGCACGAGAAGTTCGGAATTCGTAATGTAACTACGCTAATAGTTGAAAAGTTTTTAAGACTCGATATTATCTGCCAAAGAAAAGAGTACCGGGCATCCTTGGAATGACAGAGATAAGGGAAAACTGAAGAATTCGGAGAAAAACTCCTCTCAGTGTCACCTTGTATTTCATTAATCATACGTAGACTCCTCTGGGATCGAACCTGGGCATGAGAACCGTCATGAAATTTGACACGACGGGAAGAAATTTGCAGTCTTACGTCCTGCTCAGGAACCTGTGGCTGCTCTGACACCGCTCAAAGTGTTTCTTGTTGAACATTGCGTGATTCTTTACTAAGACTATTTCTCTCGCACGTTCATTTAGCAGGCCTACCGCAAGGTGCTGTGTCATGGTCTTATGTAACCACTGGTCCGCGCATATGCCGATACGCCACTTAAAGTTATAACTTCTAATATCACATTTCAAAATACACTCTTTTAAGGCATAGCATTTAAGGTTTTTACATACTGTATTATATTGGTTTTGTTTCTCTTCTCCCCAATTCCGAAGGCCTGACTGGCCAGTCTTTGTCACAATCACTTAGGCTTCCACCTGAACAAAAGTCGGTCATCGTAAAGAGTGGGGAACTAGACACCTCTGAAATGGAGGGAAAAAGTGATCCGTTTACAGGCCCGGTTTGGTCCAGAGGGTGGGTAGAGGTATAGCTCTATTCTTCCATGACCGCTGCACTAGAAGCGGGTGAGTGGTCAGCAGCACGCCCCGGCCGCCCTTTACCCCCGGGAAAGACCCGGTACCCATTTTACAGGAGGCTGGGTGGGCCCCAGGGCCGGTCTGAACGGGCGGAAAATCTTGCTCCCACCGGGATTCGATCCCGGACCGTCCAGCCCGTAGTCAGTCGCTATACCGACTGAGCTACCGGGCCCACGAAATGAAGGGAAAAATCTCACTATATTACACGGTGAAAAACAAGAAGGAGGATATTACTGAGTAACACGTACACTGAAAATTTAAAAACTTATAGATTCTTTTCTCTTTCTTTCCTTCTATCGAATACAAATTGTTTAAGCTGAACTGAACTACGTTTCTGTACAATACGTCACTAGTAAATAAACTGACCTTACGGTAGCGTCATTACATAGGGTACAAAAAAATCCCCGGGCATAGTAAATTCCTGTATGCCGTCCCTGTATATCTTCTAACTCAGAATTTTATGTGTTAGGAAATTTTAGGCTTTTTTTTTTTTGTTGGTTTCTCTCTTAACCTTACGTTAGGTGTTAGTGTTTGTGCAGTCTCCTCTCGACACTCTCTCCACTCTCTCTTTCTTTCCGTGATGTCAACAAGCAGAAAAGCCAGTACATGCTGGTTCTCGGAAAATTCACTGCCATTTTCCCGTAACATGAAATAGAAAAAAGTTAAGTGCCACTGCTGCCTCTATCGATTGCTTTTGGCGTCTGTCTGTTCTGTGACAAAGTGACCTCGCGTATCTCGCGTGTCACTTTAGACAACATGCCAATAACAAGCAGTCCGAAAAGTTGTACGTTTAGGGCTGAACGAAAACGGTTTGATTCCCAGGAGGGATAGAAAATATTCTGTTCTTAATCATAAATAATTCAACTCTGACGCCCAGTTTAATAGTGCAAACAGTTACAATTTATATCTCCTACAGGTGCTGATAGATAAGGAAAACTGTTTTTTATGCTTATTGGACCGTGCATCATTGCAATGGTTGAAAGAATAAAAGACCAACTTGATGCCACTTGCTATTTTATTTCACTTCTTATGTGTTCAACATGTTTCGGACATTAATATATCCATCATCAGGAGCTTGCGACTTTGCTGTTGAATTACCACACGAACCGAGAACACAACAACCGATGTGGTAATTCAACAGCAAAATCACAAGCTCCTGATGATGGATATATTAATGTCCGAAACATGTTGAGCACATAAGAATTGAAATAAAATAGCTAGTGACATCAAGTTGGTCTTTTATTCTTCAGGAAAAACTTACTTTAAAAGCACATTCATATCCCTTCGGAGCGCCTTTCCTTCTTTTTTTCCCCCCCGTTTGTACAAGAAATATGAAAAAAAACCCTCGATGGATGTTTATGAAATCTGATATTGGAGAGTTTTAAGAGAAACTGTTCATATGTTAAGAGTTTTATACATGTGAGGCACCTTCAATGACCAGTTTTCTTAAAACCTAGTAGGTTTTTCTGCGGGTATCTTGAGGGAAAAATGTTGCAGGCAGACTCTGTGCAGAATAATAAATAGCGAAACCAATGTGAAATGTGTCTATTCCTTAAGCTTTAATATTTTGCGAGATAATAAACGAGAATAACGTTATAAGAACATTTCCGAACTTAAATGTTATTAACAGCGAGCAGTGTTTTTCAAACTAATATACTTATTCCAATTCATACTGTAATAATCAAGGAAAAATCTAGGCTCATTTTGAGAGTTAAAATATTGGGGTCATAGATATGATATTGTACAATTGGCGATCGGTTGTTATATAACTTTTTACATGAAACTTAACTAAACAGAATCGTCTTGTGTTAATAATTTAAAGGCAGTTTATTGTATACACGTATTGGACTGTGTTATGTTTGACGCATCCATGGTCACATGCATGACTGGTTGGTTCGAAACTGAATTTGAAATTGAAATAATTTCATTAGCCATTTTAAACAATTTTCTCACAGCAATTTTCACTTATTGTATTGGTTTGGAATGTATATTGTAATTACTGTTATTATTGCCTCATGTGGATAACTACCTTATAATTGTCACAGTTTGGAACTATGTGTATGTATTGCAATTTTGTAATACATAATTGGACAAGTCCAGTGTTGCGTTTGAAACAATACGGATGAAAATAAATAAAATGTGAAAAGTAAAATGGAGTAATTAAACATTAGTAAGTTGAAATAAAATGTTCCTACATTTTAATGTCGAGTAAGACTTAGAGCATATTCTTAACACCGTTGTGCACCCGAGCTCGAGTGGGCAAGGGTCGTTCAGTAACAAAGTTTACGTGATGCAAAGTTTCGTAAGCAAGGACATACACTGATTGTGATTACATCAGACCAATTCCTCTCCAGGAATTACCGTACGCTTACTGCACTCACGCAAATACTTGACGGCCACAAGCTGTTAGGTAATACTAATGTTGAAACAGCTGTGACATACACGTGATAAAAAAGACCACTAAAGGAATAAATAAATTCGTCGCACTGGTTGATAAATATCTCAACTGTGGCGCAGACTACATGGAAAATTAGTGCAACAGCAATACAATGCATTCTGAGCTAAACGTGAACCCCAAATCTATGAACTACCAGCATATCTCCTGACTTACCCCCGTGCGTGTGTTTTAAACACACGAGGACCATATTTCATTTGGCGAGACCTTAAATAACATCTACACTCAATTTTGTTAACGTTGTAACTGTCTATGAAATCAGAAAACGCCAGGGCCTGTACCTGTGACACACATCTGCAGTACCTTCTGTACGCATATAACTGTACCTGTGACACACATTTGCAGTACCTTCTCTACACATATAACTGTACCTGTGACACACACCCACACAGTACCTGCTCTACACCTATGCCTGTACCTGTGACATACACTCGCAGTACCTTCTGTACACCCATACCTGTACCTGTGACATACACTCGCAGTAACTTCTCTACACCTATACTTGTACCTGTGACACACACTCGCAGTAACTTCTCTGCACCTATACTTGTACCTGTGACACACACTCGCAGTAACTTCTCTACACCTATACTTGTACCTGTGACACATGCTCGCAGTACTTTCTCTACACCTATACCTGTGCCTGTGACACGCTCGCAGTACCTTCTGTACGTCTATAAGTGTACCTGCGACACACACTCGTTGTACCTTCCCTACACTTATACCTGTGCCTGTGACGCGCACTCACAGTACCTTCTCTACAACTATACCTGTACCTGTGACACACACACGCAGTAACTTCTCTACACTTATACCTGTGCCTGTGACACACACTCGCAGTACCTTCTCTACATATATATATATATATATATATATATCTGTGCCTGTGACAAACGCTCGCAGTACCTTCTCTACACATATACCTGTGCCTGTGACACACACTCGCAGTACCTTCTCTACATATACATCTGTGCCTGTGACACACGCTCGCTGTAAATTCTCTGCACCTATTCCTGTGCCTGTGACGCGCACTCACAGTACCTTCTCTACACCTATACCTGTACCTGTGACACACTCGCAGTACCGTCTATCTATACATCACACTTCAGACAGGACAAGACTGTGAATTATTGTGGGCCAGATGAGTAAGGGAGACACATCAGTACTTCATTTATATAGTGTAAGTTCCATAACTCATTCTGTATTTATCTTTCCCTTTTAAGTCTACCAGAAAGTACAATTTACTCCTTGATGTGCACTTCCTCACAAGCAACTCGTTTTGAAGGGATTGTGTGGGACAGGAAAAATGTACATTACTGCGGTGTACAAAATTTCCCTGGAAACATCTGCCTGTTCTCATTTTCATTGTAATTTATTATCTTGCACTAAGCCTCTTAGACACTTCTATTGAGGCATATGCAATACAATGCCACAGAATGATGATGGTGATTAATGCCGGAACCGACAACAGCCATCGCGGTCTTGTGTGGTGATCTAATGCAAGTATCATATAGAACACAGTAGATTAATTCGAATGACGCATTAACTGAAAACATTATGACTGATAAGTGAGTTACTTAAATTCGCCTTTTAAAATGTTTACCAAGCTCAATGTTGAATGTAAAAATTTGTTAATATTTTAATGGAAGGAAACTCTCGTGAATTATTACAAGAAATTAAACGGAACTTTTGTGAAGTGGACAAGTGAGAAGTGGCTGCGAGTTCTAAGGCGTCGGTCTGCGGGCCGCTCGCCTGCTGAGACTGTGGGCTCGAATCCCACCGAAGTTATGGATATTTGTCTATTGTGAGTGTTGTATGTTGTCAGGTAGATTTCTCCGCGACGAACTAATCACTCGTCCAGAGAAGTCTTACTGGCTGCAGTGAGTCGTTCAGTTTGATCTAGAAACTTAAAAAGTGAGGAGGCGAAAGCACTCGTCGGGCCGCAGAGCCATTCTAAAAAATTATTGTTATTACTCACAGTTGGGAACTTTCAATGAAAGTATTTATATAGGCAGAAAATCAACCAATCAGCGGACTCGGTATTAATTTATATATTAAGGGACCCGAAGAATAAACCCTTCTAATGAACTTAAAAAAACTGAGCAAAATAAAGAATATAAGTCAACAAATCCGTGCAATCTCCTGGTCTTTGTATAAGTTTCTCAACTTAGAACATTTTAGGTGAAGATTCATTAGCGGTAAGCATATTATCAAACCAATGGACCGCGCGGATCAACTGCCCACGAATTCTTACTGGACATATTAGATCTCTAAACCGAAAGTTTTTTCCTTCCTGCATCTTTGAAGGTAAGGGTTCAGTCCCAGACTTGTCCATAGGGAACTATGTTAGACGAAGCGGCAGCAGGACATGATTACGGTTATCCCCTGTTCCTTTTACTTCACCAGTGTTCCATGTACAAGTCACTTATGTAAAACTATACTATTTATTCCGTGCAACATAAAAGGTTAAAAACACACTCAAATATTCTTACTTCTTTTCGAGGGGATTTTTTTTTTTCCGGTTACAATATACTGTGGTGGGACCGGTAGCTCAGTCGGTATAGCGACTGGCTACGGGCTGGACGGTTCAGGGATCGAATCCCGGTGGGGACGAGATTTTCCGCACCTGTCCAGACCGACCCTGGGGCCCACCCAGCCTCCTGTACAATGGGTACCGAGTCTTTCCCGGGGGTAGGGGCGGCCTGGGCGTGGGGCTGACCCCCCACCCTATCTAGTGCCGAGCTAGGAAGAGTAGAGCTATACTTCTACTCAACCTAAGGGTCTTCGTGACCTATAAAAAAGGTTGAAACTTATCCTACTTACAATATATTTTATGTGGACACTTTTATAAATTTGGCAGTCATTGAAACCGTAACAGAATGAAGTCCAAGCTTCAGTTCGTTTGAAGCGGCGTGAAATTTGGGTCCTGCTACCGCAGTTTTCGTTAATTTCGTTGACTCTACGCCATTTTCTATCCTTCGTTGTAAATAAATTAATTACATACCACCTATCAGTCTGCATCTTTATAAAACTGTCAAGAAATTATCATAAAATAAATGTAAAAACATTTTTTGAGAAATTCATAATATTATCACACTTTTTAACAAAGTTTCAATATATATGACTTGTCTGACTTATTTCATTCCGTACTCCTATACTCACACACTTACACACATGTATATGTATAGACTTAAATATTGTCTATTATACACAAAATTGTTCAGGTCGCTGACTGACATACTAAATCTCTTCCTAATGTCATGTCAGCGGATGCCAGTGGCCGTGGGGTATAAAGCGTGGGTTTGCGGCCGCCCAGTCGTTGGGACTGAGGGTTCGAATCCCAGCGCGGACATAAATATCTGTCTCTTGTGAATGTTGTGTTATGAAGTTAAGGTCATTGCGTAGGGCTGATCTCTCGTTTAGAAGGGTCCCACCGAGTGTGGTGTGTCTCTGAGTGTGATCGTGAAGCCTTAATAATGAGGAAGACCTGGCCCACTAGGGGCTGTTGAACCATCGAAGAAAATGTCATGTCTATTCAGTTCTTTAATTTACACTAGTGACAACGAAGGGAAGTATTCTTTAATGGAACACTCATACATCAAAAGTTAAAAACGCTGGATATGGGAGAAAAAATATGAGCAGAGATAAACATTGCGTGTCGGCATGTTGCCAGATAATCCACATTCTTAAACTAGAATTTATATACTTGGAGTGATTCAGTATTTGGACTGTGTCTATTGCCCCTTTCTTAAAATACAATTTTATGGGGACAGGATGGGTTTGCGTCCTCGACAATAGAACAAGAGAAGCGTCTATATTGTTGGGCCACAGTAGGAAAAGTAATTCTGAACTTCTGGGCCTTAAAGTTTTACAACAGCTGGTTCTGTCAGTACTAAATAGGTAACTTATGTCCTTATATCAGTCTTTTGCCTGAGGACGGAAAAAGATTGTCCCCGAAATGTTGTCCCTCCAATACGAAGACCAACCGGTTACTGCCGTTTAAGGAAATATCACAAAGACATACAGACCTATACACTGTTTAGCAAAATACACCGTTTGAACATTGCGGCATGCGAGATTCTCACAACGGTGTTAAGATTAACGCTTTAGCAGGTGTTACATTTAGTTACCACTGTTCTTCGGAAAGTGTACCATTATAAGAAAGTGCTTAATGACGCCTTGTACCTGATAAACACACTATGCCGGAAAAACATTTCCAGGAATTCTAAGATACGTAGTAGATTCCTTCTCTATATTTCTCAAATCACGACTCACATACTACAGTACCATTCGATGCTAAATTGATTGCAAAGGGGCCGGGACGTGTTGTTGACAGCTCAGTCCAACTAGCGGGTAGGTTAAGAACAAGTGGAGCTATGTCGCTATCCCCCTATACGCCTTTGTGGAGTAGACAGGAAAATTTTAATGAGAGCGTCGGTAAATAAAAATAAATAAACAAATAAATAGCAATTAATGCGATTTTTACTGGTTGTTTGGTTTAAGATAATCGAAGCAATAGCGCCAGGGAATATAGGTACAGAGGCCTGTTTTGTAGGCTTTCGTGCCAAGTTGCTCTGTATATATGTAGCCATGCTTCAGAGGAATCCGCGTCCTCCATCTTCAGCGTAGACAATAAAAACAACGGAATCCTCCAAAATGTTGGTACTCATTTACGAAATTGTATATCGTCACATCTCAGTAGACAGCAAACTTGAGATTTCACGCCCTGAGAAACTTAGTTGAAAATAGAGGCTGTACTGAATTGTTGGAGATACACTGATGGACAACACGTATTCCGACTATCCGGGATATTGCCACCTGCTGGTCTATCGACAAAAATACTTACATAATTCTTATTAGAGTCAATCAGAAAATAACACACACTTATGAAGCTTATATCGACGGCCCTGTCCACCGAATGATTTTCTTTTATAACGCTGACGTAAAACAGATATAAAGATGACTGTCAGGCAAAGCCAGTTGTGCTACAATGGTCGATAGCGCAGGGCACAGGCTTCTGTCAGCTGGCAATAGTAAATATCGTTGTACGATAGGTGAAAGTCCTCAGCTGTGGCAGGGAATATATATGTACAATTCGTGCAATAGAAGCACTATTAAATCTGAACTGTTACTATCGGAGGTGAAAGTAAAGAACTTACAATATATATATATATATATATATATATATATATATTGTAACTATATTTTATGAATCATCATCTAATTTGTCTGTATATAACACAGACTGTAGTACCAACAAAACATTTAAATTTGTGAAAAAAGCGGAATAATTATTGTCGCGCTAACAGTTGCATTTCGCAAAATCGTAAAAAATGCCCACTTCTAAAATATGTACTTACATGATTATTTTCTTGTTCTCATCCCACTTATTTCTAGCAAAGTTTTCGTACAATTAAAAAGCATAGCCACTTTAAGTGGAATCGCCTCTTATAAACAGAGGCATTAACGTTTTTGATCTATTTCATATTCAAAGATCTATTAAAAGTTGCTCATGGACGATTTGTCCGCAGTTATTGATTTTTTTCTCTATATTATCGTTTAGAAATTAACCGTGGAGTTGTAGAACGAAGATTTACTGAAAAAAGTTTCGACTTGGGTTTAAATCCTACCCTGTTGCGCTATAAAATGATACATTATTCCTTGCAGACGTTTCTGTTTGCGATCTATGTCAAAGAAGGCACTGCATGGGTTAGAATGTTCTTGTAAAATGTTCAGTTTTAAGTCAGGTACAAAGTAGCAGTTACATCATGCGGAAAAATGAAACTTATAACTTTCGACAGAAATGCCTGCAGTTGTTGGCTACATTTACGACACTACTGCACGTCGATTTTCCAGAGTGTTCCACTGAGAGTTACAGCTTAAGTGCTTCTCCTGGTACGAAAACATTTATTTGACCTACTTCTTCCTTACTTGCCTTTTATGTATGAAGAAAGAATCATAACGGAAAACGCAGGTTCTCCAATCTATAAAACCTCTTCAAGCAGTTTGAAAATTTCCTTCAAAATCTTTATGAAATTTGTGTGCGCAAGTAGAAAACTTAAGTTTAAAAATTCCCTTTTTTCCGGAGTTTTAAAGTAGTAACGACAAAAGATTTTGGGATATAAGTAGATATATCTGCATACATGTTTCAGGAATTTTTCATACTGAAAAAACGGAAAGGGCAGACATGGAGTTAAGTTTACAGACTTCCTTTCGAAAGAAGAATATTTCGCTTCTCGATTGGGTTATAGGCTATTCTAACTCGCAGTCCCAACAAGGAAATTAAGGATATGATTGCTTCATTTCAAATTCATCATTCATGTTTCAACCTATCACAGGACACGTTTCAGGCCCTAAGGTCACCTAAACCACATACAAATTACTGTAAAATTTATAGACTGTAATAAATGTGTTTTCATCTGAGCAGCAAAACAATTTTACGGTATTGACAGAACGGAAGCCTACACATTCGAGCTGATACCATTACATTTATACCCAACGACTGAAATGAATTAATCACTCTTCGAATTACGATAATTGTATGTACTGAGAATAACACGAAAATTGTGCCAAAACGTAAGGTTTATCTGGGTTGAATTTCAGGTCTTGAAATTTGGAATTATATTAATACAATAATATAAACAGCCAACTATATGCAACAATAACAAATTTTATTGATAATTACATTCAGCTCAACATTTCTCGGGCGATAATTTCGCCCATCATCAGGACCACTAGACTGTGTTTACAGATTGCGGTATAATGTTGGCTGCAGGCAGCATCGCCGGTGCATTATACCACAAGCTGTAAACACAGTCTAGTGCTCCTGAGGATGGGCGAAATTATCGTCCGAAACATGTTTAGCTGATTGCAATTGTCAATAAAATTTGTTATTGTTTCATCTAGTTGTCTGTTTATATTATTTTATCAATGATGCACAGTCACACAAACATCAAATTTGGAATTATATCTCATAAACATATTTATACCTCAAGTTATGTTGCACTAATTTACACACTTGGACCGATTTTTATTGGAACATAGAGAGCAATTACTACTTGCTCCATAAAATTTATCATGAAAGTTCCGTGTGTTCTATCTACGAAGTACCAGGATATTATATAAATAATTCCCGTGTATAGAAACTGCTGTACTTAGTATATGTACAATTTCAAGTCGTGAATATTGTTGGCCCTCTGACACCCTGAGGAGCAACGCATTATTCTCTTCTATCATTAAACTTTCCAAGGTCAGCATAGTGCACATCCGGTAAATGGTAAAGCCTCAAGAGAATACACTGCAGTTCAGATTCATGGGAAACATGGCAGTATATTGACTGTTGATAGGCAGATCTGGGGGAAACAAAAGACAAGTTTGCAAGTTTCCCAACAATCAGCCCTTATAAACCTTAATGGGGCTGAACCTTAGCCTCCATGGAGAGAGCTGGTTCTAACTGAATGGTATATGGCAAGGAAACCAGCTAACATAGCATTCGTAATAACATGCTGAAACGAGTTTCTATCTGTTCCGTGTCCATAGCGCACGAAAAGAACTAAAAATTTTATTGAAGCTCATTCTTTAGGACAAAATTTCTAATTTCCTTAAATTACAGTCCTCCTTCATCATGTCGTACTTTATGCGAAGCCAAGTGATCTCAGCTCCTGTCACATCATCGTAAAATAATAAAATAATTAAACTATAAACCTCGTGAAATTAGTTTTACTTTACGGGGGGGCGAGACTTTAGCAGCTAGTGGAAAGGAAGAGCCGTGATCTCAACAGGTCACGAATATGCACATTACAGGCCTGCGAGCCACGCATTGTAAACCTTCCTCTCGTTCGTACACTTCCTCTGACAGATCAGCCTAATTTTTGTTACAGTTAGCTGTCGTTCTTCCGTAAATGTCACTAGTTTGTAACCCTTTGACTATGAATAATCGGATCAAACCTTTTCTTTGGCGCGTTCTACCAATGGAGCGGTAATGTTTTAGCTTGTTACGGGACTATACCCTCTGAAAAGAAATAATGCATTTGAAGGAAAACTGATATTTGTATATTTTTCTTCTCTTTCCATGCTGTTAGCATCACTTCTGATATAAAAATGTGTCTTTACTTTCTGAATTCACGCCGAGCATGTTACAATTTTCGGATGTTTGGTGCTTTCCGGTTACTTAACAGACGTCATGTTCTAAGTAGCTGAAATGTCATTCTCTCATTGATTTTCATA
>Ga0123357_10007672_pt1 | contig 13384 bp, 6 predicted proteins | sample TergutEmb28metaG_FD_89873 | JGI IMG/M metagenome (GOLD analysis project Ga0123357, IMG submission 89873) | Embiratermes neotenicus P4 segment gut microbial communities from Petit-Saut dam, French Guiana - Emb289 P4 | ecosystem: Host-associated > Arthropoda: Insects > Digestive system > Gut ...
ATCTCGGTGCAGAAAACCATATGCTGCAACTCAATATCTAATGCTCCTGATGATGGGCTTATGTACCCGAAACATGTCGAACTAAGAATACATCAATAAAATTACCTAGTTGCATCAAGTTGGTATTTCACTTTATTTCAAGTTAAACAAATTAATACGAAATTGCAGATCAATTATGCGTACGACGGCTCAGGCAACAGGCACGTATGTCACCCCTCCGGAAGACTGAAAAAGCACATGAATATGCATACGGAATTCCACGTCAGGTTCATTGGCAACGTTGTGAATGACAACCCACAGGTGGTGTTGGTCACAGTGTCACAGAGTTACTGCGAACCGTAACAGTTGGCTGTGCTTTTCACACCTGAGATCATGTGTGTATATCTCTTGCTATTTGGAAATGGTACCATAATGCAAACCACAGTTTTCGTTGTTAGTAAAACTACGTTGACACGAGATAATGTGTCGACCTGGTTACATTGTGTGCAAGATCTTTGTCATACTTTGAAGTGCAATTACTCCTCGAATAAAAGACGAAAATATTTTTCAGTTATGAAATGTTATCCCGATACCACAAAAACGTATTTTCACGCCAATATCTCTTTGTTATGTTAGTTGTCTCATTACCATTAAAAGAGTTCCCATAGTTAGGTTTTTCATCAATTCCATAATCTTAAATATTGCGCTAATCTAAGTTTATGTTTTTCGTGTATCAGTTTTATTCATATCTTTATTCTTAACAATAATATACATAAAAGTGAATTTACCGTAAAAGTATAAACACTGATTTGATTGACACGTAAATGTCTAATTTATTACTCTAAGTTTTTATCATATACAAAGATATATAATGGATCTTTCTTTCATTTATTAATGTTCACAACATGTATTGGTAAGATCGTATCGTATAAAGGTCCAATATCAATGGTCCTGTTATATTAAAATAGTTCTGATAGAATTATTGGCATTTAATATGCATAAGTTACGATCGCAACGAAACATGTAGTAAGCATGAATAAGTGAAAGAATTTTCACATCGTATGGTTGCGTATGACTGCAATACATAGTAATATATTTTATTCGTTTGTTCTCATATTCTCTGTATATCTGATGGTCCCATTCTTCCGTTTGAAATACTCAAGTTTTCAGAGATATCAGAACACTTATGAAATTAATCTGTGACAAGCCTAAACAGACTCAGAAGTCTCTGCGTTGGTCTCAGAAACTCAAGGCGAAGCCGAGACGATGCCAATCGACCCAATACATCCAAAGGTTTTTATATTATCTCTTCTTGGGCGTGTGAACTCCGACGAAAAAGTTTTTATGGAAAGCGAAAGAGTTATTATGTTTTTTGGTGTCATATCCATGACATGGTTACCACATTTGGTGGCAGACTTGAAATTTAAACGACTTTCTATCCGATAAGAACACATTGTTTTGTGAGTTTCACATATAAAATATTTGTCTGCCCCTGTCGGTTCAGTGATTTAAAAAATGTGATAACAATTGGCAAAGGCTTCGCATGTGCAGGAGTGTAATTCATTTACATTTTCGACGAAATTCGATACAAAACAAGAAATATTAAAAAAATCTTCTAATTTAATAAGACATATTAAATATTTTCTTATAAAAATCTTCAGATTAAGCAAAAGATGAGAAGCGTTTCGGTTCAGAAATTCAACTATTTTGCGTATTTTGTATTACGTTTATAAATAACGCTTACAAGGATTTGTATTGAAGATTCAACTTATATTTAACATATGTGGACTTACAACATGTACGTGTATATAGTAACAATGATGCTCTTTTTATAATAGGGCCCTTTCCTTCAAATTTTTCATGCCTCTTTCTTACTAATATATCTCAAAGTATAGCAACACGTTCTGTGTAACTGGCCATGAAATAGAAACATACATTCAGGTAAACGTGTTCAAATACATGCACATGGCATAAAATAGGCAACTACACAATAATAATAATAATAATCTTTTATGTTATACGTACTCTCAGCAACAGACCCCAGGCATTTCCTAACATTTAACTAGCTAGCTAGCTAGCTAACTAAACTTACTAGAGGTAACTAACCCAGAGGAATAGAGTTCATCTAAAGGCGTTTATAGGTACTCATTTATTCAAGACCTCACCTCCATTTTGCATACGTGAAAATTTCATTAGGGTCTTCACAAAGTCCGCCACTGGCACATGTTCTAATCCAGTCCCATCCTTCCGCATTAAACGTTAAAAATATATTTTAATAATATCATGCAATGTGGTTCTGGATTTTACAAGTGTTCTCTTTCCCTAATATTTTCAACAAAACCCCTTTTTGTATTTTTCTCCTGTATTGCCACATGCTCCTTCCCCTCGGATACTAAATTGTTTTAACCACTCGTAGTTTTATAAAGTTGGAAGTCTGTTCACAAACCTGTAAGTATACTTATATTATTTCCGATTCATAGCAGTTGTATCGTATTTAACCGTCAGAGATGAATGAAACTATGTGGAAAATCGGCAGGTTAACGTTCATAAACATGTTGCCAACAAACTAAAACGACTAGAGATTAAACATTCGATATCGAAATACAGAACATGAACGTTTGCATACAAATTTCAAATCAAAGTAATTCATTTTATTTATTTTTTTTTCAAATAATCTTATGTAATTCACTTCGATTCTTTGTCCGTAACTTATTTTGTAGCACTGGTTACCGATTTTGAACTGAGTCGGAAATATTTGTATAGTAGAATCTTAGATGCTTTACTTAGCACATTTAAATGATGACAGGAACGATAAATTAAAAAGGACGCTATTTTCACATAGAGAAAAAAGAATATTTTGAAACTTTCTTCGAAACCTTCAGTAATGAAGTAAAGTTTTTGTGAGCTTCATTCTCACTTCTTACAGTGATACGTTTCCGCTGTCCTAATCGCTTGTTTGTAAGATTGGCGTGATTTGCGAAGGAATTTTCGTGATGTAGTGGATAATAAAATTCATCAGTATTCAAAACAATCCTAAAAGTATCGAACGTTACGTCCGAAGCGCTGTTTGTACCAAATACACTTCACGAAGTGTATACCCATAATCATCATCTTCATGTAGGGCAACGGAACATTCTGATTCATTGATTTTTTTAATGTTACAGAGAGTTTCCACCATTTGCAAGTTAAATTTGTTTGTGGAATTTTATTTGGATTCATTCGGCTAAGATGTTCATGAAATTTATTATTTTGTTCTTAGGCCCTTTCGTCGTGGTGTCAAGACATTATTGTTTTATTACTATGTTGACTTAAGGACTTCAATAAAATAAATGCGTTGTAAAATTTCTTCGAATTCGGTGTCAATTTATCTGTTTGAAGAAGAGTTCATGTACACTCAGTATACTTCTGGGTGTGCCATAGACGTTTTAACGTTTTCTGGCACTGACCAATACATTCATGTAGACAGTCGACGACTGGCAATGAGAGAAGTATCCTGCAGTTATTGCTGCTCCTTATGCACGGATCAGACCAAACCCATAGGAAATTAAAAGACGAAAACACAGAAGTAAATAAATGTATATTTATTATTCATATATCGTTGCATAATGTAGTTAACAAGTCTAGATCCACCGTACCACATCTTTAACCGTATTTCAAAACACGGTGAACGTACGAGTTGTTGTGCAAAGTAAAAAAATTAATGACAATTATACTGTCTTCTGATAGCTTATAGGATGAGTTTAGGAAATAAAACAATGGAAAGCAAATGAATATTGACGTATGTAAACTTTAAAGAATATCAATAGAAAACTACGTGCACTAAAGGCCATTTTTATATCATTTGGTCAAGAAAAATGAAGGAGCAAATATAATTTACAGAATTCTGGTGTTATCACATGTTTAACGTCGAAGAATTGTATTTTGGTGATAATAAATGACTGTTACATGGCTGTATAATCCGATACTGAAGTCCTTGGGACTTCATTTCATCATTTGTTGTGTTGTTAATACATTTTCTTAATACACATAAATCCGACCATCAGTTTCACAGATGCAATTCCGGAAGACAAATTTGAATTTTTTCATTCATTCGTTACACATAAAGATTATTGTTAACAGACATTAACGAATCGAATCAGTATAATCACTTCATCTATTAACCAACAAATGCACCTATATAACTTTCACTTAAAACACTTAAAACCACTCCGACATGTTTCGATATTTTCAGATCATCATCAGGGAGTTTCGTCGTTCCTTGCTAGGGAGGAGCCGTTAACCTTGATACCAACTTAGCCGATCCTACGCAACATGATATGCTGCCACAACACCTTGTTTACAAAAACGACCTAAATCGTGAATATGTAATAACTTTAGCAATGAACGACGAAACTCCCTGATGATGATCTAAAAAGATCGAAACATGTCGGAGTGGTTTTAAGCGTTTTAAAGTGTTTTAAGTGAAAGTTATATAGGTGCATTTGTTGGTTAATAGTTGAAGTGATTTTACGAAATGCACGGTCCAAAGATAAGATTCGTGAGATTCGAATCAGTATAGTTCACTAGACTCCTTGTGCAATTGCCGTGCCAGCAAATGTGTCCTATTCGAAAAGCAGGCCGGATCTGCAGCGCACTCCAATCCCTATAGTGAGATTCGTGATAATGAATTGTCAAAGTGAATTCAACTAGAATAAGGGAAGTACCGATATGTTTCTTTTTTTCCCCTCGCTGTTCTCCTGGAGCTATTTGTTTAGGCAACCTTTCACGCTCGACAGCACGATAAGTTGCCTAGCCACAGAGACGCTATTTTTGTCTGGGGGAGTGAAAGTATAAACCTATTGGTTTCTTATTGGACCATTGGCTCAGAGAATGCCACTGTTAGGGTGAATCTTGGGCTTAGGATGAGAATGGAAACAGTAAGTGAAAGGCAGAGGGATGTAACAGAAACGGAAAGTGTGGTAGATAAAGAAAAGAAAGTGTGGAGTAGGATTTGGGAAAAGTGGAAATAACCCTCGTGTTTAAGCAACTGATATCACGTTTAAAGAAACGGAAGCAGATTATATGGCAATTTTTTAATCAGCACTAAGGGTATATAGGGGCTATTTCACCTACCACCATGTTTACCATTAAAAACGTTTACGTTCTGCACACAGAGTGTACGAACGTCTGTATTTTACGTGCATCTCAGAACAAACAGTAATTACTTCCCTATACAGAATTACCCTCTGTTTTTTTAATAACGGAGACGGGGTGTGCTTACCGAGGACTAGGAACTGAATGCTTGTATTACTCAGTTCAGTCTTCGTCTTCATGGTGTTATATGTGGAACATTATCTGTATTATATAAGAATACTTGCACAATTTTACAATTTGAATAATGGAATATTGTAAGACCACAAGTCTTACCTATTATTTCCTTAGATCTTTATTAAAGAGCCATTAAGACAATGTTCTCCGCCACAAATCACAGCCTCCGAGACAGTGTTGAGAACTCCCCACTGGGATGGAAGGGAGAAAGAAGAATCCCCCCCCAGTACCTTCAATAGAGCTCCGGAACTGAACCGTCCTCTTTTATTCACACAAAGTGATAATTACTACATGATTACAGCTGCGTTCAATGGGTCTAACATAGCAAGATATAAGTGAGTACAAGGGCAACTATCATCATTACTTTTGCCTTTTAATAATAATAGAATTGCTTCATAATTCATTCTTTAAGTCCCATTGATGTTAGACCATTCATAACGGAAGGAATTACGTTCCAACATTATATCTAAACTATTTCAGCCTCTTAAGATAATGTTGTGTGGGTTGCAGACGCATTGCAATAAGATGTATGGCCATACGAGTTTCATAAATTTTGTTCAGCTGTGATAATCTTAAACACAATAGGCGACCCATCAAATATGTCTAGAACACTTAACGTATGAGTTAGGCCTATTTCCCTTCAATGAATAACTTTTGAGCATTAAAATTCAGACATTCCATTAGAAAACAATAATAATAGTAATAATAATAAAAAACGAATACAAGAATTTGTAAAATTAACTGACTTCAAGTTTTATTAAAGTTAGAGGGAGGCTACAAATCATATCTCATTCATACTCTTTTCTTAGGACAGCTTCATATCCTGTCTCAAATCGAGTTCTCCTCAAAGTGCTATCTATTGCTTCTTCTTTCAATTTACATTAGCTGCTTATATCTTCTTCCGCGTCTTCCCATCAATTCTTTTCTTCCCTCTATCTCTCCTTGTACAAAGTGATCTAAAAAGCAATTCCTACGCCAGATGTTACCAGTCCACTTAGCCTTCTTTTTTGTTACGGTTTGTAGGGTATTTCTATTAGCTATGACTCTTTTTACGCTTCTTCATTTCTCACGCTATCGGCCCAACTGATTTTCCACATCCTTCTCACGAACTAATTTTCAGAATTTTCCACATATTTCTAATCTACATTCCGAAGCGTCCAAGTTTCAGCGCCATACAAAGCTTTATTCCGAATGCAGAACTTAATAGTTTTTTCCTTAAATTTAACCCCGAACATCTGGTGAAAAGCTTGTTGTTTAAGCTGCTGTATTTAATTTCACGTATGCATGTTGCATCATTTGTGATCATGCTACTCATATAGCTGAAATTTTCCATATTCTCCGGATGCTTTTGATCTACCAAAATTTGTATTGGGGGTGGTTGCCTTGAGATTCTCATCACCTTAGATTTTTTCACATTTATTTCCGTTCCATAGCATCTTCCAATTTCAATTAGCCAATCAATCATGGCCTGCAGTACCGCTTCTTCCTTAGCCAGAACACAAGGTCATCTGCATATTTCACACTGCGAATTACTTGTCCTATTATTAAGTGAAATATATCTATTTAGTTAAATATTACTTCCCGTTTTCTGAAGTTAAGTTGTGTCTAGCAAGCAGGTTAAAATCCATGCCTGCTGTGCCTTAATGATTGCTACTCCAGACGTTATATTCAGTTTCCTGTTAGACCATTTCATTTACGTTTAAGCTCCGGCCAACCTGACAAATTTATCTATATTTTTTATTTTTAGTTTTATTTCTAATTCATTGTTGTTGCCTACTGAAATGGCGTGTGATCCGAACTCAGGAAATATCAAATCACAAATAAGAAGAAAAATGTATATCCGACACAATGGCTGTCTGATGGCTGCCAGATACTGTCTGAATATCACGTTTATAGTTTTCAGTACAGCCATTTCAAACATTTTATGATCTATTAAAAACACGTTTAAAGTGTCAAATTTGATCCATTTCAAACACAAACTGTTGCATAAATATCTCTCGGATATTTTGTTAGGCCTGCTTTATTGTGCAAAAGTGCAGAATGAAATCAAATTTCATTTTGGAGTCAATTGTAATATTTTGCATGTTGACACCAATACGCTCATATTTTTATATACGACTCAGAACCATTCACGGAATATCTTCAACAGAGTTAAAAAAGTTCTAACTTTAAAACGAAAAATTAAGTTATGAAAATTAGAGGAAAATGTCTCCCCCTTACACTTGCATCTTCGAAAATCTCTCATCATATAATACTGCAGGAACTTGCACACCATGCTCCAGTGTCGAGCCAACCTCAGAAACCAGTGCTATTTTATTTTATAATGGTAGAGAATTACATTGTGAAAGACTAGTATGAATATTAACCTATTATGTTCATTTTACAATTCATTAGATGACATTCTTTTTTTTTAAATTTATTACCGAGAATAAAAACGCGTCAGATACTTTGTGTATGTGCTTGCTTTTAATCGTAAATTATATATGTACTATAGGTACCTAAATCTTAATAACAATTGTGACTGAGTTTAAAATTATTCCACAATCATCAAAGTGGGGATTGAAGTTAAATAATTGAAGAACAGTTGAAAATATGGGTTAGTGCAAAGAGCCTTACGGATAAAACACTTTATTATCCAACAGATGCACACATATATAATTCTTAGATACAATTAAAATTATTATAAAATATTTTAAAATATATTTAAAATTGCTCTAACATGTTTCGGATCACAAGGGATCCATCATCAGGGAACATTTTACAGTGCTTGGTTAAAATTACAGTAATGAATTTATCGCGTCCGTTGACATGGACTTAGTCGGTGTTATGGCAGCATATTTGCCCGTGGTGCGTGTGTGTACTGCACAGTCTAGAGAGGCACATACGGGTTTGAATTTAAGCAAACATACCCCATAATATTTGGAATTCGTAAATAAAAGTGGTGTACTGATGATTGAAGAATCCGAATTTGGAAAACTGGGAGTCACTAAAGTACAATTATAACTAAAAGCTTACGAATTATTGTGGGTTCATTTTGCAGGATTTTGTCTTCTTTGTATATGGAGAATATCGTAATTGCGTGATATTAAAGGCAGCAGTTTTTTTTAAATATATTTGTTTAACCATGTTTGTATCTCAGTGGATATATATGTAAGTAGTTCTATAGCTTACGATGAAACATGTTATTGACCAAGCTCTGTGGTTTCGAAGGGAATCTGACCTGAGACTTCAGAGTGCCGCCATAATTAGAAGGAACTGCAGAGTTTAGAGAACCGAGAACAGTTCAGCATTCCCTTTACAGCGCGTCTGACTCTTCGTAAGATCCCTTTTGGGTTCCTTGCTCCTAGTTCAAGCAGTTCCGCATCACTGCAAGTCATTAAACCTTCCTTCTATTAGTTTGTAAGCCACTTGGATGAAATGCCTATGGAGACAACGGTATACTGTCACTTAAGGGTTTGCAAACAGTCTCTCTATGATGTTTTGTGCTAGTCAAGATACACTGCTTTGTTACAGAGACGGATTTAGCAACTAGAAAAAGAAAACATCTTGATCTTGTCACATATGGTCCGATAGTTACCCTGAGCTCTCCCTTTTCAAGTTTTGATTCTCAGAACTGAAAATATTTGCTAGCATAATGAACACATATGTTTCAGGTCGTTCTTTGTGTTCTCCACACGGGATGTTGCGAAGGAATATCGTAAAATGTTTAAACCACGTGGGAAAGAAGGCAGTCAAACTTTTTTGTAGTTTGTGTTGAACATGATGTGTTAAAGTTCATTCTAGAACAGGCCACGGAAGCCCAGAGGGTGAGTTGAAGTATAGCTGTACTCTGTCTTTAACATCGGCGCTAGATGGAGGTAGGTGGTCAACGCCATGCTTCGGTCGCTTTACCCCCGAGAAAGACCTGGTGCGCATTGTATAGGAGGCAGGTTGGGCCACAAACCTGGTCTGGACGAGTGCAGAAAATCTCGCCCTCCCACTGGGATTCGGTCTCCGCACCGTCCAGTCCGTAGCGCCCCGCTATACCGACTGAGATTTCCCAACCCACAACCGTGATATGTAGATGTAATCAATTTCTTTACCTGTATAGAGCCCATTTGTTACTGAATCAAACACCAGTTTTAATACCGAAACATAACATTTGTACATACATTGTGTTTAGGGTACATGTTTCATATTATCATAACACAGAACGGCTATTTACAGGTTTAGTATTAACTCTTTTTTTCTTTTTGTTGAAGCGCACTGTGTTCTCTGTGAGATATGAAAGGAAACCTTAAATGCAATTAAGATTATCTTATTGTAAGCATGCGATAATGGTACCAACGAATGAACATAAGTATTTTAAAATTATATTATGTACACATTTGTTATAGACTTACGTGCATTTTTGGTACCATTACTGCATATCTTCATATAATGCACGGATCATGGATCATACACAACTTATTTCTTTTACTATTCGTGGACTTCACTTTACCTGGATCAAACACGGTTGATGATAGGAATCTGTACGTTCACGGTTAATGTCAGTGCGTCATGGAAATTATCAGAGACGTTAAATCGTTACCTAACTTAGCTGCAGACATTACTTCCTCTTACTAACTAATGTTGTCTGATTACAGTAGATATACTTTCTCCTTTAGACTTAGGCGTTACGAAAGTTTCATATACTTTAATACAGATATTCTAGAGATAAACCGACAAATAAAATAGAAACAATTTGGAGAAATATAGTAATGCAGCTCCCTATTTTGAACCACGAACGTAATGAGAATGATGTGGAACTGTGAATTGAAGACTCAGTAAAATCTACACTAACGATTTAAAAAACAATTTTCAATTGTCATAAAACGTATTTAACTCTATACCGTCTTTTGCTGAGAAATGCAGTACTTTCTTCTTCAGTTTAACACTTCAAAACTGACAGGAACAGAGCGAGGTGATTCCCGAGGCGCCCAACTCTATTCAAAGCGCTTATGGTGTGCTGCAGAAGCTGCATGTAAAAGCGCCACTCATTTTGTGTGTGTGTATGTGTGTGTTTGCGTGCGATTGTGTGTACGAAGCAAACAACATTCTTTTCTGGGGTTCAATACTGTGTACTTTTGGTACAGGCACAAGGGTATAGCTTATTGTAACAGTTGCTTGAAAGTTTCCTTTTTTTATTTAAAAGTGAAACTAGCTTGACAAAGACCCCCGGATCTTTCCAGAATATTTTTCCATTAAATTTCAATTTTTTTCCCCTACCCGTATGTATATACAGATAGACACACATACAGAAGCAAAATTGGTGGGAGACCAAGCTATTTCTTGTTTACTTCTCGTTTTGCCTACAAGACCCCTTTTTATTTTTTTTCTTATTTTTACTTCCACTTTCCAACCTATACTGTGCTACTCTACTTTTCACTTCCTCGAAATCGAAAAAGTTTCCGGCCCTCAATTTGTCACGGGTTGGTCGTTCCTCCGCATATTCTTCCAACCATCCACAGCTTCTGTTCTCGGACTTGCGCCCTTCTTTATATCCTCCTACTTACCTCGAAGCAGTGAATTCAACGGTAAAAAGTCACTGTTCTTCTGTCTTTCATTGACGGATATAGTGTGCCCTTGTGAGCAACGTAATGAATCTTTGTGTTCCATACATATTAGCTCTCGATCACATCACAACTGGTGTGGATTGACAAAGGACAACGAGTAAATACTAACGTGGTACTCAAAGGATCATTATGCCTAAAAGAGGCAGGAGAGGCTTATAAGCTAAACTTTTATCTTCCGGGATAATTTTCGTCATGAGTCGGTTGGTAATAATATTTATTGATCAATTTAAATAGGTAACACTTCGTGTTTGCGTTACGTCTTACATACATTTTTATTACGCCAAACTTATTCGGTGTGAGTAAAATACAGCCAAAACAGGTTTGCTTTTACGCCCTTGTAGTTCCCACATTTTTAAAATAGTGATATTTTTAATATGAAAGAACTGCCTTAATTTATTATTCCATAATATGAACCCTTAATTAACTCTGTTATAAATGTCAGTACAATTACTTCGCACAGGTATTCCTGGTTGTTTGGGGGGATCATTTTCAATTTTATGTAAAGCATCCAATAACGATACATTGTATACCTCATTATCCGTTGAACCAATACCCTGGATCAGTCCACGCTTTTGCGTTAATCAAGTTTCTCTTTCTAAGTCTTCGCCTAATAACATAATCATGTTCTCATTATCAGTCATTAATTGCAACAGCCCGCGGCACAGTTTGAAATTCATTAGAGACATTATGGTGCAAATGTATGACACAGTGACGATACGTCACTGCATCACCCGTCCATATCATTTTAAATTATGTTTTATGTAATTATATGGCAGTTTTTAGTTACGAGATCAGCAAAGATATCGTAGAGAGAAAAGGAGTGTAGTCTACTGTTATTTGTTAGAGACAGTTTGAAGTGAACACACCACTTGGAAGGTCAAGCTGTTTGGTAAAATTTATTTTTTCAAAAAACGGAAGGAGAACGTACGGAATAGTTTAGTCTGAATCTGGATGGAGACCATTGACGAATTCGAGCGAATATATTATTAAAGGTTCTGGTTTAAAAAACACCAGTAACGCCTTGACTATTTTAACGACTTTTGGATAATCAAAATGACTGTATTGTATGCAAGTTTATTTAATCGGTAAGTCCTTCCGATTATTAACCTTTTAAAGCCAATTGGTTATGTGATGCACCAAAAGTTTTAACATTCAACAATTGTACGCTCTGCCCACACTTTATTTCCGTGTTTTGTATTTATCTCAGAACTAACAGCGACTTGTGCCACTTACACTATAAACTGATTGGATTTTATAACCGAGATAAAACGTGTTTACAGCGCGGTACGGACTGGGTCTTTAAATAAAGCGTTCTGCGCTTCGTCTTTAAAGGGTTAATGTTTGTAAAGTTAATTTCTAATACCTTTAAAGAAAACGGTTTTCTTTTCAACTGCATCATTTATATTTCTTGATATGTATATTATATTACTAGTCTAAGTGCAGTTTCTAGTAGACACCCAGTGTTTGAAGAGGAATTTTCTTTCTGCATAAACACTTTCTACGCACTCTATTGTATTGAACAAGATCTTTCTCGATAAGAACCCTAAATATGTTTTATTATTTGCTAGGAATTATTAAACGCAAAGCACCAATAAATATAAATATAAAATTAAAATTAATTGCAATATTTTGAAAATATGTACCGGTGTTTGCCAGGAATTATTTTTTCTCTAATTATCATACTCCGTTACATTTGGAACTATTTTTTGTACAGACTATATCTTTATCTGATACGCAATGACACAACAAATTTTATACACTTCATAATACTAAAAATTAACTTCACTTCTCTGTTTTTCAATAGTTATTCTATTGAAGTATGGAAATATTTTTAAAACTGTTTTGTTTATCGTAATGTGTAGTAGTTGTGTGTAATGTGTTGGCTTTATGTAGACGTTCAGTCTACAATTTATGATGTGTGTCAGATTACACGTTTAAGAAATCTGACAAATTTATAGTTTAGTTTCATTACGGTGTACTAAATTATTGTGAATACGATATGAACAAAAATTTAACTTTACTGAAAATTGATATTAGAAAACAAATGGGATTAGTTAATTATATTAACATTCCTCCTGTAACTTCGGATATAAACGATACGAAATAAGGAGTGCTGTATACTATGGGTGTACTTATGTATTCCTTTCAAAGGACGCATTAAAAATTCTAGCATTACATAAAGAAAACCAACTTGATGCGTAATTTATCTTCCGTTTATTTCTTCAGTCAACCTGTACATGTTTTTGGCATATTTGTAGCCCATCATCAGGAGTTATACTGTATATATGCTGTATATGCCCGAAACATGTAGAGGCTCTTATGTTTATTGGACCGTGCATCATCTTTATAGTTGCGTAAAGAGAAAAAACCAACTTGATGCCACACCACACCGCCATAGCCACACTGAAACGGAACGCCAACACACACCAAACCAGATACCACCCATGAAATAAAAACCAGTTAGTCGCAGACTCCTGAAGATGGTCGTATTAACGGCCGAAACA
>Ga0123357_10007673_pt1 | contig 13383 bp, 8 predicted proteins | sample TergutEmb28metaG_FD_89873 | JGI IMG/M metagenome (GOLD analysis project Ga0123357, IMG submission 89873) | Embiratermes neotenicus P4 segment gut microbial communities from Petit-Saut dam, French Guiana - Emb289 P4 | ecosystem: Host-associated > Arthropoda: Insects > Digestive system > Gut ...
ATGTTTCGAGCACCATGTGCTCATCATCAGGAGGTCAAAATTGTATTATACAGCCTCTGGTATCATCACACCTATAGGTGGCCATCCCGTGCACAGGTTGAGAGAGGACTCTCTCAACCTGTGCATGCGACGGCCACCTATAGATGTGATGATACCAGAGGCTGTATAATACAATTTTGACCTCCTGATGATGAGCACATGGTGCTCGAAACATGTAGAGGCATGAAATAAAACTAATTGTAAAACAAAATTTTGTGCATGACGTTGGTTAATTACTAAGATAAAGACAGGCAATGTACATATAACACAACATTATGGCACATTCCCCTAATGTTTATACCTCTTCAGCTCTCCTAACAGCCTGGTATCACTTCACGCAAGGACAAAAATCCGTCCAGGTGGAACCAAGCTGATATGTGCAGACATATGGATGGATGGGCAGATATTACAAAGCTAATAAGTTCTTTCTGTAAGTACGCGACTGCCTAACATATCAATGTACGTACAGCTACTCTTTACTGAGCTAAGATTATATATCATACACAAGACGATATTTTTATTTGGGTTTTATTTAAAATTTGTGTCAACTGCCAAGATTAGATAACACGAATGCTAGACAACTCAATATATATGAGTATGGAACACTGGTAGAATGACTGTGACAATGGAACTTTCAGGAAAATCTACCCCAGTCTCACTTTGTCCACCACAAACCTCACACAGCTCGCGCCAGGATCAATACTGTGCCACTGTAGTGAGAAACTGGAGACTAACCACTTGTACTATGACAAAGTCTAAGTTATACTGAGGAAATCATTGTGAGCAATATATTTTTAATGAGATGAAAAATTTAGTTGTCTCTCTGACCAGACCTAAGTAGGAAGTACATTAAAAGTTAAGCTGTCCCTGCAAATGCCATGAAGCTAACTGGGACACTGGAGTTACAGTTCCCCTCATTCTTTACCTTGGCATTGGATGGAGGTGAGTGGTCAGCCTCACAGCCTGGCCACTTTAGCAATCAGCAAAGAACTGCTGGTACCTACTAAACAGCAGTCTGGGTAGGCCCCAAAGACAGTCTGGATAGACAGTGGTATTAACACTGCTTAAATGTAACAGAGGCACTTCATGGGTTAACACATTACATATGACAGAACCTGCTACATCAGATGAAGAGAATAAACTAAAATGGTGAATCTGACAACAGACACGTAATGTAAATAAATGACGTTTATGTTACCTTTGTTTCTGTAACTGACTAATCAATGCCTGTTGCCGCTGTGGCATGGACATCTGGTGTACAGACAACTAGCAGTCAGCAACTTTTATGGGCAGTAGGGAAGGGGTCAATCTGATGCACTTAATGAGTTAATGTGGTATGTAAGGCGAGGAACCAGGTGCCTATCAGTAGTTTCATGTGCTAAAATTGAAACTCTGCAAATTATCACATCAATCACTTGTCTAAGACTCGTATCCTATTACCATATACACTGTTTAACAGAACCTGGGAACCTCACTACCGTTGTGTTGCAAAGAATTTTCGATACAGCAACAACATACTTCATGAGGACTTACTGAATGTAGCAGTAAAACCCTACATATGCTTAACATCAGCATTAGCAACATGTGTATGTCCAACTCGCATTTTAGGTTCATTCATCCCACTGGCTAGACAGCAAACTAAATTCCACAGCCATGACAGTCATGGTAGTGAATGAAAACCACAGACACTGCCATGATTCAAACCACATCCACTCAGTAAATGACGGCTAAGCTCTTAAGTTTCTTCGTTATATCATACAAGGAACTATAAGCAAAAATCCCCACTACATCGTAAGATAATCGATACTAAAATGATAAAATTATATGGAAATCTTATGACAAATACACATTCCCAATGACCGTACAAGAGGTTACCGAAACTTTATGACAATCACATTCCTGACAACCCTTAAAAAGGTACAAATGTAGCATTATTAAACTGCATACAAATTGTATGGAAATAATGAACGTACTTGTTTATTACAGATAGTTTATAATCAGTTCACAAACCGCTGTTCTATTCCATACCACACTTTTGCTGCATAATAATCGCCTACTGTATTAAATGGTTGCCAAGCAAGAATACAAAGATGGATATAAAGATATGGAGGAAGAAATGAGAATCACTGCACAAAAAAATCTTCTACATGAACCAGACTGCCTGGTCACTAAAATACATCATCAGTAACAAAACTGAACAGATGATTGAAGCCAGGGCCTTCTTTCTAGCTGAAAACAATGGGATGGAGTTCTGACACCTTGTTTCATGAATTAAATGGTACGTTTTGATAAACACAAAAAATAACTCTGAAGACCAATTTGCATTAACTGTGTGAAAAACTACTGTAGCAATGATGTCTGCATCAAATCTACCAAAACGTATAGCAAAGTGTGCAAAACCCAGAGCAGACAGAGAGTAAGGAGAAGCTTCACAGCAAAGTTCCTGATGAGTCTTTATGTTCAGTGTAAATGCAACACAACCACTAGGCAGTGCTACTTTCCTACCACTCTGCTTCACAAAACACTTGCTGTTCCAAATACTGTTATGGCAATAGAGGCCTGGCTGTCAGGGTACTAAAGCTGAAGGTGTGGGTAAAATTACTTGAGAAGATGCCATGTGGTCATACAGATGCCTGCAGATTCTAAACAGCTGATGGCAGTAGATGATATTAAGCCATGGGCCACATGCAGTGCCAATTTCTCATACAATGTTTTCAAGTTTTCACTCATCTGTGTTGCGTCCTGTTATTCTTTTAAGCATACGGTGAACAGTTTCAATATATACTGAAGTTGTAACTCACTCTGCAATCAAGACCAATGGTCAGCAATGTTTTCATACACAGTTGTCTTTTAAATAAATCTTACAACACTCAGTCCATGACTAACCAAACATTCCAAACTGGTGTGCTTGGCTTGGTGGGGTTTGACCTATTTCCTTGCAATACAACTGTGATGGAAGCTGCTACAAAAAAGGCAACAGATTATTTTTGTTCTTTATCTCCCAGTCTGAACAATGGATACTTGATAAAGAAACTAAGACTGCAGAATCAAATGAAACTTCTTCAACATCAACATCCTCTTGGAAAATATATAAGAACCAAGGTACTTCAAATGGCACATAAAGTTGCAAAAAATCAACCCATCAATAAAAGAGAAGATAGGGTTGATGTGCAAAACAATACCGGTATCGAAATGGGTAACATATTTCAGTCTACCAACTCCTGCAGCAATACTGTCTATCACATAGCTTGTGAAATGAGAAGTAACATGTTCATAACAACTGATTTCTCAAGGCAAAATCTCTTTGAACACTGATAAATCTAGCAAAAATTTAAAGGCTGTCAAATAAAATGCCAAGCAGGCACTGACGGGAGATAGAGGTACAGCTGCACCCATACTGAACCTCAGTGTTCGAAGGGGGGTGGGCGGTGAATATCACGCCTCTGAGCCGCATTACCCCTAAAAAATACCCAATACCCATTGACAAATCGATCAACCCCAATACTAAATCTACACTGCCTATGCATGTACATGTATTTACTGCAGAATGTGAAATAAGTGCAGCAGCAAATTTGTCTCCTGATGTGAGAGAACATGACTTCAAAGAAAACATGATTTTTAGCGCACTGCTTTGACATCTCCGGCTCTCAGGATGACATAAGGTTGTTTGACAGAATGTTTAGATCCTCTCACTGGCAACATTACAGTCATTATGAAAACATCTGGCTTTAAGAAAATGACACACTTAAGTGTATGGCACTGTGTGAATCACAGATTAGGAATGCCAGTAGGTGATGCTGTACTGGCTGTCTCAGAAAGCAACTGATTCAGATCGTTTGCTGACAAATTATACGTTCTGTACCAGATTAAGGACTGATGAGTGATGCACTCTAAGAACTGTCCAAATTAAGATTACATTTGGAAGAATGTGGTATGCAATTATACACAGATGGTCAAACAAATAAAATATTGTTAAAATATTTGAAGAAATAAAGAAGTGGTACAGAACATACTACATAAACACCATCAGAGCAGCAACAGTTCTAACTTGGGGGAAACTGTTCAGCATATGCAAATACAGTATTCAAATGTCACAAAACTATAGGACTGGCAGTGATATTTGTCATGGCAAATGGTACTAATATTGCAAGACGGAATGCTGGGCCAGCTGGACAAGCCACATGTCACTGTGATAACACAAGTTGAAATTTGAGGTTCTATATATGCAGGTCACTTCAAAACACACAATGCAGACAGAAACTAAACTTCATCCTGAACCTTACCAGAAGCCACCACCAGTATAAGCAATGAAAATCCATTCCAGCAAATCAGAGATCTTCTTGAATCTCAAACCAAAATAAAATGCATTAACTTTCAAGCTATTCACACATTCCCATTTCACATTAATTTAAAAACTCATATTCACTGCATATGCAAAGAGACACTCATACAGAAATACCCAACCCTTCAAATATCTCGGAGAGAAGCCTCAGTTTAACCCATTCGCACCCATTTTGGCCACAGCAGCTGTATAACATGCATTACTATCTTTGAAAGAACATATGCTCTAGTGTACAAATGACAACTATTTTCTGTGTCAGACGTGGCAAATGTATTTGGCGGTACACACTGCAATGCAAGTCTAATGTGTCTCTCTGAAAGTTGAACGAGACCTGCCCTCAGAATGGCTTCTCAGCGAGCTATGAACCATTAATATCATAATGAAACACACAAAATAGTTTTGAAGTTTTAGTACAAATGTGTACAGCGTACCTTCATAAGATGGATTCCAAGGCCAGTTCGGAGTGAAAGTGGCTGGGCGCAAATGGGTTAAAGATGGAGCTACACAGTACAGTTTGTGTTGAGAACAATGACTTAGAAAGTCCCTAGAGCAGAGATTCTCAAACTGAAGGGTGCGCCTCAGTGGTGAGGCACAGTGGAGTTTCAGGTGAGGCGCAATGCAGTCAGATAAATCTGCATCTGCAATTAATTATGAATAAACTTTATTAAATTTCCAATAAAACTACATCTGTAAATCCTACATTATAAACAAGATCAGTCTTTTTCTGCATCTAAGCACCAAGCCATGAAAGCAAATAGATGTAGAGAAGGTAGAGATCCACAAACTTTCTTAGCTTGGAAAAAGATGGTGGACTGTATACAGTTTCATACTCAGGCCATGTAACCTGCTAGCTAAACTTCATGCACAGCTTTTATTTTGTACAAGTAAAATTTAAGTTAGTTTTTTGGCCATGACCACAGACCACAGCAAAGAAACCAGTTGTGTGTGTCAAGCACAAACTTCTAACCATGCCTCCTGAACATCCTGAAGTTTTCCTTCAGCTAGCATGTATCTCTTGGACTGTCTCCGTCCGCCACAAACTGAACCAGTGGTCTGCCACTTCTGTGATAAGCTTCAATGCATATAAATTTGATGGAACTAATTTTTTTGAGAATTCATAACTGGACCTCCAAATGCACATTCTCTAAGTTTTCTTTTTTTATCAAGGATTCAACTTGCAAACTCACCGTTCAGCCACAGATCTCACTGCAAGAATAAGACCACACCAGAAAAGGAAAAAAATCTCAGCAACCAGAACCCCCAGTCTCTAATGAATTGGCCACAATATGTTTGTTGCCTGCGTGAATGACTAATCATCATGCCAACAAAGGCACGTAGTGATCACAACCAATGCAACCAGTGTATGCGTGGTGTTGCCATGTTTCCACTTCATTCGAACGCCTTGTATACTGAGTAAGTATGCACAGGCTGCTAGAAAGGTATGGTTCTGTAGCCTTTGGGTTTTCAGCAATCTTCCATTGGGTTCTAACAGCATGCACAAATTTATACATGCCTTTGAAAACCAACAGCCTGCTCAATAAGACGAAACATTTTCAAGTGAAATCCTTCCCAAAGAAGTACATATTGTCAATGGTATTTCTGAAGAGGTTCAAGGTCTTATATTCACAAATCAGACACCACAAATGGCTCCCCAGGTTCCAAATTTATCCTACAATGGAGGTATCACAGAAGGAGAATAAAATAATTTCCTACTCATACGAAAAAAAAAAAAACACTCCTTATGGAACAATGGGTTAGTTTCCCAGCAACCCTCAAAAGTGAGGCTTTTGGGGTGTTCCTGGGGGGGGAGATAAAAACTAAAATAAATAAGTAAATAAATAAACTACCATTTCAATTACTGTAATCTGTGCAGCCGATTATTCCTGACTGTTCAACTCCTAAAATAACTATTAAGTATAATTTTTATAATGAGGAGACTAGTTAGAAAACAATGAGAAAAGGCTGGCACAGCAGTTTCACACTTAGTCCACATGCACATGCAGCAATTATTTTTTAGTTAGTGATCCATCTAACCATACAGTGGAATACCAATCATTTGGGCTAATGATGGGTAGACAAGGTATGAATGATGATGACGATGATGATACCATGGATAATCTAAAACACATTTGGCCTAGCAAATTCACAAAACTTCACAATTTATCTTTCAAAGCAAACTCACGATTATAAATGATATCCTACATACTGTATTACTGCTCCATCATGCTTTGGTCAATCACAGAACAGGATCAGGAAAAAGATTACACGCACTTTAAAGAAAATAATAAAGGCCTGCACCAAGCTGTATTCCACATTATGCATGTCCTGCATGATAATGTTTTAACACTGTACTTTTATACATGAATACACTTTTTTTTTACCTTAATAAAAAGTCTTTTGCAAATCTACAGTTGCAGAGTTTAATTTTCATATACACCTTGTGTTAAAAGGTAATTACTTTACTTAAACTTCTAGTTAAAGTATACTAAAAGTCTTCAATAGTTAAACAGGGGCAACCTTCATAATATGTGTTAAAATGTGTCTTACATTCACTTTAAATATTATACACAGCCATTTCATATATAAGCAAATTATACTGAAGTTTAATTTAATGACAGGGTTTGCATGATAAGTTACCTGGTGGTGTAGTCATTCTTTATGCATAGTATTCATGTACAGTGAAGTTGCAGGTGGCTTGTATTTGTCAAACAAGCCTCTAAGACTGACACTATGTTTTTTAGAACATTGATGTATCTTATAAAGCCTAGTTCCTTGCTTGAACTGTGATTTTTAAATATTACTTATACATATATACACATATCCACACACACACACACGGTATGAACTCCCGCATTTATATATATATGTCATGAAAGTACCTTTTAACCCCTTCTATTGTGTTTATTTGCTTATTGCATGTTATACTATTTTATGTGACTTCAGTTTGTATGCTTTTTGTAACTTGCTTGATACTTCCTTTTAACATCAACAGACACATTCAGCAGTGTCAATGTGGTACACCACAGATCCTGTGTGAACTTTAGACTAATAAACAGGAAGCCACAAGTTACTGAAACTTCCACAACATCCTGCAAGCCCCAGGAAGTACGTATAACAACAATACAAATTTACCAAGCAAAGACTGTTTTTTAAAGAGCTACTTTCAGAATGAGGGCATGATTAACCAATCAAGGTTTCTGTGACAACTTTCCTGCAGAAGTCATGTTACTATGGAACTATGGTTGTTAAAAAAACATACTTCTTCTTTGATTGTCATTCTGAAGTTTAATCAGATGGACTCACATCCCTTGGGCAAAAGACAGATTAATTTGTGTCACTACAGCAGTAGCTGAGGCCCAACCTTTACCAGCTACTTCAAGATGCTAAGATGAGAAGCTTATTATTTTTGTAAGTACATAGCTGACTGTATTACCTGCCCTGCTGTCACGGTTAGTAACAATTTCAGCTCTGGAAATAACCTGTGATTGAGTAGAGCTATTTTATTAATTATGTTCATTTATAATTTTTTGGTCACACCATTCACAAATTAATTTGAATTTTTATTTTGCTTCATTTGTTTATGAATACATATGCCTGTTGAAAAAATGACACACTTTGTTTATTCTGCCTAGAGAGTTCATTTATCTATTAAAGTTGGGGAAATATACAAGTGTCCCTCAGAACAACATCCGAAATCAGTATTATATGAATCATAAGACCCTGAGCATACAACACATACATACTGTATATACAACATTATACCAATTTTACATGTGTATGTGTCTGTCATATGCTGGCAGTATGGTTCATAGGTATCACTTGGCAAGTATCCTTTAATGTTATCTTTGTTGTAATTTTTAAAATATTTCTTGAAGAAGTTTTCTTCAGAACTCTACAAGTATTAGTAGATTCACAGGAGGATACTTTTTACCCATAATGCTACTATCTCAGAACGTGTTAAAAATGGGACAGAAGAGAAAAGCATACATGGTTCTTGTGGGGAAATTTGAAGAAAAAATTCCACTTAGAAAACCCAGGCACAGATGGGAGAATAATATTAAAATGGATCTCAAATAGGATGGCAGGACATGAACTGCATTAATTGGCTCAAGAAAGACACAAGTGGTACACTGTGAACATAATAATAAACCCCTGAAAGATTTTCTTCTTTTGGACTTGGTCCATCATATTAATTCTTAACAGAATGTGGCATTTTGGAAGCAAAACCGTCTTCCAAAACACTGTACTCCCTTAAGAATCAAAAGCTGGACAAAGTCAAAAAGAAGAAGCTGTTCCACGTAGTTGTGTATCATTGTCACAGTTGAAATAAACCTGTGGGTACCATAAAATGCACACAACTTCTTAACTGGCAGAAAAACTATCGGCTTCTCATAACAGATTCTCCTCTATGGAGTTACTCTGTAAGTAATTTACAACAGTGGGACCACTGCTGAATGTGATTATGCTCTCACGTGGATTCGAATGGGCACTGCCTAGTGGCAACGCTTTTTGTGAACTTTGGAACAAAATGCTTGTGGAACTAATTTTCAGAAATCTCCCTATTCACCCATGCTTCATTCTGGTTGTAATATGGGCAGGAATGCAGTTTGTGGTGGCACCCTTGAATGATAGTGGTTTTTTGCCTCTCCCAATCACTGGAAGTTTCACTTGTCATTTATGTATTCATTTTCACAACACAACTGCCTCAAAGTCTTCTTTACACAATTTCTGCTGCACACTCAAATGCAAAGCCTTTCTAGTAAAACCCAAATTCACTGACATTCACTGTATATCTGATATTACTGCAAGGTTTCTGCTTGTTAAGTTTCTTACTTTAAGCTGCAGCATCACTGACATCAAGTCTCTCTCCTTGTACAGCAATGTCACAAGTATGGTCTCAATGTTTGCATATGGTCAGCCATCAAAAAGAGGCACTGGACTCACCTTCTAATCGCGAAGCTTCAGGGGAGGGGGGAAAAAAACAGTTTTCTGTGCACATACACAAGCAGACACTTGTGTTTTTGTGCTTGTTTCTGGTTGAACCAGTGCAGATGGGTAGCATCCACCTCCTTGTATGAAGACAGGATACAACAATACCATCACAGCTGATTACATATTACATTAATTTCACTTTGTTGTTCTTGACATCATGACTGGTTTGTATCCCTAATTTTTTTCACTGATTCCCAATTCCCAATTCTCAAAATCTTTAATTAACTCAAGCTTTTGTTTTACTATTAGTACAAATTACTGTATTTTTCAGTCATTTCAATTTCGATACAGAAATGTCAACTACCACTGTCAGACAAACAGCACAATTCAGTAAAATTGGCTGCAATACTCTAATATCACAACTGAAGCGGCTAGCCTCAGCTACACCATGACTGTTGAAACAAACCTCCACACTCTACCACTGATACTGATCATTGAGCACTGAAAGAACAAGTACTGCTTCACCACGCTCTGTATGCCCCCACCCACAAATCAGGCAGAATGAAAGCAGAATGAAAACCTGATTCACACATGGCAGCATTTACATAAATACATAAATGAATGCCATGCACATACAATAAGTACAGAGGAAAAAGGATTCTTCCATAGTTGGACCGAGTTAAAACACATCCTGAACAGAAGAAATAACTGCACCTGAAGATGACATACTTTCATTTTCAGATGCACTTGCTCTAAATGTCACTGGATCTGCTCAGATCACCATCACTGTTATCATACATTATCTATAATAAACCAGAAACTGCACTGTACTTGTCAGTTCTTACTGTAGAATACTGTGGTATTGTGGGCCATGGAGTACCCCAAGTGACAATAATCATTTGTTTTATCTCCTTCTGATTTCTTGACTTCGAAATGTACTGAGATTAAAACCACAGACATATAGCTTGAACCCCAACATGAGTGCCACTATAATAAGAAGACAATGAACTGCAGTACCAAACAATTCACAGAGGCAAAAGCCATTGAGATTATGACATGCATAAGCATCAACACCCGCAAGCAGAGGGGTGATCATCTTCAGCAGTAAAAATGCTAAACTGCTCATAAACACATTCCATGGGTCCTCAGTTTTTGCTGCTTTCTTTATAGTCTGTTGTTTAACGACCCTGTCAACTGTGAAGATTATATAGCATCAGTGGTAAACAAACAAACAAGATAGTATTGGAACAATGGTGAAATGATGACATGGAAGAAGTGAAGTACTCTGAGAAAATCCTGTGCCAGGGATAATTTTTCCACCACAAATCCCACATGGACTGCTCTGGGATTGAATCAGGATCTCTGCAGCGAGAAGCTTGTGATTAATTGCTGAACTTCTGTTCTCGACAGATAAAATGAGAATGTCATGGAACTGAACCTGTTAATACCAACATGTAGCCTCCAGAAATCTGCTGCTTGCCCAGTGATCAGTGACAAGTTAATGGAAATCTATTGCAAGTATGAAGACAGTGAATCCTTCATTAATTGCTCCTTTACACACCGTTTTTCCACAAGGATCACTAATTTTTTCTGGTCCCCATAAATTGTCCACATGAACGAAATATAATTATATTAGATGTGTCATTCCTCAAAGTGTCAGTTAACCGTGTCAATCACCCAGAATTCTTGAGCCTAACCCAAAGTATTCCTGAAATATATGTTTCTTACAAAAGAAATAGCACAAGTAATGTGACATTTGTAATGCAGAGTACCACTAACCTGCCCATACTGGATAAATACTGTCACAGCCATTTGTATTTATGCAATGTTGCCACACCTTGGCCAAATGAGGTGCAAAGGTAAAGGGGAGGCATAAGGTGTGTGTTGGCAAACCTCAAAAGCATGCTCTGTGGATCTTAGTAGAATCATATATCATCCTGTTCGCTTCACTTTGTGTAGTTTGGCATTTCAGAGTTGTGTTATTAGTATTATTATATGTTGCTATTCCTGTTGTCCTATTATTATTTATTATATATAAGGCCTGCACATTGAACCTTGCCATGTTGCACCCTACAACGCGAGGACACTTCAGAAAAGACATATGATTGCTGAGGAAGTGAAAAGAATCGAAGTGAGAAATGCACCACCATAGTTAAATGCCTCAGATTAGCACCATCCACATTAAACTCCACTGTTGCGAACAAAAGGGAAATCCAAAAAATGACAAGTGTGATACATCCTGTAATAAAAGGAAGAGGCAGACAAACATAAGCCTACACTACTAATGAGATATTTCAAAGTGCGTGCTATATACATAACTGTTAAATCATTCCTCCTATGTACACAGCATTGACAAATGTAAAGAAGATGCAATTCTGAATTTGGAATTAATGCTGTTTCATCTGAAAAGTTAGGTTCTACTAAACACTTGTCAATTACAGCTTGGAGGGGGGGAATGGTATGCACACAGGTATTTTGGTAAATTTTATTATTTTTGTAGGCATTAGGTGGAAAATGTATAATCTTCATACGCTGTTATTGTGTTCTCCTGTTTGAAACACATTTAATGCTTTCCTACAACTGTCACTTTGCCATCGTATTGGTTTGTCCCCCCCACCTCCTCCCTACTCAGAAATGACTAACAGAGGTTTCACTGTAATGGTATGAACCATAGAAAGAAACTGTGGTTAAGTGGACATTTGTTATATGGCCTAGTACATCCAACCGTATTTAAGGAGCCCTGACCATATGCAGGCTTAACAGCTACCTGGAACTTTTGCCTACATATTGCATCATGTAATTCCCTGATGAATGTTCAATGAAGATGTATCCCGATAAAATTTCAAGTGACACATAATTTTTGAGTAAAATGTAATTAAAGCTGAAGCTGATGCAGTGTCATGGTATATCATATTTACTCGAATGCAAGACATGTTCTTTTCTTAAATTTCATGCTTAAATATGAGGTCTCATGTATGAAGTACCAAACTGGGCAGTGCAAAACCAGATCAATCTGAACCGGACCATGCGAGGCCAAACCTAACCTGCATCAACAAATTGTCATGTGTAGACAAAACAGGACAGAGCAAAACTAAATTTAATGAACACAACTTTCTATTTTTGGACTCTAATTTTTGAAAGAGGCATGAAGTTTGAAAGCCAGCTCTGTTTCTGTCTCTAGGCCAAGAAGCACCTAACCTGGTGGACCCCTCAGACTGAGTTATTTTCAGTCAATGGCCACCACAGAAACAGGTACTTGTTAAGATATGCACCTGAGAACAGATCTAGTCCAAGGGTAGTAATAGTAAAATGGCTATTGAAAAATTAAAAATTAACTACATGGTTCAAAAATAAAACCTGGACCAATCCAAATATTAAAAACCATAAGAACAGCCATGAACTCAGTGTGATCAGACCACAGACATGACACAAAAATCCAGAACATGTGTATTTAAATTCTTAACATCAGTAACATTCTTTGTGGAGAAAACAGTGAATCTTCATGGGTTCATATAAGTTTATAAATCAAGAAATATAAATGTACTCTTTAGGCAATATGGATCATAACAGCATGACAGCGCATCTTACCAGAAGTGACTATGAAAGGTTTTAAGACATGCCATATATCAAATGCAATGGATGACACTGATGATATATTGTGGAACGGCAGTGAAGAGAAGGACTGACTGACTGTGAAGATGGAGACAGTGATACTGATTGGTAAAGGTTGATAGAATCTGACACACTTCATACCTTGGGTGTATGAAACTAACAGTAAAATAACATTTTATTTTTGGGAGGTCACCTTAAATTTGAATAAATACATCTTTCCTTGGCAGATGTGTTTAATTTGGGGAGGGGACTTAGATTAGAGTCATCTTGCATTCAGGTATATTCCCCGTAACTGCATTTTCCACAGAAATTATGTACCAGTCAAACTTTTATAAAGGAACACCTTTCATCTCAAAGTTAATCAAGAAATCAGAGGGATGGGATCCAAAGGCCCAAGTATCCAAACCATGCTGCCACATCATGTTCACAATAGATCACATCTGATACAAGAATTACGC
>Ga0123357_10007674_pt1 | contig 13383 bp, 8 predicted proteins | sample TergutEmb28metaG_FD_89873 | JGI IMG/M metagenome (GOLD analysis project Ga0123357, IMG submission 89873) | Embiratermes neotenicus P4 segment gut microbial communities from Petit-Saut dam, French Guiana - Emb289 P4 | ecosystem: Host-associated > Arthropoda: Insects > Digestive system > Gut ...
ACTCCCTGAGGATGGTCCAGAAGGACCGAAACATGTAGGAGTAACGACGAATTTTAAACAAAGTGATATGTTTTAAAGTGTTAATTGTAAATAAATATTTTAAAAACATATAACAGTGCAATTGGTTGGTCAATATCCAATCATTAGACTATTGCACGGAATAAAAATAAAAAAAAAAACATTCATTGCAGATTTAATTAAAACACTCTGTTAGTTCACTTTTCACAAAAAATAAACTCAGTTGCATTTTTTTTAAGATATGTTACCACGGATGATTTCTGTATATTGCTCCCACCTCACAAGTCTGCACAACCATGTTTTCCTACCACCAGTAGAAATTAAAAACAGCTCTCTATACATGCTATAAGTGAATCTAATGATGCATGGATATATGCCCGTAACAGTGCTTTTAAAGACAACTGTATATGTGCCTATACGTACACACACCCCTATATAAGTCCCTATAATAGGACTCTAAAATGCCTGTACTAAGTCTTATACAGATTCCCACATATGCAAACCTATTATAGTCCCTACAAAAGACATGTAACTGTACAGGACTGTAACTGGGCCTCTTACAAATTTCTCTCAATATATCCTTACAGTAGGGTCTAAAATATGTCTGTTTTACAGATAAAACATTCCACTCTACAAATCCTTTTAACAGACTCTCATGGTACTCAACAAAATATGCCTATAATGCAAACTAAGAGACACCTCTCTATGCCTACAGTAGAAGCTAGGAGACTTCCTCCACATATGCAACTGGATAAGGAAGGGCAGGATCCTGTGATGATCTCCTGCTCCTGTAATTGGCACTCAAACACTTCTGCAGGTATTCAAGAGCACCAAGTCAGCATTACACATTTTCATGGCAGATGATCCTACTTTTGAATGGTACTGAAGAGTTATTTGAACAAATCAGAATGACATTTTCTACAATATTTTCTATGAAATGGTCATTTGAAATCTCAACATTGATCAGTTTTTATTTTAAGAAACCTCAGCCAGTTACCATGCAGACTGCACCCCCTTCATCGCCACTGTCCTTGCAACATACCCATAAAAGAAAAGCTGTTAAATGCCTACAATTTCTTTTCTTTACTCACATATGGAAATATTTTGGTCAATGAATTTTACAGAAGAAATGTGAACATACCAGGCCTTTTTTTTAATGTTCTAGGTGTGTTCTTGAAAAAGTGGGCATAAATGAAGAATGATATTCCTGTAAGAAAAAAAGACTTAAATGGAAATAAATCAGACAAAGAGCATTAACCCTTATCCTGCTAACATAGAGAATAGGGTGAACTCCTAATAATGTCAGCAGATGGCAGATGGGATTTAATTCGGCGTTTAAAGGGTTAAACTGACAATGACAGAGCGTAAATTACAAAGTGGTGTAAATTGGTGAGGCAAATTACACAGCCTTGGAACACTGTGTTTCGTTTACGCATCTCATTTCCATACAGGCTATCAAGACACTCCCTGGTTCCATCAGTAGGTCGTTGATCCCACTGGATTAATTAGGTTTAGTTATTTATCCAGACACAGAACAAACAAGGTGCTTAAAGAAAACAAGGGTCTGAGTTACAACACACCACCAGGAACCAAGCAGGTAGCACATGCAATGTTCTCCTGTATTAAGACTTGATGGTTTAGTAATGAAGAAGTTTTCATTTATGGGCCACCTCTGTAAACAAAGCAACCCTAATTCACAGTACAAACAGTATAATATATCTGCTGAATTGCATTGCAATGACTTTTATTCACTAATATATTGAGTAACATATGCAATATAACACACCTGTGTACAATAAACACAGTATACTGATGTTTACATTAACTTCCTAAGAGCAATTTATCAGACAGAACTACTTATAATTATTCAGTTACTTGGGTACAGACTTGACATATGTAGGAACACCTTTTACATGGAACATTTTTACGCTCATATTTATAGTCTCTTTACAAATTATGGAAGCACTCAAATATTGTCATATGTCATTTCTAATAAGTGTGACTGCTGTACAACCAAAATATTGACTTATGGACGTGTATTTACCATTTGCCTTATTAAATACATATGTATTTATTTCAACAAGGACAACAATAAATAAAATATTTTCATTTCATTTAGGTGAGTCTCAGACATATCTGATTTCTGCCTTATTCTTTACAGCTCTAATTTAAATATATTTGAACACTTTACTATTCAGTGAACACCAGCAAATACAGGATTACATGGATAAAGAAGCACTGCCAAGAACATGAGAGTCTCCAAGAAAAAGAGAAATGATTATATGTAGCTCCACACTTTAAATAATGCTACTAAGGTAAAATGGTTCAAATGTATAGAATCTGAATAAAAATTCTAATATATTTTTTATCCACTATCTCTGTCCTTTTTGTATCAACTCTTAACTCATCACATGCTCCAATGTACATAATTTTTCCTGACAATTAATTTTATCAAGATCATATAATTGTGTTTATACACACCCAGTATTAACCCTTTAATATTCCATCCAACAAAACTGTTCATCTTTATCTACATGCTTCAGTCTTAACAGAACATAATCTGGCTTTCAATGCAATGTTGTAAAATAAGGTAAAATGTAATACATATGAATTCACCATTCATAGTTTGTACCGTGTGGGATCCCACAAATTTACAATCTTGGTTATTCACTACCCAGTAGTGGGTAACATTTTTTGTGTGTCTTAATTAAGATGTATATAAGTGGTGTTAGTTGACTACTGCATGGTTCGTTTGTCGAATATTTGAGATACTCATTATTAATTTTTGTGTATTGGTAGTATCAGCATGATGGTATGTTGGTGTAACACTTGATAACCTGAGACTCAGTCTCAGGTTGTCACCTAATAGTAATAATTTCTTCCTACTTTATAACTATTACCACTAATATACATCTTATTAAGACCTACAAAATAATTATACATTGTCAGCTACTGAATGACCAAGACTGTAATCTGTGGGATCCTAAAGAGTAAAACCTATATATGGTGAATCCATACAGATTACATTTTACCATGTTTTAAAACACAGTTTTGAAAGCCTGATGATGGTCTAATAAGACTGAAACATGCAGTTATTCTTACACGAGGACAAATAGTTGTGTTTACAGGATATTTAAAGTTTATTACTGAGTGACTTATGATTAATGTTACATGCATAATGTCGCATTTTAGGTTCTGATGGTAGGGAGTATATTTTGGGATTCTCGGCTGTGATGCCATGTACTTCAATAGATAGTTACTAATATTTTGAGGAACCTTCAGGGTACTGTACTATGATGAAGATGGCAGCAGCAAGATCCTTCAAAATGTTGCTACCTGCATGGGGCTGGGATAGTGTGGTCAGTATAGCAATTGCTATGGACAAGATGGCTCAGGGTTAGGATCCCCAGGGAGATGAGATTTGCTGCACCCATCTAGACCAGCCCAGCCTCCTGTACAAGTTCTGGGGCTCTTTCTGGGTGATAAAGCAGCAGAGGTGTGGCATTGACCACCCACCCCCATTTAGCACCAAGATTAAAGCTATATGCCTAACCCACCTCTGTGCCTTCATGGCATGTTATAGGGTAAACTTTACCTTTACATACTCAAGTACAGAACATCTCATGCCAGAAGACCAAAAGCATTAAATACACACTGTTCAAGTGTTTAAAACATAACATGCAAAACAGAAACGCTGACGGATAAAACAGTGAGGATGAAAAGTTGCCCTGCAAAGAAAATATTTTCTAGGGGTTTCAGGTTTTCAACACTCTAAACTTTGGGACCTTTTACACAGAACAAATATCAGGTTAAGTAACAGCAAATAGCCACAACACATGAGAAGGAAAGGAGACAGATACAGATAAGAAAACAATGAAGGAAAAACACATGTTCTGTCATCACCTTCATAACAAAAAAGGACCTGTGATGAGAAATGACTGTAGTATACCAAGTGAGTATGGTACATCTGCTTTCAGCTTGCATGCAGTGTGCTGGTACTGTTACTGGCCACAGAGTACCTTACATATCCCTATGTTTTGTTCCAACTTTGCTCAATCACACCAATCTTCAGTTATCACTACTGTAGATATCATGGCAAAGAAATAGGTTCATTTTTCTATCCATTTTCCCTTCATAAAGGACACTCTAGCTCCCTTAAGAAATATGTTACAGATGAATTACACAGGTATAATCAGAATACACATAAATAAATTATGAAGCAGCCATGGCAATCAAAAAGTTCTCACATAAATGACTTGTTAAAAACAGCAGTTAAACCAACAGTGTGTATTACAGATGATATTAATTTATGCAAACATTTATTTTCACTTCTTGTCCTAGCCTCTTGTAGTGATATCTGTGAATGGTATGGATACATTATCCTTCAGTTTCCAGGAACTGGCACATTTTGTAGACTTTAAACACATCAGAGTTTTAGAATTAAAGTTTAGGGGCAAGTATTCTATTCACATGTGAAAGGTAAATTTAAAAAAAACACCGGTTCAACAAAATGGCAGTGCATTACAAAGATTCCACTAGTCACAGAATCCTATAATCCCCACAATCATTCCTACTATCTCACCATTACTATTGCGAAATGTCAAAAATTTCACGTCCCTCCAACATTACACAATCTTCAGTACCATCAAGGGTGTTCACGATACATTTCTAGAACACACCTTGTAGCTCTTGCACATATCACAGTCCATGTTTTTTCAAATATTACTGATGCTACAAGCAACCACTAGCAATGATCATTTTTATGGATATGGAAATTCTACTGTGTTTGTGGGCTGTTAACCCAATTCTTTACCTCTGTTTCCATGTCATTTTATTTAGCAATACACATATGAGAAGTGCATTTATTCTACCATTTTCTATAATTCTTCCTCATGTTTTCCACATTTCCTCAGATGAAGGTGGACCAAATGTCCTCTGGCACCCCACTGACTATGCTCTGTCACATAATTTATCACATTTAATTTGAAAACTACAGTACATAAAATCCTTGTCTGTTTACTTCACATACATTTAATATAAATTTATTGCCCATAAATTCACTAGACTGCAAGCTACTTGGCAACCCACAGTACTAAACAGCTGATGTTAAGAACGGTGTAGCATGTTTCTTTCCAAGGATGAGCTATTTGGTAGCCACCACTGCCCTTCCAGCAAACACAGGAATCTCAGTGGCTCTGAAGGTCATGCTGATGCAACTTGGGACCATAAGAACAGGATAATTTTATACAGCATTCCCCCCCTCCCAAAATCAACTGGAGCCTTAGAATTAAGAAAATACAGTAATTTGGATTATACAGTCCATGAACGGTTCCTATCCTGAGCCAGCCAAAACCAAGCCCCCATCACCATTGCAATTCTCTTACATTCATTTTAATATTGACCTCCTGTTTATACCCAGGTGTTCCAAGTGGTCTCCTACCGTCAGGTTTTCCTATCACAACTGTGCATGCATTTCTCTTCTTTCACATATATGTATGCCATTTGACCCACAGAAACAGGCTACATAAATAAATTTTTTAAAAAAGTAATGGGAAGTACATGACAATTTTATGTATGAGTAAGTTGGAAGTAAAAACTAGAACAGAATTCTATATAAAAACGTATTGGTGGTGGGTGGAGAAGAAAACACAAACTGAATATAAGAAGCAGACGCAAAGAACATGGAAATTGAGGGGGGCAACACAATTGATAGGAAAGGGATGATAAGACTGTTGGAAATACAGAAACTTTGCTGAATGGCAGTGCCACAACAGTTGAAATGTCAGGAGTTAATGATGACTTTACAGTAAATTTCTTGTAGTTATTTATAGACAGTGGTACTAACTAGTTCCTCTCAGTAGACCCCAAGTGGGGATGATCTCACAACTGACAAAACTTAGCCACAGGAACAAATTCTTCCAATTCAAAAACAACTGTATTTGCACTTTATATGTTTCTGTGTTGACTGTTCATAAAAGTTAACACACAGTATCATCTATTACTCTGTCAGTGATGTATCTGTCATCAAAGATTGAAGTTGTGCAGTTATACTGCACACATAATATTGCCAAATGAAAAATAATTTGTTTCAATACTTCTTACAAACTTCACCAGTTTTACAATCACACTTTTGTCACAACAATGTACTAACACTAGATATTCATACCATTTCAGAACAGGACTCAATATGCCATTAAGCACAGCCATACATGTCTCCATACTGTATCAGCTGATTTGAAAGGCCAGTTATGACAGGCATGAGGATGTATATTTTAATTCTGAGCAGGATAATAATCCTTTAATGACTAAACTTAATCTACACTGTACATAAAGGTTCAATTCATACCTCACAGAGAAAACAGCATTTCAATTAGATAGAGCAATGTTGGAAGAAAACTGGCAAAAATTTGTTCTCAACAAAATGTTTGTTATAATGTAATGTTTCTCTATTTTAATGAAGTGACTGATCAAAGGACACTGTTCTGATTCCATTAAATCTGACAGCTTCAGTCCAATTAGTGAAGTCAGGCTTAAAATAACAAAGAATAACTGATGAACCGTCCCAGTTTCTGTCTCATCAGATAAATTAAGATCATGTAGGAGCACCTAGTCAGACTTTGTCCATAACTCAGAAAGTCAATATTACAGTGTGCAACAAAATTCAGGCAACACTAGCTCTGGTGATGTGCCAAAAGTCAAAATATGTGGACTTCAAAGGCTTAAACAGCAGCCAACTTCAGCTATGTGTATTTAGCACTCTATGGCTAAAGTTTCATGGTACCTTGGACATTGTAACTATGTGACTATAAACATCTTATAGCATTCTGCAATTAAACCATTTACTAAATTCTGAATGTTTTCTCAGTTGAGACAATTTCTCACAGTGTTTAAACTGCAAATGGCAAGTGCATGCAAACCTTCTATTTAATCTCCATCTCAGAAACTGGCAAAAGTAGGTCATTTACGTTAATGCCTACAGGAAGAAACGTCTGGTACTCACTGGCTAGAAGATTATTAACATAAATAGTATGAAGCTTAGAGAATCAGTTCCATCAACGACAAATGCTTTCTACAGTGGACAGTTACACAACGACCTATAACCAGTCTGTGAGGTAAATGTCCAAAATGCAGCAAATTTTGGCACATATACGGAATGAAGTTTGAGCTCTGCAGTCCTCTGGGATATTGGTCTACATCACAGAGTGATTAAAGCCCGATATTTTTGGGTCAGCATGGTGGTCCCATCTTCAGAGGTCAAATGTCCTTTGAAGAAAACTGGACATCTGCCCCTTGAAGCTGAGATCATCATGTGTCACAGAAACATTGGGTAACAATCACCCAGTGACATGGTGCAACATCCCAGCAAGAAGAAAGAGCCTGACTACACCACCGCAAAAGCTTAAACACTCAAAAGAATAAAGTATGCCCACAGTAACTTATGAAAGTGACAATTTTCAAGAAAGTACGTCTGTGTGCATGCGTGTCCACATGCAAACCGTGTTCATAACATACACAACTCAGGTACACACAGCAAACATGAGATACATAATGGCAATAATACAATACCATTTCTCTAATTTGCTGGTCCACAGATTTTCATGGGCACATCAATAATCAGACATGCAATATTTTTCATTGATGACTTAATGGTAAGACGTACAGTAGACTATTACAGAATGATTCACAGGCTTGCATAAAGACAAAGAACTTAGAATATTTAACACTCACAACTCATAACTATGTTCACTGTTTAAGTCCCGCTGTCATATCCGTGACATATTAATCCATGTATATTGTATCAAACACAGTATACAATACATCCAGTGACTTTCAATCCGTACTTCAGAATTTATTTCTAACACTGCCAAACAGAATTGATAATGGGTCCAGTTCTCAACAGTTACAGAGCTATAGGTATTCCAAATTCAGTTCAATAAATGTTCAAAATTGCCACCAGCACATTCAATGGACTCATTCAACCACAGAATATGTAACCTTATGTAGTGCTTCTGGGTTATTCATGCATCCAGCACCATCAAAAAATGAAGCAGTTCCTCTGTTTGCATTCATTTTCCATATATTTCACATATGCTCACAATTCAGTGCAGTGAGTTCTAGTGAATGTGGTGACCAATCCTGTATACCACCACTGCCAATCCAGTGGTCAGGTGCTAACCTGCCTGTTCAAGAACCCACAAGAACTCTACAATTGTCAATAACGTTTAATTATTTTGATATGACATACCTTAATTATGTATGTCAAAATACCATGAATATCAAATATCCATGGCTTCATAACCATTGAGAAATGGAACCATGTTCATGACATTTCTGACTGCAAGGAGATTCTGCAGTATTGAGACACAGTCACTGGAAGCCTGTGAGAAATGGAACCATGTTCATGACTTTTTGACTGAAAGTGGCCTCAGAAATGAGATTCTGCAGTATTGATACACAGTCACTGGAAGCCTGTATGTGCCTTCACTCACTTTTACATTATACTTAGGTTAAGTTTACCTGTAAATGTCATTAATACCATGTAACAAAGGGACTTGCAGACCTCACAATAGCTGCTGACACAAGAGATATTTTCAAACTATGGCATTGCACATTTCATTAGCAGCTTATCATCATGGTTTCTAACTACATACAAGTGCATGCTTAAACTCTATGCCATATTGCACTTATTCTATAAAACATTATACAGTATTTTCAACAAGTTACATGGCACATACAAGTGCTTATTGTATTATATTTGTACTTTCTCTTCATGTATTTCCAAATATTGTGTTGACAACAGGTACTTTTCTACTTAGATATGCTCACACTTCATCTGATACCGTTCTACTGTTCACAATATGAACAGTGTCTCTGGCAACAATTAACAACTCAATGGAAACATTCAATCATTCTCACATTCCTTGTCATACATAGAAATAATTAATGGCAAGAATTCCATAATTTTAAAGACTGGTGTTTGTCAGATATCACACCATATGGGTCGCATCCCAGAATACAGAAAATCTTCACATTCCCTGCCATGAAAACCTAAAATCTCTATTCAACAACTCTGCTGTCAATTTCGGGTTTAATGTGTACATGCACATGCAGACATACAAAGAATAAATTTTGCAAATACATGATGTCAGGTTATATAAAAGATAGTAAAAATAGAATAGAAAATATAAAAAAATAAGCAACCTGCTTTTAAAAAGTTATCAGGTAAGAAAATAACACCTGAAGGTCTCTTACTGTCAACATTTCTGTGAATCCTCAAGATGTGTACTTCTGTACTTCTTTTCTTTCTCATCTTACCTACTGTTATTTTTAAGGAGAACTTATGCTTTAACGCTAAAAATGATATAAGAAAGAAACATGAGACACGTAAACATGATAAAGTATAACTTCCTATACAAGGTTATTCATTCAATTCTTTTAACAGCCACGTGATCCTTAAACACCAAGTGCTCAAGACAAAACACTGTTCAAGCTTCAGACTGGACGCTTTGATAGACAAGTGATTGGAAATGGATACACATGCAAGGATACTGCTGACAGACTGTACAGGAAAATGATATCACATCAGATCAGTGCAATATATCACTTCAAGAAAGCAACGAGCTTAAAATCAGGAATAAAAACAGAGGCTTTAAAAATTACTGGCTATCAATGCACAAATTCCAAGCATTCATCAGTCCAAGATCCTATAAAAATATTGTTTAGATAACAATATGCATATATTCTTTATAGTACCAATAAACATATACAAGCAATGTATCAAATTTGGATTAGTTTTCTGTTACATTAATTCTTGGGTGTTATCTTGAAGCAATTTTTGTCCTCATTCTGGTGGTGATATACCTTTCATCATTTCTCCCAATCATGTCAATCAGCAAGTTTTTATGCATACCTATGCAATAAAAACGTAACAGCATTACAGAAAACAAATTTCATAACATGGTGATGGTGAAGTTTGCATGCAAAATGCCTCACCTCAAAATCAAATTAATAATATGTACTAGTTTGCAACAAATAATTAGAAAATACCATAGGTATTTTAGAATATTTTAATAAAAATTCTTTTAACAAGGCAGAATGAATTCCCTAGGCCAACAACAATCTATCCAGCAGAGTGCATTCAAGAATGCCCTCACTCTCTTTCATAATGCATCTAGATTGTCAATAAACCTGCTGATGTTAACAGTCATTCATTCATTCATTCATTCATTCATTCATCCAGCCATCCATCCCAAAGAAAGGAATCCTCTCTATGTAGTAAATTCTTCTTGGATGAATGGACATATATCAATAAAGCTGGTATTCAGTCCTTTGTGGCCCACTGAGTTCCAGCTCCATGTTCTCATGGATGACTGCTCAAGATGTTACTGAACAGTCACCATGAAAGCGTAAAATCTTACAGAGTACTCCTTTCTTTCTTTTTTACTTTCCTTTCCTCTTTGGTGGGGGGAATGATTTTATTATTTCCTTCACAGTCTGCCCTTGTGAGTTTACTTCAATCACAATACAAGAACGAGATTAATCTGAAACAGTCCAATGTTATTTAAACATAATGCCTCTGCTTTTATTCTCTAAGCTAGTTACTTGTTTCAATATTACTAATAAATTATATTCAGCCTCCTCCTTCTTGAGCATAAAGCTCATAAGCAAGCAGAATGGATGTAATTCAACATTATTTAAGATTTCTTACTGATGATACATCAGCAGTATTTAAGCATCATGTCAAGACCTGTGCACATTACCATAAGACTGACCTGAATGATCATGGTCAAGCTAACTGAAACTTCTGCATGTTAAATAACCAGGCATTAAATGCTACAGATCTACTCTAATGCATGACAGACAATTAAATTAAAAAAAGCACAGACCATTAAATAAATACATTGGGCTATACAAGTCACTGCTATGGAGGGAACTGTCTATGGCTGTGATGTTGCAAACTACATATCATCTGTAATGTATTATGCATTTATATGACCACAATCCATATTGGTATGTCAGTTGGTTATACGGAACCAATGTATTTTGTATAAGTAGTGAAAATATTTAATTTGTTAATACACAATCCCATACTTCCAGGAAACAAATAAATGTAACAGTGAAATGATACTAGTAATAACGTTGTCTTTGAGGCTGTATATATGCACTAACATTAATAGCACACGTACCTTACCATGAAAGTGATGCGAGTGTTTTGATTTAAAATGAGATAGTGCACTTTGGCACACTTATTTTAAAAGCACTATGCATACAAAGAACCTTAAACTAAAGTTCATATAAATTTGGAGTAATGTGGAAAAAATGGTAGCTATGCTTCACGCTAATTACAATCTTAAAACCAAAAACTTCTGTACATTTAATATTTCTAGTCTATATGCTACCACTATGTAATACATGTAAGTCATGATATATGTTATGTAATGTACAATGAAAACAATAATACAAGGAGTTCTGCATAAAATTACCACACAACTGCACTTACTGCTAAACCGTGTTCGACAGTGAACAAAAAGATGAAAACGCTGAAATAAAGAAAGCTGACAGCTATATCTCAGTACAGAAAAGTCTCGGAAATGATGCATTCCATTCTGTCAGGTTACTCCTATATAAAACCCTGATTTTAGTACTCAGATTTAAAATTATAACTTTTCATCTACTGAGCCTTCCAACATCAAATACTTACTGACATTTAGCGATACTCAATTACAAACAATATCTACAAACATTTTTATATATTTATCTGCGCTTAAACTGTAAAATTCCAAATTTTAAACAAAAAGTTAAATATTTTTGAACAAAAGTAGGTGATCAATATTAACATCCCATGTCCAAATCATTTATTCACTCTACAAAATCAGAATAAAAAAAACTATTACTGTAACATGAAACACAATATGAGCACTCAACAAGCTGAATGAAAGACACACAGATAACTAAAACAGGATAACATAAATATTAGATTATGGAGACTAATTCTGTATAGTCTACATTATTTCCAACAGATGTAATGTTGTAGGCCATGCCCTTCTATTTTTTGTATACATTTAACGTAAAATGTGCCATTTTCCATTTGCTGGCATTTAGTGTACTGGACAGGAACTGCACAATGCTCTTCAGAATCCATCACCAAGTTATCACAGACGGGGCAACAAAAGGGAGAAAATGTTCTCATTAACCATCTCCCAACTCACTTTATCTCCCAGCCCCCCCTAACTACTTTGCTTCCTACTAAAATAGTGTTTTTTTTTTATAAAACTGGTTTAATTATACATGCATACATGTAAACAAAACAACTGGCATCTTTAACCCTTTGGCCCTGGAGCTGGACATTCACAGTTTAGCACACCATTTACGTAAAATGTGAATATTTTATGAACCAAGAAGAGTAACATTAGGAAATACATGATATTTTGTGGAGTAATAAACGAAGATGGTGAGATAAAGTCTAAAAAAATAATTAAATATATTTCTTGACTAAATACATAAAAAGCGTACTCTGGGGAGTAGCAGTAGGCCTGTCCTATATATAGGATGCATGGTTCCTAAAGGTTAATGACATTATGATTTTCACATTTTGTAATATCCTATACAATGTATTTAAGGTAGTATAACCTATAAGTATAATCTGACAATTAACTTCCACTGCTGATAACAAGATATTAGTAACATCTTGTGTCAGTAGACCAAGTATTGCATACGATCATAGAAAATACCAAATATATGTGTACAAGTAGATGAGAAAATGCAATTATGTATAGCCTGCAATACTGACAGGAAAAGCATGATAAAGTAAACATGAAAAGTATTGAGATATTCCAAATATTTAGTGTGCTAAAACTAACACTTCAATAAAATGGTTTCAGAACTACAAAAGTATCTTCCTATGCAAAACACAGCAACCAAATAATGAACCAAAAACATGCACCTACATTCATGTTCTAAGTATTAAGAAGTGATCCTGTCACTTGCAGTTACAAGGATTCAAAAACAATCAGAGTCCAAGTTACACAGCACAGAGATACTGTCAAATTAAAGCCGAAGTTAACTTGTCTGATGTGTTCCTACATGACCTTCAGACTCACTCATTAACTACATGGAGTACAGTCTATCTTGAGAAGCTGATAGTTCCATGGGTAGTCAAGAAATTGCCTACATTTTATGGAACTTTAAGACTCATTATCATGTTCACAACAGCCTAACATTTGTCCCTATCCTGAGGCAGATGAATGAAGTCCACACCCTCCAATACTATTACTGTAAGAATCCATCTATTCCTGTGTCTTCCAAGTGGTCCCTTTCCTTCATGCCCCCCCCTCCTCCCCCCCCCCCCCCCCCCCCCCACCCCCC
>Ga0123357_10007675_pt1 | contig 13382 bp, 8 predicted proteins | sample TergutEmb28metaG_FD_89873 | JGI IMG/M metagenome (GOLD analysis project Ga0123357, IMG submission 89873) | Embiratermes neotenicus P4 segment gut microbial communities from Petit-Saut dam, French Guiana - Emb289 P4 | ecosystem: Host-associated > Arthropoda: Insects > Digestive system > Gut ...
GAGCAACCTATAAAGGAGAAATAAACATAATACTTAAAGTGACATCTAGTTGGTCTCTTTATCCACATTGAACTACGATGCACGGTCAACCATACATCAAAAAAGGTTTATATTAGAATGAATGTAGACGAAATGTCAGTCTCAAGCTGACTTTCTTAACAATAGTTTTCATTTAGGAGTAATTTTCAGGCATGTTCAACACTGCCTTCAGGAAATTTAAAGCTGTAAAACACATTTACCAAACCTTCCAGACAGTATAGTACTTGTGCAGGAAATTTTTCTATCTTTGTGAATATGTGGGTTGGTAATGCAGTACATTCATCCCTTGCTTTTTGCAAGGGTTAGGTTCCAAGATGCCCCTGTGCAAAGCCAAACTCCATGCTTAATTGACTGCACCCCCTCCCCAAACAAACAATGCTGCAGTATTCTTTTAGTGTTTTTCCTTTCTTTGCTGAAAAACTGTGATAGGAGGTGCCTCTTTATTTCCTTCAGCATCTTTAACATCATGTGGTATGGCTGAAAGACCTGTTTTCAAACTGTTGAACAATTCTGATGCTCTCATCCACTGATGGGTCCAAGTGACATATTTTTATTCTTGGGGAGACCCTATGCATTTGCAAAACCACAAAATACAAACCTGCAAAAAGCGAGCGATGAGTGTACTTGCATTCACAAGTACCAGAACCAAACCCTGGCTGTGGCCTGACAATCCTGTGAATTTTCCTTGTTATGCCAAGTATATTCCAACAATTGCTGGGAAACTTTAAGACAATGATTATATTCTCCCACATCAGGCTTCACAATTATATGTTCACAATGAATATAACATTACTAGCATGATTGACTGTTAATACTGTCTCCAGTAATTGATCAGAGACATAAATGCCCATTTCAAAATTCGTTACCCCAGCACATCTATCTGGAATGTCTTATCACCCTGTCATCACAGATGTTTTGAAGTGGGAGTGACATTGACCTTATAAATCCTTCACAAATATATGAGTGTATGAAATTTGTTTCCATACTGACATGAATCTTTTGGTGGGAAATGAGGATGCTTTTTCAAGCATGGACTGTTGCTCTGTGTCCACATCTAGTTACAGAACTTAGTAAAAGGGGCTAATGAGAAAGATTCAAATATAAGTTGTCCATCAGTGCATTCTCAAATCTATTTTGCGCAGCATGTACACGTAAGAATTCTTATACATCTGTGTATCAGTGGTGATATGGTAAGAAAATATTTTCATGCACTCCCTTGCCTCAAGGTTGCCTTATCTGAGTACAGATTTTGGATATGTGCAAATTTTATACCCAAAGATAAGATATGAGAGGACAGCTATGGGATGGGGACTTGGTAAGATGTACAAGTTGGTCACATGGATTCTTAAGGTATACACAGCAAAACCATGAAAGGTTTAGGCAGTAGACTTGATTTCATGGTTGAAATTATGCTGGGGACTTCTAAAATATGAAGTAGGAGTGCCAACCACTTTGCAATTATAACTGGCTTCATCACTGCCATCTTCATTACCAACACCACCACCACAAATCATCAGTGCCCACAAAAACTCCTCTAAAATTAAACAAATTAAAAAATATCATGAATAAGAATGTCAATTCTTTCATCGTGTTATTCTAAACAGTACTATGTGTGATACAAATTTGGACTAAAATCCCTTGTTGTTCAGAGAAGAAGAAAAAGTGCAATGCAGTATCTGGTATTTCTCTACATCAGGTAGAATATTCAAGAGATTTCATATATGTGAGCATAAAATTACACATAACTGAATAAGTGTAAGGCACATATGTAGACACTTGGAAGCCATTACGTCAAAACTTATTGATTAATATAATCATTTTTCAGGCATTTACTTCACCCACAAAAAATTTACTGTTTCAGCTGGCAAAATGACTCTTCCTTTCCCAAGTCTGAAACATGCAACACACTTTGATGTGGAATGTAATTTTTATTATAATTACAATTATCCAACCAAAGATTTTATTTTAATCTTTGGCTCATGTATGCAGCCTTATGTAATGTCCAACATGTAATGTCTTATGAATCTGAAATATCTTAATAAACTTAAAACATCTCTGGCAGATTCTTTGCATGCAGATCAATATATTCTCTGTACCTCTCCTGTTCCCACAAGTACAACCAACTGTTGTAGTTGTTCAATGGAGCCCATGTCAACAGACTTGATACACTGTTTGCGTTCTTCTGCTTTGCGGCTGAATTTTGGGAGCAATTTCTCAGCAACTTCAGAGCTGATAAACACAACACCACCCTAAAAGTAAAAATATATAATTCCATGTTACTATCGTCTATTTTGTAAGTGAAGATATTAAATTTTAATTGTGTTACAAGCATACCTGACTCAGACACTGGAGAGATCGGTGCAGACTTCGTGATGTGGTTCCAAAATCAATGACAATATCAACTGTCCCATCACAAGCATCTTTAGTGCGCTCAATAATTTGGTTTTCATACAGGTCTTCATTCCACTGCACCACATTTACCCTTAACAAGAAGGCAGAAAGTTAATAAAACAATACACAGTGAGGCAGTGATGTTACTCATACAATGCTCCCCTCTTTTTAACCCTCACAAGTCAGGGTACTTCTTGTAGATCACCTTTCTTGCTGATTCATTGTGTTGTATAACAAAAGACCATGACATTTCTCCCCCTTCTATTTATATATATGAAATAGCTGTATTAGCAATATTAATACATTAAATCTCCAATTATTTCCTGCCACTTTCCACTGCTAAATGAAAACATGCCACATGGAGCACTGGTGCTGAAAATCACAGAATCTCTCTGAGTGGACAGTGTATTCCAACTCCTGGACAAAAGGGAAAGAAGTCACAATAAACTCATGCAAAAATAAAGTGTACCTTCTTCTGGAAGACTGGTCGGGAGAGCATACAGCCATGCCAGTGATTTTCGTATGAACAATTTGTACCTGGTCTGGTGGGGTAGCTGTTGGTCTTTGCACTTAAAGGCTCACTACGAGAGGCTGTTGTCTCATTATGCAATAACATGCCAGTGGTGACATGGTAACTATTACTTGCAAGTTAAAATCTAAAATATGTACATTTCCTTTCCCAAAACAGAAGGGGGCCATCAGCTGCAAGCAGGTATTACATAAACAAATATGGTATAAACCATGAACTAGCTAGCATATGACACTGTTGTTGTAATGACAAACAACAATGAAACATTGTTTTTGAATTTTAAAAAACAATTCAGTTGTACATATGCAATTTACATTTGACTGTCACTGACAGTTCCATACTGCCATGTTAGGTTTACAAATATTTCAGGAAGTTTTCTTTGAAACAGTTATTACAAATCAAATATATACCTTAAATAATGGATGGCAGAACAATAAATAAATATCGGATAATCCTATAAATACATTTTACACAAAGATGATGAACCAGATGTATGTTCTTGGGTAATATAAAAATTATTAACATCATCATGATGTAATGGGAGAGTATATTCCTATTTTGTCTTCAAGAAATATTTATCACATGAAATCACACATTCCCTGTCAGAGGTTAAAAACTGAACATAAATTTGAAGTTCTCATCACTTTTTTATTAGAAAGACAGGTGTAATGAGATAAAATGTAACAAAGAGCATTTTAACCTCATTTATAGTAAAACATCAGCTTTAGACACATCACACGCCTGAGTGGACAACTCCATGATGTAATAACAGACTTACAGTCTTTTACAATCTCAAATGGTGACAATTTTTCTGTCAAAATCAACTTACAATGGCAATGAAATTACTATTGTTGTCTTGGAGTTAGGAATAAAATCTGACAAACATCTGTGGACAATGGGAGCCAGGATAGTACTGTTGGTATAGTGACCATGCCTAGGGCTGGATGATATGTGGTACAAAGCCCAGCAGGGTCGAGATATTTTTATCCTTCTCCAAAATGTCCAGACCATGTATGGGACCCACCCAACCACATATTCAGAACATACTGGGGATCTTTCCTGTGAGGAAAGCGGCTGCAGCATGAATCTGACCACTATAAATGCGACCAAGGCTAAAAAGGAGTGGAACTAAATTCCATTCCTCCTATACATCTTCAGGGCATGTAAAGGGACAACTATTCGTAGTTTTTCTTGAATAATATACATGTTACCAGCATACAGACAACTTGAGAAGCCAATGCCTGCTATATATGGATGGGGAAACTGTTTTTGTTGTCTACAAGTTTGTTCTGCACAACACAGGCTTGGGAGTACATTTACAGCAGTCAGGGATTCACAGGTGCTGTTGTAATGAATGTCTGCAATTTTTTGGACCTGTACCACTTTCTTCACGTTCATCCTTACAATTTATGTGAAGACTTACTCTTTGTATTCCTTGGCTAACAGGAAACCTTCATCTTTGAGAGAAGCAACAGTGATAGACACCTTATCCTTCATGGTCTGGTAATGGTGGCCAGCAATGCGCATGGCCCACAATGCTAGGCCACCAGTGCCAACAATTAGGATTTTACACAAACCTATGACAAAAGAAATGCCTTCATTTAGAATTAAATTTTATGACATATCTAAAATGTCATCATTTTGTATTGATATGCAGTAGTATTTTTAAATTTTTAATTCTTTGTTTTATCTTAATGATAACTATAACCTGAGGGCATTGAACCCATGAAAGCACACACAAGAATGAAAGTTATTTTCCCTAATGATGGAACAGTAGTTACTAAGCACACACAGTCACTTGACAGGCATGAAACCAACCTACTAACATAAAGTGTTGAATTTAGACTTTCTGAAAACAAACCATTATCTCCTCGTTCTTGGAGGATGTTTTGAACATATTCATGTGCCTTGAAGACAGTATTCATGGCAAGAAGTGCACCAGTGGGCAACATGGCAGCAACACTCAGTGATATTGAATCAGGAATTTTCACCAGGTACTTGAGTTCCGGAACAATGATGAATTCTGCATATCTGAAAGTCAGCATCATAAGCCAACACATAACACATGCGTCATCTGCACAAACCTCAGTGTGGTATGCTGCATTAGGTATGAAATCCTCATGTACTTGGACCTTCTTAATTGGTACATAGTAAACTGATATGGCCTACTAAAACCAGCATTATTACCCTTATTATAAACAGCTAAATTAATACACTCTGTCTACTGCTAAGGTAATTCTTTCTTATTCAAAATGAATTAATAATTTTATGCACCAATGCAGGGCGACTACATAAAAAACTGCCACTTGTACCAAAACAGGAATTGGCAGGATAAGTATTTGTAGTTTGTACTTTAGTTTAGTCATAATTGCACAAACAACATACGTATAAATACATAAAAATATACACAGCATGCATATAAAAGGGTGCAGAAAGAGCATTTGTCATGGTGGCACTTAACAACAGTAACTATACAATATTACATACAAAACAGGTCAAATTCACTAAAAATGTAATCACCTACACAAGAAAATAAAAACAATGGTAATTACAATTTTGCTAACTTCATATTAATTACTATGTAAAAAGAACCAAGATCATGGTATGTTTTGATTAAAGTATTCCGCCATACTATAGAAGGAATTATCCAAAATATATCTCTTTACAGCTATTTTAAAATGTTTCCCATTTGATAAGTGTGTGATAATTGATGGCAAGTGAATATAAATCCTACATTCTACATAAAAAAAACTCCTTTTTGACATAATGTTAAATTTGAAAAAGGTAAATTTAAATTAGAATTGTATCTTGTGTTGATATCTCGAACCTCCAAACTGGATATAAATTGATCCCTGTTTGTAATAATAAATAAAAGCAATGAGAATATATATTCAGATTGCAGTGGTAAAATATTTAGGTGTCTAAACAACTCACTGCAGGAGTCCCTCCTACCAGAAGTCATAATAACCCTAACTATTCTTTTCTGAACTTTGAAAATATTTTTACTGTAAGATGAATTCCCCCAAAATATACCATATGACAGAATTGAATGGACATAAGAAAAATAAGTCAGTCTTAGTGTTTCTAAAGACATGAATTGTTTGACTGATCTGAATGCATTACAATGATTTATTTAATTTAGATTTTAATTTCTCAAAATTATACTTCCAAGACATGGAAGTATCAATAGTCAATCCTAAAAATTTGGTAATACAGACATTAGTAATGTGTTTGTTTCCAACAGATATATGGGTATCAATCTGTTGATTCAACCACACTGCCCACAAAAAGTATGCAGAATTTCTTACCCATGTGGAACCCCTTCATATGGGTACAAAACAACTCGATCTCCAACTCTGAGCTCTTCATTTTCTTCAACCTCTGTTCCTAATGACTCAACTATCCCAGCCACTTCATATCCAGGAAAGAGTGCCCCATCTCGTAATCCATGATGAGCAGGGCTCATTGGTGGAAGGACTGCTGCACTTCCACAAGAGAGATCTTGAGATATTTCACTTGACAGACTTGATGTACTAGACACACTGGAGATACTGGAGATGGAGGGTGATCTCCGAAGACGGTAGCAGGCACCAGCACACACCACCTATACAAGGCCATAAAAGTGCAAAACATAACTTTTCTGCCAAAATGTTACATGGATAAAGAGTGTACTTCTTATCATGGCCCTGGGCAATAAGCTGTAATAAAGCTGTAATGGAAGCATTATTGCATAGGAAGCCTCTGTCTCAAAGAGCCAACTTCCAACTTCTAAGCAGACCTCACACTTTATGCAAATATTTCTTGATATACAAAAGTGCTCTTGACTTGAAAGATCAGCAACATCTCTTCTAATCTTGTCTTTCAATTCTTGCAAAGAATGTGGATTCTCATGGTTGGGAAATCTAAAGGATAAACATTACTTGAAAAGTGTAGACATATGTGGGAGGACTATATTAAAAAGGATCTTAAGTAATAAGATGGGAGGGCATGGACTGGAATCAGGAGAGGGACAAGTGGTGGGATGTCATGAACCACTGGTTCCGCAACATGTGGGAATTTCTCGCCTAGTCAAGAATCTATTCACTTCTCTGGTTCTGCTCCATGGAATAATGTACCTGGAGGCTTTGGCATGTCAGTCAAGTCTCTACTAGCAATAATTGTACAGTAAAGGCAAAGGTGTCCGTGTATATAATGAAAAAATGAGGTGAAGCTCCACAAAATCTTAAGTGTGAGATTGGGAGTGGTCAGCATCACTTTACCCCTGTGGAGACTCCCCAGTACTTACTGGCTAGGCCCCAGAGGGTGCCTGTCACTTTGAAGAGGAAGATACTTTGCTTATTCCTGCTGGCAATTGAATCTTGATTATTTGGTGGTGCATCCTGTAGCTTAGTCACTATGATAACTGGACAACAGAAACAGGTGTTGGGTGCTTACTGTAGCACATATAGAAACATATTTTTTCCACAGCTTCACATAGAACAGATACAAACATTATTATTCTTTGTATTTAGACTAATCACATTGAACCAAAAAAAAAGTTTAAAATTATGGTTCTGACTCTAAATGTCATACCAATTTTATGTGACCTAGCCAGCTGATCTGTTATACAGTGAGTCGTTTATGAGAAACTGAAGAAAATATCTTTTGTTCTCTATGTATGTGGGGTACAAAACCAAACTACATTGGTGTGAGCTCCCACTACATAATTTCATTGAAATTTCAGTCTATTTGGAGATAAAAATATGCATTCTAATAACAACCTTGCTATTATGCCATCATTGGCCTACTGGTACGTCCCTAGTTGCAATCCACATGCGTTCTGACGTCTATTCACGGTATGGTTTCGAAAAACTGGTTACCCTCCGGCCTCACATGAGAAGCACTGCTTTAGCTGAATGTAGAATACAAACCGAGGCATGTGACATATCATTAGTTTCCTACAGCAAACGCCTCCCTTTACGTTTAAGTCCGGAGTCATTGGCGTAGGTTTTTAAGCCCCTATGAAAATCTTACCGACAGGCCGTCGTATACATGAGATACGCGACCACTTTATATAAGATTGTCATAAAGAGACCCGGTTTTCAAATAAAGCAGTGAACTAAATATTTTCCCTTCTCTGGTGTTTCGCGAATAAGTTCCAGTTCGGTTGCACAGTGGGCGGTAGCGGAAAAAAAATGGTTAGTTGCTATGGGTGCGAGGCCCTGCTGCACATACGGAACCCCATGCTGTGCATATGCTTGCTATATGGCAGCTCAAAATATATTTTGTAAACGAACAATTTATATTGCCATGCGCAGTGTCAAAGAGATTATTTAAAGAACTGGCATTTATGAATACAAATATGGCATGTAGAAACTCACGTACAAGCAATTCCTAGTGCTTCCTGCAGTATTAGCACTTCGTCAGATGGCCGTGTGATATACGGGAGAAGGACTTGGGATTTATCACGCGCAAGAATCGTGTTCGAATACCGTCCTCGTTGTTGCTGGATATCGACATGTTTCTGGGCAGTCAGTTGTATCCTGTGACTGTAAATGTCTTGCGTTGGCCAATTCCGTTGTCCACAGCGCTTTATTGCGTATCTATAGAGAAGTCCAAGCCTTCGAAATTTAAGATTTCAGAACTGGAACAAGCAACACCAACCCAAGGTCGCTGAAAAGAAGTACTACTAACCGCAGTCTACTCTGGCGATCAGTTATCAGACTCAAAATGTTGGAAGGTGGTGCAGGTAGTGTCGTAATATAACGTTAATTCTTGGCCAACAATGGAATTTTTTGAGTTCGAAAGAGTATCCATTTTCCTTTAATTTCGCAGATTAATTCCCCTCCACAGGGATTTTATGCTTTTAAAAACAGGAGGGGGTAACACTGCAATACAGAAATGCGACGCGAAAATACGGGTTGTCCCAGAGAATTAAAACAGTTTTGCAATTACACAAACTCAAGATGACTATATTCAAATATGTTTGTACAGCATATCTGTTCTAGCCACGTCTCCTTGCATAATGCAATAACAGGTGCTGCTCACTTTGTAATGCGCTGGGGGAGTTGTTCAGTTTAAGTTACAACAGTCACATTTGGACAGCCCTGGCGTGTTGATCGATACGTCGTCACTCCGTGTTCACGTGAACAGCAGCAGCAGTGAACGCATGAGCACCGGGAAGTAGGAGTCCCATCGAGGCCAACCAAGCACAATGAGTTGCGTGTGTACCATGCCGAAGTTCCATAAACAACTTTCAGATCTAATCTCCTCTACAGCCCATGCCATGACGAAGCACAGGCACTCATCCCTGCAACCTTTACGTATGTAGAGAGCCTTTAAAAATGGCCGTATCCTTCTACGTAAATGCTGGAATCGTACCTTAAAATAGCACATTATCGCTTCCTTCCACAACTGCACATCATTACCATACGTCCTCAGACTGACCGGTCGTATAAGAGGCGCAATTACTAACGCACCGTTAAATAAACAAACCAGAATAACATTGCGTTTCAAGTTCTTGAACGCGTAGAATTTTTGTGCGTCACGTGATATAATTTCGAGATCAGGAAAATACTTGACAACACGGCCTTTGCTCTTCCGAGTAAGTGTGCGGCGGTGTCGATTGGTAGTTGGTCACCGACGTTTCGGGACACATCTTCAAAGACCAAGCAGTCCAGAAAGACTGCTTAATCGCTGAAAATTGGAACAATATGTTATCCGAAACGTCGATAACCAACTACTAACCTACGATGCGCAAGGTCCCAGAAGAACGAAGACATCAGCTACACTACGGAGGCAGCCTAGCACCATGTTTTTGACAACAAATACCTATTAAGCCTTCTACTTTTTTCCAGAACGTCCTGCGATTGGCGTACACAGACATACAACAATTACTGTCCTTTTGCTTGGCCAGACCCCATTAGCACACGCATTATAAGTTTTTCCCAACTTTCCGCTCCTTGACTAATTTGTGTTTCCTGTCGGCATGACGCAGGACCGCTACTTCTTATGTGACCTATGCAATGTGGGAAAATGCCTAAAACATCCTGGTAACCATGTGTGATTTCAGGTGTCCGCCGTAAATGAGATATACGCTTTCTGGGATATTATGCAGCGTAGAGTTGTAATTCCGCACCGGCGTTTCGGGACAGCCTATCGGTCTCATCTTCAAGGGTCAAGAAGTCTACTGTGTGTTGCGTAATGTCCCAGAAGAGCGCAAATCTCATCCTGGTAACCGTCTTCACAATTAATCCCCAAAACACCCGGCGTTTCGGGACAACCTATCGGTCTCATCTGCAAGGGCCAAGAAGTCTACTGTATGCTGCGTAATGTCCCAGAAGAGCGCAAATCTCATCCTGGTAACCGTCTTCACAATTAATCCCCAAAACACCCGGCGTTTCGGGACAACCTATCGGTCTCATCTGCAAGGGTCAAGAAGTCTACTGTATGCTGCGTAATGTCCCAGAAGAGCGCAAATCTCATCCTGGTAACCGTCTTCACAATCCCCGAAACACCCGAAGTATTGCAAGCAGCGACAACCCCATACCGTCCTTCATCCTTTCCTGCCATCAGTTAAATTCGGTATGTTTCCTTCCTTGACTTGACCAAGCATTTCCCTTCGTTAACTCCCCTTTTGTTGTAGCAAGTCAGGGGCAAATCTGGGATAAAAATGTAGATTCTTCTGTCTATTAGGAACACATTCTTAACTGAAAGCATGCTGCAAAATAAATTTAAGGTGTTGTGACCTGGCGCACACCTATGAAAATTACAGGTTTCTTTTGTAGTCTATAACAAAGTTAGAAAAACCAGCAAATTTCTTGCCAGGAACAATAAAAGAAACTAACGTTCCGACAACTGAACAAGATAAACGGCTCGAAAGATAATGCAGCGCAATAATAATCCCGCCTGTGTTTCATTATGTAATAACAGATCGTTTACTCAGGTAAAATATACATATAGCTGATTCGGAAGACCTGATAAGACCTAAATCCTGGCAAATTCGTGTTATCAGCATTCGCGACTCTCTGTCAGCTAATGCCTTTAACCTACTGAGCTACTAACAGTTCCGTTACATTAACTCCAAATAAAATCCGGGGTCTCAGAAGGCCAGTCGTTCCCGCAACGACATTACAACAGTTCAATTTCGTCGTGTCACTGCTTTATTGACCTTGTGAATGATAAATTGTGAGAACAAGCAATAGTGGCTTGTTCAAAGGTAGTGGTCTATCGCTTGCTTGGATAGAGAAAGAAATTTAAGATAACCTACTAAGACTCAGGCATTAGAAATGATTTCTGGGGCGACATTTGGACTCGGGCCTACCGAACACGAAAAAAATGCTACCCACCACAACATAACTTCCTGTCGCGTCAACAATAATTACGATCGGACGGCACTGCCACTTGTGAGCTTGCAGAAATACTGAACAGAATTTTGAGATAACTCCTGACTTATTACGTAATGGCCTTAAGTGATGGCATCAGTTTAGGCTGCGAAGGGTTGGGAGCAGATTGTCCTCTCAGTAAATGGTTACAATTGGTGGGTTAGTTGGGCATTCAAGGTCGTAGTTAAGTAGCAGTGCAGTGCCCATGACCAATCTGTTGGACAGTTTGTTATGTTACGTGTAAATGCACAACACTAGTGAACAAATTCCGAGAAGCATGTTGTGGTGGCGAACTAAATGTTCACGACGACGACGGAATGACTACTGCAGAAACACGTGAAAAATCCGAAAAGTTTGATTATAAAAACTTGCAAACAATTTTTGCTGCAATGCATAATTGGGATTAGGTCCGTACTGAACGGAAGAATTGGCACTTCGCCGATTACAAACCGATCCTGGTGGCCGTGCGGTCGAACGCGTTGGTCTGTGGGCGCTTGAGTGCTGGGAATGCGCATTCAAATCCCGCTGAAGGCATGGACGTTCGTCTCTTGTGTTTGTTGTGTACAGCGTTGGTAGTGGCCTCTGCGCCGGAGCGAAAGCTCGCTCCGAGGAATCATACCTGGTGTGTGTGTGTGTCTGTGTGTGAGCTAGACCAGTGTTCCTCAACCGTCGGCCAGCGGCCCGGTACCGGGCCCTGGCATCAATTATACCGGGCCGCGAGAGATTCTCCTGGAATTGATAACTAATTTAAACGTAATTTTATATTTGTCAACATGCCACACCGTGCACATAATTGTGCTAATACCCTGTGATTATGCCATAATTAATTATTAATACTTATGTTAGTTTAATGTATGAACTTAAAAAAAATTGGAAAGGTACTGACGAGGAAATCTGTTGGGACCGGGCCCTCGTCTTTTGAAAAAAGAATTTACCAGGCCGCGGTCTCACAAAGGTTGAGAAACACTGATCTAGACACCTCAAAACGTGGAAGGCCTAGGTCTAGGCTATGAATGAACAGAGCACATTCATTCATAGCACGAACACTAAATATCTGAAACTTTATTTAAGGATTTACGTAATGTGCAGAAATGTTAAAACGCAGATGTATGGACACATCCATGTCTAATTAAAATAATTTTATATTGTATTTAACCATGAACTGATTTTTAAGGACTTTAATATTTTAATTCTATTTGGCCACGTATGTGTAGAATCTCTCCCACATTAGTTTAAAACATAAGCCACACACGTCGGAAACTTGCGGCCTCACTGACGATGGCCGATGGCTGTGACCGAAACATGTCACAGCAATAATTCATAACAATACAAACACTGTGCAACGAGCTGATAAATGCTGTACGTTATGTAAAACAGTTGCACTGAAAATGTACAATATTAAATGGAAAAGTCAAATACATAATTAGCAAAAACTCTGAAGAAAAGTGTGAAAACATTGGCAGCTCTCTTCACGATCAAATTTGTTTAAAAAAAAAAAAATGAACGGCAAATTATCAGCGCCTAGCCACTGGTTGGAATCGCCTGTGAGTGATGTCTGTGTAGTCCGACATTTGTTCACGCAAATATTATTGCAGCCAGTCACAAGTCGGTACGTGGCTAGCTTAACATAATGATCTGCCTATACCATCTGAAATGTAATGACTATGAAAAATGGAGGGAAGAAAGCGCCAAGGCCAGTTGGCTGAGATTCAAGACTTTTTTTTTTCTTTTTTACAATTTTATTAAAAATTGCGAGACTTGCTGCTGCAGCAACTATTGCCGCACAGTGGCAGGTGACTCAGTACAATTTGTTTCTAGACTGCGTTTGAAATGTGATGGCACACGCGCAGAAACCATATTTCGTCTTTCGGCGAAACGGACGAGTCCATTTATATCGGCGGGGGCGTCAGTTCAGTCGACTACTAGCAGCCCAGGTGTGCGTATCAGCGGTAGTAATGCTGGATACACCATGTTCCGAGGTAGTGTGAAGGGTACTGGCTACCCACTCCATTCGCCAGTTTCCCCTTCACTTCCCCTCCCGTGCGTCACCGTGTGCCATC
>Ga0123357_10007676_pt1 | contig 13382 bp, 13 predicted proteins | sample TergutEmb28metaG_FD_89873 | JGI IMG/M metagenome (GOLD analysis project Ga0123357, IMG submission 89873) | Embiratermes neotenicus P4 segment gut microbial communities from Petit-Saut dam, French Guiana - Emb289 P4 | ecosystem: Host-associated > Arthropoda: Insects > Digestive system > Gut ...
CCTTCATCCAATTGGGTAGCTGTTCATCTCAGCCTTTGGTGAGTTTTTGCCCTTTTATAGTGTGCTTTTTACTATTTTATAAAACTTATCTTTAAATAGTGGGCAGCATCCAGAACGAATTAAGTGATTTTCTATAGAAACCTACAGGAAATCACGTTTCGGCTAATGAAGATTTCGGCTAACGAATGTGATTCCGGAACGAATTATCTTCGTTAGCCGAGGTATCACTGTACAAGTTGTTATGATTACTGTGGTGTTTAAGTGTGTGGTTTTGGACTGTGTAAGTTCAGGATCAAAATGGAAACCGAGCATTGTCACTTTTACGTGATTCATGATGACACTCAAGATCATGTGTCTTTTAAATGTATGCTGCACACACTTGCAGGGTCAAGCAGACTGCTTTACCCTGAAGATGTTGGAACTAGATCATTTGAAATGTCAGGAATTCCTTACCCAGCAGCACAATGTCAGATTTGCATTATCAGAAACACCACTGTGATAACCCCAAATGTTGAGTTGTGTTTATCTTTTAAAGGAGCCAGGGTAGCATAGTCCGTATAGTGACTAGGCTGTGGGCTCGACAGACTGGGGTTTGAATCCTGGGAGGGGCAAGAGATGTTGCTCTTCTGCAAAACATCTAGACTAGGGGTGGGACTAATCCGGCCTTCTATTCAGTGGGTACTGGAGTTCCTACCCTGGGGTACAGCAATCAGGATGTGATGTTGACCACTCAGTCCTGTCTAATGCCAAGGTCACAAAAGAGTGGAGTTATACTTTCGCTCCCCATTGTGTGCCTTCGTGGCATAGACAAGGATGACATAACCATTATCTTGCATTAAGAATGGGCATATGTGATGTGGTCTTGTGGTTTCACAGTTACAGATTGAGTTTGGTGGTGGGTGAGAATTTACAATCAAATTTGAAAATTTTAAACTCACAGTAACCCAGACTTAGTTAATGAATGGTTCAAAATTTAAGTTGTCCACACATCAATATTAATTAATTATTCTGTAATATCGTAATCTTTCATATGAGAAAAACTCATCATTACCTTATTGTTATTTGGCAGTTACAATAGCTGATGTAATGTGTATTTCAGATTGCCAGTGTGACCCCACAGGGTCTGTCAGTGCTCTGTGCCTTTCGCTGGGAGGAGCGTGTCAGTGTAAGCCAAATGTTGTTGGGAGGCGATGTGATCGCTGTGCGCCAGGAACCTTTGGTTTTGGTCCTGAAGGTTGCAGAGGTAAGGAAACTGAAAGTCCTGTGTTTGATATGCCAGAAATTTGAAGAGCACATTAACAGCATGCACAGGGCAGATGTGAAAGTTTCATTGTGTCTTGGTTGCATGTTGGCTTTTTTTGCCCATTGTAATCATGTCTGATTGATGAGGTATAGCTTAGATTGAGTAGGTGTACAGGAGGTTGGGTGGGACAAAGGAGGCACTGAATGAGCAGAGGATTATATCTTTTGTGGAAAAGGTAATGAAAATCATGGTTGTTTGGGTGATTGATTAAATCAAGAAGAGTGAGATGGGTGGGACATGTAGCACGTGAGGAAGAGGATTGGCATGTACAGGGTTTGGTGGGGAAAACTGAAGGAAAGAAACCACTTGGAAGACCTAGGTGTAGATGGGAAGATATTATTAAAATGTATCTTCAAGGAGTGGGCTGGGTGGGGGGGCATGGGTTTGATTGATTCAGCTCAGGATATGGACAGTTGGTGGACTGTTGTGAATATGGTAATAAGTCTGCAGGTTCCATAAAATGTGGGGAATTTATTGACTGGCTGAGAAAATGTTTGCTCTCAAGAAGAACTGATGGAGTTAGTGAATTAGTTAGTTAGTTAGTGAATTGGTTGGTTGGTTGGTTGGTTGGTTGGTTGGCATACTTGAAAACAACTTGTCCATTGCAAAGTACAAAAGTGCAGAAACATTTAGAATTGTCTTGCAAGAAGGTGATGTGGAAATCACATGCATAGCCTCTAAGTCTGAATTGTAGTTAAAGTAAAAGTGTATATTTCATCAGTTCTGTACGGCCTGTCAGATTGTGAGGCCCTAAACTGTAGCTTGTTCGGCAGGTACATCTGGCACTTTGTGTAGATGTATTTCCTGCAGTATTCTTTCGTGCTGATATATTGTGCAACTATTAATGACAGAGCTTTTTAATATTTCCTAGACCCTCCCATTGGAAACACCTGGTGTGAGTTCTGTTGTGCACTGGACTTCTGTCAGCCCTCCAGGTGGCTGCAAACAGAACATTTCAAGATTGAGTGCAGCAGCTTCAAAGTAAATCTGAGCATCTTGGCAAGTGGGTTATTGTTACTAAATTTGTGTTTCAGCATGTGATTGCAATTCTATTGGTGCTTTGGACAATTTCTGTGATGCGCAGACAGGGCAGTGCAAATGCCGAGCAAATACCTATGGTCGAGAATGTGATCAGTGCCAGCCTGGTTTCTGGAACTTCCCCAATTGTCAACGCTGTGAATGCAACGGACATGCAGATGGATGCGACTCTCGAACTGGTGCCTGTATCAATTGTAGAGATTGGACACTTGGTCATCACTGTGATAGGTGATTATTTGCATAATTTCCATCCAAATAGTGTAAAGTAAATAAAGACACACCCACTAAGAACCCCATAAATATTTACATATTTTTAAGTAATATGTTTTCTTTTACTACTAACCCTTTAAACGCCAAGTTAAATCCCATCTGCCATCTGCTGGCATTATTAGGAGCTCACCATATTCTCCACGTTAGCAGGATAAGGGTTAAGCATAGTCTCCATAAGTACCACTGTACCAGTTTCTTTATGGCCTAACAGAAAAGTATTTTAATCATTTGTAATTGAAAGTTGTGCCATTGCTTTCTTTACGTAATTGCTGCAGACATTTTTTCCTTGTAGTGTTTCCTTGAACAGTCACAGAGAACCTACATCAGTGCCATGTCTGTTGTATTGTTTTGGTGTGTGTGTGGGATAAAGTGACTAGTGAATGCATTACAAGACATTCTTGATTTCAAACTTTTGCTGTGTTCTGAATGTTGTAGGCGGATAGGTATGAAGAATTCATACCTGCCTGCCTATGAAGATGGAGCAGACAGAGTGTTCTGAAACGTCAGCATTCAGATTTCAGACGCCAAGGAATTACCCAGAAGAAAGCGTACAGCATTACAAGACAGTTTGTCTCCATATTGATCATGGGAGATCTGAGGTTCTCAGAGCAGTATAGGTGAACATTCAAGTCTTATGGGATGTGACATGTCATTTTGATAGCAGCACATTATCTACTAAGACAGGAAGATGTGATTTTTCATTGATGGGTCTTTATGGAACAACTTGTTCAGAGCAAGAAAGATGATTGTACTATTGCACTTAATGTATTACAATTTATTACAAAGTTAGTCTGCATTGCTTATGTCCATGAGTATAATAAGTTTGTAGAGTCATGGATGGTGTGGAAGGCATTGGTTATGCTCTTGGGGTTATCTAATGCTGTTGACTCATATCATGCAGGTGTATCGAAGGCTATTATGGAGATCCTCGTATAGGAGTGGACATACCCTGCCGCCCATGTCCTTGTCCTGAAACTGTGGAATCTGGTCACTCATATGCCAGTCGCTGTGCACTTGATGCTCGCACACAAGATGTGGTATGTGAATGTAGTGTTGGATATGCAGGTGAGTGAGTCTGCTGTCACTGCTTTAGTTTGAGCATGTGATTTGTGTTATGGAGATCAAGCAGGTAGATATATTTGAGATAGAAGATTTTCATGGTGGTGAAAATATAGATTTTTTCTTCTGGGTTATGACACCATATAATTATACTGATGATTACCTTTCATGTACATTATCACACCATATGGAGACTGTCAAAGGTAAAATTTTCTGTGTGTCTATCATGACAGCATATGGAGGACTGGAGTATAGTTCCACTCATTCTTAACCTCGGCAGTAGATGGAGGTCATCACACCGTAGCCCCTGAGCTCCCAGTGCGCACTGAACAGCAGGTTGCTTTGTCTCCAGAGTCAGTCTGAATGCTTGGAGAGAAGTTATGTGTCTTTTACCCACTGGGTGTGGAACCATGATTCATTATAAGTCCGGCCCATAGTGCAATGACTATACTGCTTGAGCAATCCCAATTCCAATCCCACCTCCAGATTTTCCTTATATTCGATAGTATCGGCCACACTTTTTCCCAAATCTGTATTTCCTAAAGCTATGGTGTAGTAAAATCATGGCTGATTAAGATGTATTGCATTGTACTTTTTGATACACTGAATCAATGCATATGTGTTGTTTCACATACAGAAACTTCATCCCTTCAAGAAGTTTGGTTATTGAAGGCCAGCTGTAATGCTCAAAGATGTACATTTAAAATTTTTTGCATAAAGAGCTTCTTACTTATGTCATTTTTTACTTTAGGAATTTATATTGTCACAAACCTTTTCAGAAAATTTCCCAGTTGGTATTTCTTAACATATACATTATTCATTCTGGAAACTGGCTGTGTTTCATACATACATTGTTAATTTCTGGTGCTTGTAAGTAATAATTCAAGTCATTTGAGAACTCAGTGTTGCTGGAACTGATGGTAGTAATTGTTAGTTTGGTTACAGCTTATGCACATTCTTAGCATAAGAATGTGCAGTAATCCGTGTTAATTGATAATGGCACATAACATTCCTTTCCATGGATCAGATCAGAGACTATGCGAGACCGCCAGGCAGTATGTGACATTGTGCATTGTAATTGGTTATTAGAAAATTTCTGCAACCTTTGTTTTGTGGACTTAAAACATTTTAAAAACTGACTGCTATTGAGGGCGAATGATTTTTAATAACTTCAGTTTGGCATTCAAGTCAAGATTTTATCAGGTTTTTAATTTTCATCTTAAGATTTAGTTGTGGCTTCTGTGTCATTTGTGTGATGCATTTACAGTTCATGTGAAACTGAATCATGGTGATTTATGTCTATTTTTTCTATGTTTTGCTATTTAACATGCTACTGGAAAAGTCTAAGAGACTCGTGAAGGATAGAAAATAAAAGGTGATGTAGAATAAGAAAGACATGTTGTATTTAATTTTACGGTCAGTTGCTGAGAAGATTATGTAGGATTGGTGGTAGGTAAATTAATATGGAGCATTGGTGGAATGATACTGACAGGGGAAAACTGAAGTACTCATAGAAAATCTGTCCAATTGCCATTTTGTGCACCACAAATCCCACATGAACTGGCCTTGGACCAAACATGGGCCTCCATGGTGGGAAGCCATCTGTGGTTTTTATGGCCACCTTAGTATTACGAGTGCAGTTTAATAGTATTAGCTGCATGTGTGATATAGGCAGGAGAATAAGGAGTGTACAATGAACACTGGTGTTGAAGAAAAGGTGGAAATGGTAGGCTAACAGCAGGTCCTGGTAATGTGGATAGAAGTGGTTTGAGTGACATCAAGTTGCTGTTAGAGTGTTAAACGTTTGGTTTCTGATACCAAAGTGTAAGTCGTAATGTTGATATCAGACAGCAAACAAGGGCTGGGATATTGTAGTCCATATAATGACGTGCTATAGGATGGATGGTCAAATCCTGGTAGGGATGAGATTTTTCACGCCCATCCAGACTGTCCCCGGGGGCCCACTCACCCTCCTATGCAATGGGTGCCAGGTAATTTCTGGGGTAGAGCAGCTGGGACATGGCATTAACCACTCACCTCCATCTAGCATGAAGGTTAAAGGAAAATTCCTGTACTCCCCCTTTGTGCATTTATGACATTTTGGGGTGAGCTTTGCCTTTAACTTTACCTTTACCAGAGCAAAAAGCGCAAATCAGAATCTCTGTATTGTATTTCCAGGACCACGGTGTGATGTGTGTGCTGACAACTACTTTGGCAATCCTGAGGTTCCTGGTGGATCTTGTCACTCCTGTAACTGCAGCAACAATATTGACGTGTCTCGCCCCAGAAACTGTGATATTCGAACTGGTGAATGTCTTCAGTGCCTTTTCAACACCGAGGGCTTTAACTGTGAAATTTGCAAAGCTGGATATTATGGAGATGCTGTAAACCAAGAATGCAAAGGTAAGTTACAATGGGAAGCAGATTTCTGACAAAGAAACTGAAATGCAGAGAGATACGGTAACAGTAAGCTGTTCACGTCTGTATCTGTTGGGCAGGAGGTTTGTATGCTATGAAAATAACCATACTTTGAAACAGTCACAGTAAATGAGAAGAGAAGTGCTGCTTAATATCATGTCACAAATAAAAAGAAGTAGACTTTAGATAAAATGAAGTTCGTACAAAGTGCAGCTTTAAGAACAGAGTGAAAGAACTCTATGTATCTGTGAGTATGAACGGACATGGCTCTTTTCAAATGGTGTAATCAAGCCATTAATGTCTAAAATGCTGTAAGAATGCATGATTACTTGTGGCTTATGATGGGTTTAATTCCTTAAGAATTCTTATAGCATTGAACATACCTAACAGCATTCATAGCTTTTCTGACTTACCAAAATGTAATGCACTTTGATTTTAGTATTATTTTCTGAAAGGGATTAGAACACACAAAATCAATAATGAGATGTTCCCACAGTTTTGCAGTTTTAGTCACATGTGGCAGTGATATTATTAGTGACTGACACGGTTTTATTGTTTTGCCTAGAATGTACATGCAACATACTGGGTACGGATGCAGAAGCGGGGCCATGTGATCGCACGACGGGACAGTGCTCTTGTAGACCGAATGTGATTGGCTTGAACTGTGATCAGTGTAGAGAGAATCACTGGAAAATTGCAAGTGGTGTGGGCTGTGAGCCATGTAACTGTGATCCTGTTGGCTCAGACGCTGAACAGTGTAATCAAGTAAGTGCTTTGATATGTCTGTGCAAATGCATATAGCATTGGCCAGAACTAATTTATTGTTGTAGTGATCTGTGGTCATTGTTACCACAACAAGAGCTTACCAAGCAAATTATTCCAGTTCAAAGCACCGTACATTTAAAGATTCAAGTCTTCTGGGATGTGATGCTGTGTGATCAGACAAGTAGTTTAGGATGGTTCAAAGGTGTTACATTCCATTGAAATAGTGGGAACAATTCGTCCATAATTGCTGTGTCACATCCCGGGAGACAGTAATGTGCATGTAACTTTCATTACTGAAGCAGCTGTAAACAAGCTGCTGCTCTTGAAACAAAAGTATATACCACTGCCGCTGCTGCGATTAATATTACCAGTATTGGTATTGTTTTTGTTACTAGTAGTAGTAGTGGTAGTAGTAGTACAGTCATGTGTTGCTTAACAATGGGGATACATTCTGAGAAATGCGTTGTTAGGTGATTTCATTGTTGTACGAACGTCATACAGTGTACTTACACAAACCTAGATAGTACAGTATAGCCTTCTACACACCTAGGCTGTGTGGTATAGCCTATTGCTCCTAGGCAACCAACCTGTACAGCATGTTACTGTACTGAATACTGTAGGCAATTGTAACACAATGGTAAGTATTATAATATTATATTATAAAATTATAATCTTAAGGGATCACCGTCATATGTACGGTCCGTCATGGACCGAAATGTCATTATGTGGCACATGACTAGTAGTAGTAGTATCAATAGAACACATGCAACACTTTGAATTACAATGAACGTGTAACCTGCACTGTGTGCTGTATATTTTCAGTTTGATGGACAGTGTGCTTGTAAGCCAGGTTTTGGAGGACGTCAGTGTAATCAGTGTCAAGATTACTTCTGGGGAAATCCAAATGAAAAGTGCCATGGTGAGTCACAGGTCATCTTGTGGGGGTTAGACATATCATGAAATCTGTCAGAATTCACAGCAAATGTAACTGAGGCAGTTTAATAAAATATATACCATACACAAACCCATATGTGTGCAGTTCCTGGTTGCATCCTGAAATGCAGGTGTCTATTAAAATGCTGCTGTTTATGTGTACTTTTGGTATTATCTGTTGATTTTTTGAATGTACTGAAATTATTTGCAAAGTTAAATTTGTGTATTTTCCATTTTCCATTTTCTTTTCCTGCACACATCTTAAGCTGACCAACATATTTCAGTTTAGGCAGATAATAATTTTAATAATTTACAGTTTAGCTGTTGCAAGCGGACAGTTTATACTGTAATTCATGGATTCCAAAGGTTGGCACTGACAATAGTAGAATGAAGATCTTTTTTTTCTTACAAAGTGTTTTGCTATGGTCAACAGCTTGTGATTGCAACCCTGATGGATCTGCCACATTACAGTGTAATCAGAACAATGGCAGTTGTGTGTGTACGGTGGGGATTGGAGGAGAGAAGTGTGATGAGTGTGCTCGAGGCTACATCGGGACTGCTCCCCACTGTCTACCGTGTGGAGAATGCTTTGATAACTGGGATAGAATACTGAATGATCTGCATGGTAAGTCCTGCTGCCTCACATAAGATGAGTAGGCAGAAGTTACGGGTTTTGTAATACTGTCTGAATTTTGGCTTCGAGGTCTGCCATATTAATTGTAAGAAATATGTTTTGAAATCAGTGGGCATTGTACAGAGGTTTCTTTTAGAATATTGTGAATGCATATGATGGGTGAAACTTTTGAACAGTTTAATTCTCCTGTTTTCATAAACAACTGCTACATTGTTTTCTATAGATGGTTCTTATGAAACCTATAAGAAACACATTTTTGCTTTCACCTGTTTTTCACTACAGTAGGCTGTTCAGGAGATATTGCTTTGCCTGTTAAATTTCATATTCACAGTCAATACATTGTATTCCTGTTTCTGTTCATTAGATTTCATACTGTTCAGGAGATGGTGACTGTGACAGTTGGACCCGTAGAGTTACCACATTTACTGCCATAATTCACACATTTTTCACACAGATATTTGTTTCTGGAAGTTATGTATAAAACATAAAAATACTGCTTTTCATAATACAATGTTCCACATTAGAGTGTGGGTTGGAAAATCACGGATGTGTAAATTAGGAAGTTATCAGTTTGTGAAAAAAGTTTGATTTACTATGTTTTTTTCTTTTAATTTATAACCATTATTTTGAATTCAGCAGTGTAACTGATACATTTCTGTACATGACTTGTTCTTAAATTGTCATGTATAATTGCTAACTTAGTATTAAGTGATACAGATAATGCAAGCAAATCACCTTGCCACTACTGTGCTGCCTACAATAATGTGCCAAACACATGACATTTTAGAGGCCAGTCCCACTGACAGTCACAAATTATTTATCAACTGTGAATTGGTACGATTCGGTGTCTGTCAACATGGGAAATGATGAGGCAATGAAATTGAAAAGCAGAGTCATGGCATATCTGTCCAGTAGCAGCCCTGGCTCCTCCTCAGGCAGCGGATGTTTAAACTATAGTGTCTGAGTGGTTCACAAGTACAGGAGCATATTAAGTTGCATAGCACAGATGAGAAAAAGAGGGGAAAGGTATACACATTACAAAACTAAGTCACTTCTAATTCTGATTTCTCCAGTAATGAACTCCTGTACTGAGAACAACAACTTACAATTACCTTTCAAGATATCAGTGTTATTAGTGCTGTATTCTGCTTTTTTGTTCTTGTAATGTGAGCATGAAAAATGTTGTTACATGGTTTTCATGTTTATTCACCATCAACTCTCTGGCAGTGGAGGAATTGAGGTTTTCGCAGCAGCATTGCTGAACATTCAGATCCTCTGGGAAGTGATGCGTTGTTTGGTGAGCAGCCCCCAGCATTCTGAAGGCTCAGAGTGCCTGCGTTTATATTGAACTGCTTGACTTAGAAGATGGATACACCGCGTTTCTTAAGAAAGCCAGGAACTACTTGCCCAACGACACAGCGACACATCCCATGAGATCTGAATCCTCAGTGGTCTGGAAGTTTTGTGCTGTTTATGGAAACTAACCGACTACAGTGGGAAAAAACTACTGGTTTAAAAATGTTGTCAAAGATGCATGTTTTAAGAATTTTGTTATTGCTCTGCTGTCTCAAGTGATTTTCATTTGTTAGGCCTGTTTCCTATTTTAATGTGCCTAAAGATTTAATGATTGGTTCTAACCTGTGTTCAATGCATATGCTAACAGCTGTGCTGTGAGATCATGAACAGAAAGAAACGTTTATTTTAAAATTGAAGCTGTGGACTTAGCATTCTGATTCCAGACCAGACTGAGAGAGTGATTCAGGCAGCATCGGAGATTAAACAGACTGGAGCAACTGGTGCCTATACGCGAGAGTTTGAGAAGTTGGAGGAACAGCTCGATGAAGTGAAGCAGCTGTTGGAGAACACAACAGTTAGTCCACAGGATTTGGAAAGACTAGAGAACTTGGTAGAAAAATTTAGGTATGAAATAAATCTTGATTTTTGCAAAACCAGAACTATCAGTGAATATATTATCAACCTCTGGGCCTAGAGGTTGAGAGTAGCTTTGCCTATCAGCCCAACTGAGCAGCCCTTTAGCCTATAACCGTCCGGCTCACCTTTCTCGCTCATTTGGTTCGCACAAGACCTAATTTTTAGGGACTACCATGGTTTGAGTGTGATGGGCTTGGTGAGGATGAACTGTTAATAGGATTTTTGCTGAATTGATAATCTGGAGAATCTGTTGTGATTTTATTTTAGTTACTGGACGCTATTGCTGCAAGTTCTCATTGCATACAATAAACATAGCATGGATCACTCTCTCATGTAGCGTTTTCACTGTGTATTAATGTTTAAGGAATAATAAAATTATGTTGTCCGAAACTTGGTAATGCCCATTAAGTTCAATTTAATGTTATTTGTTTTAACTCTGTACCCCTGTAAAGCCCTTATAAATTTCTAATTATCTAATTTAGTCTGTTAATTGGGCCTAAATCTGGAGCGATACACACACGCATCCTCCTCCTATGACAGTTGAAAAACTTGTGTCTCGTTCGCTACAATATGCGAAGTTAGTCTGATTGGTCCTCTGTAAATTAAGCAGTCTCATAATAGGCTGAAAACTTCAAAATTTTGTATTCTTTCTCCCCATTCATTCCCAATGACGGGCGCGATATATTTTAACTTAACATATGTAACCCCTGTATAAACGTCTTCTACTGGACATTTTTAATGGGCTGCCATGACTAAAACTGTATCCAGCCCCTCGTGATTTACGTTTTGAAAAAGTGTCAAACCATTGAATTTTGGCTGTCCCAGCAGACTTCAAACCCCCATTAAACTTGACATTGACAAATAAGTAACAACTAGAATTCTCTTCTGTAAATGCTTACCACACCGTCTATCTTATTCTAACCTCTACTTGTCTCTTTCTTCAGTTATCTGTCCTACTTCACACATGACTCTTCTCACTCTCTGTCCTGTAACCATCCTTCTCTTTGCTACCCCACTGACCTTTTGTATCCCTTACCAGATGCTTCTGACCTCCATCATTCAGAAACATATCTATTCCTACATTTCAGAAAATAATTTTGGACCTTCTAACCAAATAACTGTTCCTGCCAGCTATAAGCCCTAAGATGGAGCTGGTCCTCTCCCCAAAGCAGTGTTTTATTTACTGTTTATTACTCATTACTTTTATTAATTTAAAGCACCAGACATTGGACAAAGTCAAAGACACAGTCTTAAATATGATGCACCATTGTCAGAATGTCATAGAAGTATACTAACCACCAGGCTTTAAAGTGTTATTGTGTGATACATAGACATGCCATGTCCTTGCAGTCAAAATAATTTATTTCTAATAGGAGTGTTCTAGTTGATCGACTTCAGTGACCTGTGTCTTCTGTCTGTGCATTCCTAGTGATAAATTCAAGTGTATGAAGCAGGACTGTACAGTGTTTTCCCTATCTCTACTGATTATCTTTCTCTCGCCACCCTTGGTGATGGGCTCCCATTCAAGTAAAATTAAGTTAAAATTGAACCTTGCAAGGCCCATTGATTACTTAAATCTTTCTGCATGGCTCAGGATTGACTAAAGTTGTGAAACATGTGCGCTAGTAGTAGTGGTCTTGGCATTATACCCTGGGCCATAGGGGTGTTCTGGTTACTGAAACTGTGGTTCTTACACTTTTAAATGGCCTGTAAGATGACCTGCATAATGTTTGTGTGGGTGTGACTGCTTTATAGGAATGATGTGAATAGATCTTCTGAAAACATGGATGAAGTTAAAAGGCTTCTGGATAGCACTACATCACGCATGTATGAAGCAAACTTGAGATTGACAGATCTCAGAAGTGCTGCCAGTACGCTCAAGTTTACTGCTTTGGGCTTAAAAGAAAATGCTACTAAGCTTCAGGAAGCAAATGTTGAAGGTAAGTGACCTGCAGTGCTTGCAGTATGCCATCCAACTGATTAATGAGAACCGTCAAGATATATTTCTGCTGTATCAGCGGCTTGTCATTTTGAATTCGATCAGAACACAATATAATGATATTAGTGCCACAGTTATGTGTGTACTTTTAACATTCATAGGTCCGTGCATCACTAATATATTCTCATAGTACAACCAACAAGATGCAACATTTCTCAATTTATTTATTTCTGTAAGACGCTCTACATATTTCAGACGGGTTTTCTGTCCATCATCAGGAGCTCAAAACTGCACATACAGCGTCAGGCATTTGTCAGACCAGTACTGCTACCTGCTACCTGCTGCTAGCCGTCCAGGCTAGCGGCAGGTAGCAGTAATGCTCTGACAAATGCCTGACGCTGTATGTGCAGTTTTGAGCTCCTGATGATGGACAGAAAACCTGTCTGAAACATGTAGAGTGTCTTACAGAAATAAATAAATTGAGAAACGTCGCATCTTGTTGGTTGTACTCTGAGAATATTATGTGTGTTCTGTTTGTAGTAACACAGTGTCCTTAAATATAGAGAATTCATGTCTTCCGAGATGTGACATTGTGTTGCTTGGTTAGTGTTTCCTGCTGTACTGCCTTCATCTTTGAGGATTCGTAGGTGCAAAAACAATGCCGAATGCTGCAGACAGGTAGAGAGAGATGTATAGGTCTGTTGTTCTGCTTGGTGAAGGCTGGGAAGATTGGCAAAACATTAAGCATTATTTATTGATAATTCATTATATTGTTTCATGAAAATACACAAGCACACACAAACATACTTGCATACTTAATGTTTATTATTATACCAACATACGCACAAATAAGTAATGTAAATTTATATTAAAATTTTAATATAAATTTACACTACTTATTTGTGCATATGGTAGTATAATAATAAACATTAATTCATCAATGTGCACAGTAATGAACATAAAAATACTTGAGTAAAGAGAGACCAACTTGATGTCACTTGCTTTATTATTTCTTTATTTAATGCTCAACACGTTTCGGATGTTAATACATCCATCCTCAGGAGCTTGCGACTTATTTGTTGAGTTATTTC
>Ga0123357_10007677_pt1 | contig 13382 bp, 15 predicted proteins | sample TergutEmb28metaG_FD_89873 | JGI IMG/M metagenome (GOLD analysis project Ga0123357, IMG submission 89873) | Embiratermes neotenicus P4 segment gut microbial communities from Petit-Saut dam, French Guiana - Emb289 P4 | ecosystem: Host-associated > Arthropoda: Insects > Digestive system > Gut ...
ATCCGCCAACTGCCCGCTCAGCTTGACAATGCGGGTGGTCTTTTCGGCCATCGTGCCAAGCTTGTCCTGGAAGCCCAGACCTGAAAGCTTGCGCGCCCAGACGTTCAGCCCCACCTTGCAGTCCTCATCATAGAAAAAAGCGGCGTCAGCCAAGCGTGCGCGCAGGACCCGCTCATGCCCGGCAATGATCTGCTTGTTATAGGCCGGGTCGCCGTTGCTCACCACAATGAAATGGTTATCGAGGCGTCTGCCCTCATCGGGATGTTCGATGGCAAAGTAGCGCTGGTGAGTGCTCATCGCGTCCTCAAGGATCTCGCGCGGAACCCGCAGGAAACTCTCGTCGAAGGCGCCGACCAGCACGGTCGGATATTCGACCAGATTGACTACCTCATCGAGCACCTCAGCCGGGATCTGGGCTTCGCCATAGGGTTCGGCAGCAGCGCGCACTCCCTCGACGATCATCTTTTGCCGTAGGTCCTGATCAACGATCACGCGATTGCCCCGCAGGACGTTCTTGTACTCATTGGGAGTCGCGATCGCCACGGGCCCATGCCCCGCGAAACGATGCGGCATCGTCGTCGTGCCCGACTGCAGCGCGCCGAAGCTTACCGGAATCATCGTAGTACCATAGAGTGCGAGTAGCCAACGTACGGGACGTACGAAGCGCTCATCGCCACTTCCCCAGCGCTGTGAGCGCTTCCAGTCAAGGGCGCCGAGCAGATCAGTCAGAATCGGTGGCAGCAGCTTGACGGTCTGCTCACCTTTTTGTTCAACGGTCGCATAGACGTAGTCTGTGCCATTCTCTTCACGGATCGCGGTCTGCTCAAGCGTGAGTCCCTTGCTCCGCAGGAAACCCTCCAACGCCTTGGTCGGCTGGCCCTCATCGTCATAGGCTACGGCGGCGGCTGGGCCGCGGAAGTTGAGCTGGGCGTCTTCCTGGCAGTCAAGTAAGCCCTTAACCAGCAGCGACAGGCGCCGTGGCGTTGCATAGACCATTACACTCTCGTACTCAAGGCGCGCGCCTGATAAAGCGCCTTCTGCCAGTTGGCGCATCTGGACTGTAGCAACATTGAGCGGAACTGAAGGCATCTCCTCGGCGCCAATCTCAAACAGTAGTTCATGAGCAGTCGGCTTCATCATGAGGCGCTCACCTCGCCTTCTGAGACGGGGGCTTCAGAGGGATCGACTAGCTCCTTATAGGCGCCACAGCAAGCCTTAGCTAAGGTACGTACACGCAGGATGTAAGCCGCGCGCTCGGTCACGCTGATGGCGCCACGCGCATCGAGTAAATTGAAGGTATGGCTGCACTTGAGCACATAGTCGTAAGCAGGCAGCACATAACCTGCCTCCAGCGTACGCAGGCACTCACGTTCATAAGCGTTGAACTGCGCGAGAAGCAGATCAACATCCGCAATCTGGAAGTTATAAGCGGAGTACTGTTGCTCATCGGCAAGAAACACATCACCATAGGTCGTCACCGCGCCCGTCTCAGGCTCGCGCGCCCAGATCAGGTCATAGACACTGTCAACGCCCTGGATATACATGGCCAGGCGTTCAAGGCCATAGGTGACCTCGGAAAGCACGGGCTTGACCTCAAAGCCGCCGACCTGCTGGAAGTATGTGAACTGCGTGACCTCCATACCGTTGAGCCAGACCTCCCAGCCCAGACCCCAGGCGCCAAGCGTCGGCGACTCCCAGTCGTCTTCGACCAGGCGCAGATCGTGCTGAGCCGGATCGATACCGATAGTTTTGAGCGAATTGAAATAGAGGTCGAGAATATCATCCGGGCTCGGCTTAATAACGACCTGGAACTGATAATAGTGCTGCAAGCGATTGGGGTTCTCGCCATAGCGACCGTCGGTGGGCCGCCGTGAAGGCTGCACGTAGGCTGCGCGCCACGCCCCCGGACCCAGCGCCCGTAGGGTTGTCGCCGGATGGAACGTACCCGCCCCGACTTCAGTATCATAGGGCTGCAGGACCACGCAACCAATATCGCCCCAGTAGCGCTGAAGCGTCAGTATCATGTCTTGAAACGTCAGAGGCGCCGATGCCACCATAATCTTCCCTTACGATCGCCCGAATGCATGCTTTTCAGTGTAGCGCAACAGGCTACGCCTCAAGGTGCCGGAACGATGACAACGAACGGACTGGGCGGCGCCTGGGCCCGCCTAGTCGTCTTTTGAGTCGCCCTTTGTATTGATATTGAGAAACAACCAGGCCGCAAGCCACACAACCGACATGATGATCGAGACAATCATAAGGGCGTGCACCATCGTCGGCAAAGGGATCCCTACAAACCCACCTGAGTCGATTCCGCCATGCGCCAGAAAGAATACGAACACGCCATACGCAGCCCAGATAAGTATCCAGAGCCCGAACAGGGACAGCAGCTTTTTTGGTTTCATCATCATCCTTTCCTAGCGCTCGCCATCACCACTATAACGTATTGGGCCAATGCCCAACTCATCAAGTTTCGCGAGCAGCTCTTTCGGGGTGATGGCAGGAACGGGGCCGTACTTATAATCACGGGTATTGCGTGTAACAATGTAGTCAAATCGCCCGCTGAGAGCGACCTGCGCCACGACCGCATCCTCGTAATCTTCCATGTCAGAGCCCAACGCGCAGTAGACGTCATTAGCCAGCGTATCGACCACACGCACGTAAAAAAGCAACTTATCGAGAAGCTTGATCGAAGCATCGCGCGATTTTGTATAACGACTGATTACATAGAACACGTCGGTCACTGCAGACGCCGACATTGCGGGGTTGCTCTCGTAGTCAACGGTGTAACGAATCACCTCTTCTGCATCATCAACAAATGGTTCCCGCTCGAGCAGATAGTCGATGACTACATTGGTATCCAGTAATACCTTAGGGATGGGATTGTCTACCATGACGGCTTCTTAACGCGACAGAAGACGAGCCAGACGTGGGTCCGCATTGATTTCTTCCTGGCTAAGTTCGTAACGCTTAAGCGCCCCACGCAGGCCATTCAAGTCATCTTCCATGCGCTGCCTGCGGCCAATGAGAAAACTCTGCGGACGCCCGTTCTTCGTGATGACGATCTCCTCATCATTTGAAAGCTCCAGGTATCTGCCAAGATTCTGTTTGAATTCAGTAGCCGTAACGACCATAAACTGCTCCTTATTTCGTACGATTATATTTCAATTATCGCACAATTATTATGGTATATGGGCGCGCATCTATTACTGCGCCTGTTGTTGGTAGAACTCCAGCGCTTTGAGGCGAGCGGGGAAATGCTCGACGGCGAAAGCGGCAGTCAGCGTGAAAAGGTCACGTTGGAGAGCAGGAGCAAGTTCGTAGATTGCGGCCTCGGCGAAGGTGGCGGCTAGAAGAGTGCGAAGCCAGGCGAGAGCGGCGACGGGATAGGTATCGAGCGGGATGAACTGGCCCGCGCCGCAGGTAGTGCAGATGACGCCACCAGCCTCGGCTGACCAGCAGAAGCGCTCGGCAGTTGCAGCGTTATCGTCGACATCGAGATCCCGGGTCAAGCCCGGGATGACGGGGGGGTTCGAGGGGATGACGGGGGGGTTCGAGAGGATGGCGGAGATGGCAACGTTATCGGGGGTAGTCATCGCGACACTGCGGCCACAGATTGCGCAGTCCTCCAAGATCGGGCGATAGCCAAGCACCGCAAAGAGCTTCAGCATCCAGGCGATGAGAAGCTGGGGGGCTTTGTCGGCGGAGCTGGCGTCCATCACATCGAAGAGCATTGCGGACATCTCATAGAGGAACTCTGAGGCTTGGGCCTGTTCCGCCACAATCCCCAGCATTTCAGCAGCCACACTGGCCACAAGGAGCTTGTCGTAGTCATCGCGCAAGTTGGCGTGTATCGTGACCGTGCGCACGTCGCTGATAACATCGAGGTTGCGTCCCGTTGCGAACTGCCCCTCCAGCACGGTGAAAGGCTCGACGCGCGCGCCGATGCGCGAACCGGGCTTACGCGCGCCTTTCGCTACCGCACGCAACTCACGTCCATCGGTCGCGATGAGCGTGATGATGAGATCGGTCTCCCCCAGCTTGGTCTTTTTCAGCACCGTCGCACGCGCGCTGTAGGTCGGCATGACAGATGCCCCGCGCCTCAGTCGCCGTAGCCGAAGCGCCGGATCTGCGCGGCGTCACGGCGCCAGTTCTTCTTCACTTTGACGCGCAGGTCCAAGAACACTTTCATACCGAGCAGGCGCTCCAGATCAACCCGCGCCTCGCTACCGATGCGCTTGATACGGTCGCCACCCTTGCCCACGACGATGCCCTTCTGGGATTCCTGCTCGACATAAAGGACCGCATAGATCCTTGTGAGCGCGCCATCCGGTGTCTGCTCCAGATCATCGAGCGCAACGCCAATAGCATGGGGCACCTCATCGAAGGTCAGGCGCAGGGCCTTCTCGCGGACAAACTCCGCGATCATCACTTCGAGCGATTGGTCGGTCGTCATGTCTGCTGGGAACCAGCGCGGACCCTCCGGCAGGAAGGCGGCAACAGTTTCGACGAATTCTTGCAGGCCCTTGCCCGTTAGTGCGGCTGTCTCCAGAATCGTCGAAAAGTCTGCCAGCTCTGCGACCGCCGCACGTTGAGCTTCAATCTGTTCGGACGTGGCAAGATCGCACTTGGTGAGCACCGCCAGGCGCGGCGTCTTTGCGCCAGCGCCTGCCAGGAGTTCAGCGACCCAACGGTCCCCCGCGCCCACCGGCTGCGTCGCATCCACCAGAAAGCAAAGGGCGTCCACATCTTCAATGGCCTTGTAGGTCGCGCGGTTAACCTCCTCACCCAAAGCGTCATGAGGTTTATGCAAGCCAGGGGTGTCAACCAGAATAACTTGAGCATCTGGCAAGTTCAGAATTGCACGGAGACGATGACGCGTCGTCTGCGCCCGGTCGCTCGTGATAGCAACTTTCTCGCCCACCAGCGCATTGGTCAGCGTTGACTTCCCTGCATTAGGGCGCCCCACCAATGCCACAAAGCCACTGTGGAAGGGCTCAGTTTGGGTCTCACTGCTTGTCATCGGTCTCCTGGCCATTTTTACCCTGCGCGGACAGGTCGATGGAGCGAACCTGACGCGATATGACCCAGATGACATAGACACACAACACGACTATGCACGCCGAGAACGCGACCCCAGAGATACTTGCTTGGTTCGCTACGGCGTAACGGCTGAAGCTTCTGAGTTTCGGGATGAAAATCCAACAGCCTATCACCGCTGACCCGAGAGCAGCCATAAGCACAGCGCCAGCTGACGCATCCTTAGCGCGCTTAGCCAAAGGATGCGGCTCAGGACTTGCCAAATCGACTACCGCTTCCACTGCTGAATTGAGGATCTCAAGCGACAGCACACTGAAGATGCAGAGAAGCACTGCCGCAAGCTGCCAGCCGCTTATATGGAAAAAGATGGCGTACGCGCCGACAAACAGCGCGACAGCCACCTCAATCTGCGCGTTACGCTCATGCAACAACACCTGTGCGATGCCCCGAAACGCACAGATGAAACTGCGTCCCAGACTCTGACGCGAACCACCGTTCATTCCCGGTTGATCTCCCAGGCAGCCAGGATCGATTGCTCGCGGTTTTCCATAGCTTCAGCATCCTCAGACTCGATGTGATCGTAACCCAACAGGTGCAGCACACCATGGACCAACAGCAAGTTAAGCTCTGCCTCGATGGTCTGGTCATAGTCGCGCGCCTGTGCCTCGGCGATCTCAGGGGCAATGATGATATCGCCCAGCGTTACCGGCTCGTCCTCTGCGACCATTGTCTGAGGATCGTCGCAGGGAAAACTCAACACGTCGGTGGGCCCCTCTTTTTGGCGATAGCGCCCATTGAGCTCTGTCATCTCATCAATATCAACCAGCGCGATCGAGATCACGCAGGCCTCAGGCGCCTCCTCACGCTCAAGCGCAAAGCGCGCCAGGCGTATGAAAGCCGACAGGTCGAGCACTTCTGGCTCACGATGCGAAATTATCTGGACTTCCATCACTGGTCACTATCCTCCCGACAAAAGGGTGCCTGACCCCATTTTGTCAGCTATCCTATCCTGACAGAATTACCTCAGGGATAATCCTGTCAGCTGTCCTCTATGCCTGAGAGCTCCATCTGTTGGGTCCCGCTCTCGTATTCATGGTAAGCCGCTACAATATGCTGCACCAGGCGGTGACGCACGATATCTTTGCCCGTCAACTCTACGAACGCAATGTCATCGATATGGGTAAGCACATGGGTAACATCCTTGAGCCCCGAGCGTCCACGCTTCAGGTCGATCTGCGTCACGTCGCCGGTCACGACGATCTTCGAATTGAAACCCAGTCGGGTCAGAAACATCTTCATCTGCTCGCGCGTCGTGTTTTGTGCCTCGTCCAGGATTACGAACGAGTCATTAAGCGTACGCCCGCGCATAAAGGCGAGCGGCGCGATCTCAATAACCCCGCGCTCGATCAGCGCGGCCGACTTCTCCGCATCCATCATGTCGAAGAGCGCGTCGTAGAGAGGACGCAGATAGGGATCAACTTTTTCTGTAAGCGTTCCCGGGAGGAAGCCAAGGCTCTCGCCTGCCTCGACCGCCGGACGCGTTAAAATGATGCGGCTCACGTCCTTACGCTTGAGCGCCTCAACCGCAAGCGCCATGGCCAGATAGGTCTTGCCCGTGCCGGCCGGACCGACACCGAAGGTAATCGTATGAGTTCTCACCGCATCAAGATAGGTTTTCTGACCAGCCGTCTTGGGCCTGATCACGTGACCACGATGCGTTGTGACAATATCGCTCGTGAGCTGGCTCGGACGCGCCGTACCATGGGTGAGGCTATCGATCGCGCCTTCGACGAGCGCGCGGGTCAGCGCCTCGCCATGACTCACAAGGCTGATAAGCTCACTGAAAAGGGCCTGCAGGGTGGTCACCTCAAAAGGATCTCCATTCAGCTTGATGAGGTTACCCCGCACGCTGATATCAGCAGCAAAGCGCTCCTCGACCAGGCGCAGCCAGGCGTCACGCTCGCCTAAAAGCTCGACCATATCAAGGTCGGGTGAAACGTGTATCTCGAGGGTGGACGGAGAGGTCGGGTCGATCACCGGAGCTCTGTTATTCTGCTCGCGCACTACGGTCGCCTTCGTCATCAGCGCTCGTTGGCCCAGAAGAACAGCGCCACTGCACCGGGACCGGTATGAGCGCCGATGATCGGATCAATAAGGTTAAAAATGATGTCGTCACGCGTGACACCGAAGCGTTCGCAGATGAGATCGGCCACAAAAAACGCGTCTTCTTCGCAATCGGCGTGAGTGATCGCGATCATACTGGCGTCGAGTGGGCTCGTCATCGTCTCTTCCATACGATCGACGAGCGCCTTGAGCGACTTACGCCGATTGCGAACTTTGGAGACGGGGATCAGCTTGCCCTCATTATCGACATGCAGGATCGGCTTGACGTCGAGTAACGTACCGGCCAATGCGGAGGCGCGCGACACACGACCTCCACGGAACAGGAACATGAGATCATCAACCGTGAAACAATGCCCCGCGTGCGCAATATTGTCCTGAAGCCAGGCGCAGACCTCATCGAGGCTCTTGCCTTCGTCGTCACGCAGGCGCGCGGCGCCTAAGGTCAGCAGCCCCTGTCCCATGCTGGCAGCCAAGCTGTCGATCGCGATGAAGCGGCGCCCCGGGTACTTCTCCTGCTGCTCGGTAAGGTAGTTGTTTACCACATCGAACGAACCAGAAAGTCCCGTGGAAAAACCGATATAGAGTAAATCTTCATCACTGGACTCGATGACCGGATCAAGCACCTCTTTGCAGTTGCTATAGCTGATGAGCGACGTGGTGAATTCCTGGCCTTCACGCATCATGTGATAAAAGCTTGCCAGATCGATATCGTCACCCTTCAGATAGCTATGGTATTCCGTGCCGCCATTGTGAAACGCCATAGACAGGATCTTCAGGTCATAGTGATCAATATAGGCAACCGGCAGATTACATCCACTATCCCCAACAATGATAAAAGACATCAGGCCTCCAAAGAACGGGGGGCGGGTATCTCAGTCGAGATATTGCTTACGCTTCTCATCATATCAAATGGATGAGTAAGTAACTCGCCTGTGATACGGTCTGCAGCAGAAATCCGCATACTGAGGTGCTCGCGCGAGGTCAGGGTCGCCTGATCGGTGACCGGATCGACCCGTTCGACCACCCATTCTAACATGCGCCCCATTTGGGCTTGCGCGTAGCTGACAGCAAGCTCGGAGGAGAGCTCACGCAAGCGAGCGGCACGCGCAGCGACCAGATGCGGATCAAGCGGCGGAAGTGCGGCGGCTGGCGTACCCGTGCGCGGACTGAAGCGGAACACATGGATCTTTGAAAACGCCAGAGCCTTACAGAGGTCATAAGTCGCCTCAAAATCAGCGTCGGTCTCAGTGGGATAGCCGACGATTACATCAGTGCTGATGGCTGTTTGCGGCGCCGCCGCGCGCACGCGTACCAGCGCCGCCGCGTACCCGGCAGCCGTGTAGCGGCGCCCCATTGCTTTTAGCACCGCATCTGACCCTGATTGCAGCGGGATATGAAGATGCTCGCAAAGAATACCCTCTGCAAGCAAGTTGCAGAGCGCCTTGGTAACATCCGGCGGCTCGATACTCGAAAGCCGGATGCGATGGACACCACCCTGCTCATAAAGCGCCCGGATCAGCGTCGGGAGATCAGCTCCTGTTTCCGGGTCGCAGTAGCGTCCGATGTTGATTCCCGTGAGCACAATCTCCTGCGTGCCGTCTGCCGCTAACGCTTCAACATGCCCCACCAATCCCGCCATCGGCATCGAGCGGCAGGCGCCCCGCGCATAGGGCACGATGCAGTAGCTGCAGAAGTTCTCACACCCATCCTGCACCTTAACTGGCGCCCGTGTATGAAAGCTTAGGGCAGAGGGCAGCGTAGCAGTAAGATCGGTGGCAAGATTCAGTTTTGAGGAAGAGGCCGCGACCACTACTTTCTCGCCCAAAGCAGCCAGCTCGTCAGCATGCATCACAGCAGCACAGCCGGTCACCACCACCTGCTCAACCTGCGACAGCGAGGCCGCATGCCTCACCCCCTTGCGCACTTTCGTATCAGCCTCTCCCGTGACGGTGCAACCGTTGATGACATAGAGTTGCGCGAGTTCCTCATCGCGCACCAGCTCGTGGCCTTCAGCCACAAGGCGGGCCGCAAGCTCTTCGCTTTCTACTTGGTTGACTTTGCAGCCGTAAGTTCGAATGTAAACACGCACGGTCAGGCCCCTGCGATCAGTTGCCGCTGATCCAGTCCTTAAAATCTTCGACGCCCTGCTTCCAGCCGCGCAGCTTCTCGCCAATGCCGCCTTTACCTGCCAGCTCATCGGCATCTGAGTCGGGAGTATCGCCCAGCTCGACGCTTAACTGCTGCAGGAGTTCCTCAGCCTTTGGGCTGACTTTCTTGGGAACCACCACATCCAGATAGAAAATGAGGTCGCCCCGCTGGCCCTCTTTATGAAGCTGTGGCATACCGGCGCCCTTGATACGCACGCGGTCCCCGCTCTGCGAGCCCGCTGGCACTTCAGCTTTAACTGGCTCCAGCAGACCTTCAACCTGCTTGGTTGCGCCAAGCGCCGCCTCGGTGATGCTGATTGGCAAGCGCGCATGGAGATTGTTGCCCTGGCGCTCAAAGCGGTCATGGGCGCTTACATGGATCGTGAAAATAAGGTCACCGCTCCGGGCGCCCCGGATACCTGCCTCGCCCGCCTCGCGCTTGCGGATCGTTTGACCATCAGCAATACCCGCTGGGATATCGAGCGTAAAGGTCTCGCGGTCGATAACCCGCCCAGAGCCCTCGCACTCGTGACAAGGGCTAGTAATATGCGTGCCCGTGCCGCCACAGGTAGCGCAGGGCGTAGCCGTCTGCATGGCGCCGAAGAGGGTCTGGCGATAACCGACCGTCTGGCCCGTGCCGCCGCACGTAGGGCACTTGGTCGGCGCGCTCTTATCCGCCGATCCGGTCGCGCCACACTCATCGCAAGGCGCCAGTCGATCATAACGAACCTCGCGCTTTATTCCCGTGGCCGCCTCCTCAAGGGAGACGGAGAGTTGCATCGCCATGTCGCGTCCCTCAAGCGACACACCCGCGCTACGCCCACTGACACCACCAAAAAATGAGCTGAACAGGTCGCTCAAGTCAAAGGCAACCCCGCCGCCGCCGAAGATGTCATCATAGCCTCCGCCAAAGCCGCCGTTGTTGCCCACGGCGCCGAACTGGTCATACTGGCGACGCTTGTTCGGATCAGACAGAACATCATAGGCCGCGTTGAGGTCCTTGAACTTTTCTTCAGCATCGGGGGCGTTGCTCACATCAGGATGGCACTCCCGCGCTTTACGGCGGAAGGCCTTCTTGATCGTTTCGCTGTCGGCGTCGCGTGGCACCCCCAGCATTTCATAATAATCAGTGTTGGCAGAAGCCAAAGCCCACTCCTTGTAACAGAGCAGGCGCCCGCAGGCGCCCGCATATCAATCTTTGCACGGAACCATTATTATAGCAGCTTGCCAGACCGTTTCATCCTTTCGCGTCGATCGCGGGTTCAAGCTGCGAGGTACAGGCCGGGCAGCGCGTGGCGGCTTTATCGACCTCGGTCAGGCAGTAGGGACACGTACGCAAGGATGACTCCTCCTTCGGCTGGCCCTTTGCTAATTTATTCATGCCTTTCACGATCAAAAACACCACGAACGCCATAATAACGAAGTTAATAGCCGCCGTGATGAATGCGCCGTAACCCAAGGTGACGCCGCCGAACGTGAGCTTCAGGCTGTCAAAGTTCATCCCGCCGAAAAGTCCTATTATTGGGGACAGCACGTCTTTGACAAATGATGTCACCACTGCCTGGAACGCAGCGCCAATAATAACGCCGACCGCCAGGTTCATGACATTGCCCCTCAATGCAAAATCCTTGAACTCAGAAAAGAACTTCTTCACGACAGCCTCCTTAAATCACCTGAGCCATTATACGCCGAGGCGGTACCACGGTAGAGCACGGTCGGTTCAAACACTCACAAAATGCGGCGGAAGACTTCGTTGGCGAGGAGCCAGCCGCGCTGGGTAGGAAGATAGCGGTCAGTAGCATTATCGTAGGTCGCCAGGCCATCGCGAACGAGGTTGGCAAAGATTTCACTCTCCCCCGCTTCTTTGACCGCTGTCGCGGCGGCGCCTGAAGTCAGACGCATATTGAGCATGAGGTCTTCACGGCGGCGCTCATCGGCGTCAAGCTGCTCCGAAAACGCAGCTTGCTCGCTGTCAAGCGGCCGGGTGGGATCGGCCAGATAGCCCTCCAGCGTTTCATGCAGGATGAAGCGGCGGCGGCCACCGTCGTGCGTCGGCAGCATCGAGGCCGCTGAGGGGCCAAGGCCCAAATAGGACGCTCCGGTCCAGTAGGCGGTGTTGTGCCGTGCCTCCTGACCCGGGCGCGCATAGTTCGAGATCTCGTAGCGGGCCAATCCGCGAGCTTCCAACACGCGTTGCGCTTGCTCAAGCTGGTCAGCAGCGATGTCGTCCTCAGTTTCGAGCAGATCACCGCGCTGCCATTGCAGAAAGAAATCCGTGCCCGGCTCGATCGTGAGCGGATAGACGCTGATGTGTGCCACGGGAGCGGCAGCCGCCTCCTCAAGGGTTGCCACCCACCCGGCATCAGTCAGACCGGGCAGAGCGCACATGAGATCGATGGAGGACGGGATGCCGCGCTCATGCAGCAGATCGAAAGCGGCGTGTACTTGCGCTACATCGTGGCGGCGGCCGAGACGCTTGAGCAGCTCGTCGTCGAAGCTTTGGACGCCAAGCGAGACGCGGTTCAGACCAAGAGGGATCAACGCATCAAGGACTTCTACGAACAGTGAGTCAGGATTGGCCTCCAAGGTGACTTCGGCGCCAGGCTCCAGGTTGAACTCGGTCCGGATAAAGCCCAGTACCGGGGCTAGTCGCATTCCCAAAAGCGAAGGGGTTCCGCCGCCAAAATAGATCGTGTGAAGCCGCGTTTCCCCCAGTTGGGGCTTCAGACTTTCCAATTGGCGCAGAAGCGCCGCACTATAGCGCGCATGAATCTCAGGATCAGTGACGTTTGAGTAGAAGTCGCAGTAGCCGCAACGTGACGCGCAGAAAGGGACATGAATGTAGAGAGAAAGATCAGCCATGCTCGATCAGCCAGGATTCGTACGCATCGAGCAGCGCCCCTACAGCCTCGTAGGTGTCTGCCTGGGTGACGCGGGAGCGAAAGCGAGTGGCTCCGGGAAGGCCAGCAGCGTAGGTGATCAAGTGCTTGCGCAGACGAGCAACGCGGCCATCAGCGTACCAAGCTTGCGTCAAACTCACGTGGCGGCGGATCAGCGCAAAGCGCTCCGCGATAGTTGGCTCAAACGCCTGCGGCGACCCCGCTCTCAGCTCTGCGATCTGCTTAAAAATCCACGGACGCCCGATCGCACCCCGCGCGACCATGACGCCAGCAACTGGCGTTTGCTCCAGCATCTGCACCGCGCGCTTAGCGGTCAGGATGTCGCCGGAAGCGAATACCGGTACCTCCAGCGCATCGGCAACACAGGCCACCGCTTCGTCATCGCTTGCGCCGTGATAGAACTGCGCGCGTGTCCGGCCATGAACCGTCACGAGCGCCGCTCCCGCCTCTTGCAGACGCAGGGCGAACTCAACGGCGCAATCCTCGCCTGCTTCATAGCCGATGCGCATCTTGACGGTCAGGGGTACACCAGAAGGCGCCAGCGCTGCGGCCATTACCTGCACGATCTCAGCTGCCAGCTCGGGAGCCTTCATGAGCGCAGAACCTTCGCCATGCCGGACCACTTTCGGCACGGGACATCCCATATTGACGTCGATCAGTGCCAGGTCGTCACCCAGCTTCTCAGCCACACGCGCGGCTTGTTCGGCCATGATCTGCGGATCTGCCCCGAACAGCTGCACTGCTGCCGGGACTTCCCCCGGTGACAGGCGCAGCAGGCGTTCAGAGCCGCTCCCCTCTGGGTTGTAATGCAAGCCTTTTGCGGAGATCATCTCCGTACAGGTGAGCCCTGCGCCCTGTTCTTTGCAAAGCTGGCGGAAGGGCGCATCGGCCACACCGGCAAGCGGCGCGAGCCACACCGGGTTTTGCAATAACAGATCTAAACTCATGCCAAGATGCAACCTTTACCACTGGATCCTGCGACTACGCGCAGGATGACAGGATTGAGCCATACTGGTGAGATTGCGGGTCGAGCCCGCAATGACGCGGGGCGCCGGGTCGGCACCCCCTACACATGAGTCCGAACTCATTGTTTCACAGCAGGATCCGCGGGGCGCCGGGTCGGCACCCCCTACGCATGAGTCCGAACTCATTGTTTCACAGCTGACAGGTG
>Ga0123357_10007678_pt1 | contig 13381 bp, 12 predicted proteins | sample TergutEmb28metaG_FD_89873 | JGI IMG/M metagenome (GOLD analysis project Ga0123357, IMG submission 89873) | Embiratermes neotenicus P4 segment gut microbial communities from Petit-Saut dam, French Guiana - Emb289 P4 | ecosystem: Host-associated > Arthropoda: Insects > Digestive system > Gut ...
TGGAAGTTGATGGAATGGTGATTGGAGGACATGGCGATACGACTATGATTCCCTTGAAACGCTTAGCTACGTATAACGGTTTGCCGGTAAGTAAACTTTTGAAAGCAGAAGCCTTGGACAAAGTCGTTGCCGATACAATGGTTGGCGGCGCTACCCTGACCAAGTTGCTGGGCACATCGGCATGGTACGCTCCGGGAGCGGTGGGAGCTTTTGTAGCACAATCCATTGTTAATGATTACAAGCGCTTAATTCCTTCCTGCGTTTATCTGGATGGCGAATACGGACAAAAAGATATTTGCATCGGCGTACCGGCTATCATCGGCCGCAACGGCGTTGAAAAAGTGGTAACCCTTGAATTAGACGCAGAAGAAAAAGCGCTGTTTGAAAAAAGCGCAGAGGCTGTTCGTTCAACTAACCAAGTTTTGAAAGAAATAAAAGCGCTTTAAAATTATGAATTATGAATTATGAATTATGAATTAGGATGCAAGATGACAACCAATTCATAATTCATAATTCATAATTCATAATTCTCCCTCATGGTTTTCAGTATATTCGATATTATCTACAAGGGCTTTCTCATTGGAGTTTTCGCATCTATTCCATTGGGGCCGATAGCTTTGCTTTGTATTCAACGCACGTTGAACAAAGGGCAATGGCATGGCTTTTTCTCCGGAGCCGGCGCTGCGCTTTCCGATCTTTTTTATGCCGCCATTGTCAGTTTGGGAATGGGATTAATTATTGATTTCATTACAAAATACGAATATCCGCTGAAAATAGTCGGAAGCATCATGATGATATTTTTCGGCATTTACGTATTCCGGTCAAACCCTCTTAAACGGCTTCACGAACCGAAAGAAAGCGATAATTCTTATTGGCAAAATACGGTTTCTGTTTTCTTTCTTACCTTACCTAATCCATTGATGATCTTTCTTTTTATTGCCCTATTCGCCCGTTTCAATTTTATTAATTCTGATGAAAAGCTATATTCCATTTTGTTGGGTTTAGCCTGTATTTTAGCCGGCGCTTTATCCTGGTGGTTTTTAATAACTTTTCTTGTTGGAAAACTGCATAAAAAAATAAATCTTCGGGTTCTATGGGTGTTAAACAGGGTTTTCGGAACGGTAATTATCTTGTTATCCATTTATCTATTGGTGATTACAGTGATATCTAAATAAACATTTACTTATGAACCGACACGAGCTGCGCCATTTTCTGGTCAATGGACCGATACGTCCCCTTGCTTCTTTTGTTTATGGAGTAGCAATTAACTTGGAACTCGCTGTTGCGCGCATGTTGCCTGTCTCCATCGACCACTCCCTCGATGAGCAGGTCACGGTGTTAATTAAGACGTTCGAGCGCCCTGCAATCCTTCGCCGGCTTGTTGCGAGTATTCGTCGCGGTTATCCATCCATACCGGTCATCGTCGTTGACGATAGCCGCGAGCCGACACGCCTGCCCGATGTTGAAACAATTGTGTTGCCTTACGACAGCGGAGTATCGGCTGGCCGCCAAGCAGGTCTTGATCATGTGCAGACGCCGTTCGTTCTTGTGGTCGATGACGATTATGTGTTCTTGCCGACCACAACGCTCGCTCCGGCTGTGGAGAAGCTTGTGCGCAATACTTTGATAGATATTCTCGGCGGGATGCGTATAGATCTCCCGCTGTTTCGATGCTGGAAACTCCCGGATGGTAGAAAATTCAAGACGCCGCAGCCGCTCGTCCCGATCGGCAGCACGATCGACGACTTGCTTGTCTGTGATTTTATTGCCAACTTTTACATCGCACGGACAGAGCGACTTCGTCTCGTTGGGTGGGATGAGCAAATTCGTCGACTTGATCACAGTGACTTCTTCAGGCGTGCGCTTGGCGTGCTTGTTACTGTTTATAGTCCGGAGCTGCGTGTGTTGCATGCTCAAACTCCGTTCGATGCCGCGTACATGACGCATCGAATGAATTTCGCTCAAGATTTGGCAATTCTCAAAGCGCGTTGGAGCAAGCGTCATGAAAATCAATAACCGTATTTTTTTCGTACCTTTGTACAATTTTAACACAACAAATTATGCAATTTACAACAATCGCAACTCCCATTTTCGAACGCTCGATTTCGGATTATCATCAAAAAAACGATGTTGATGCAGAAGTTCAAAATCCTTATCCGGAGAAATCTATTGAATATTATCTGTATCTGAAAAATTGGATCGATACGGTACAGTGGCACTTGGAAGATATTATCCGCGATCCGGAGATTGATACGGTTAAAGCGTTGGAAATCAAACGGCGAATTGACCGTTCCAATCAAGAACGAGTGGATTTGGTTGAACTGATCGACAGCTATTTTTATGAAAAACAGCAATCGGTTATCTATTCAAAAACGGCAACTTTCAATACCGAAAGTCCTGCGTGGGCTATTGACCGCCTGTCGATTCTTGCGCTGAAAATTTATCACTGGCAGCAGGAAACATTGCGGGAAGACGTCAGTGAAGAGCATCGCGATGCTTGCCGGAAAAAATTAGCCGTTCTGTTAGAGCAACAGCAAGATTTATCGCTGGCTATCGACCAATTATTAGCAGATATCGAATCAGGAAAAAAATACATGAAAGTATATAAACAGATGAAAATGTATAACGATCCGAATCTGAATCCCGTACTGTATGGGAAAAAACAGGCATGACAACAACGCTGGTTATTCGCTTGTCCTCGCTGGGAGACGTTGCAATCACGATTCCAGCATTGTATTCCGTAGCGGAAAAATATCCCGACGATCATTTTCTTATGCTTACTCAAAGCGCATGGCAATCACTGTTCGTCAACAAGCCGACTAATCTGACGGTCTTTCCGGTATATACAAAAGGTAAGCACAAAGGAATACGGGGAATCATCCGGTTACTGCGCGAACTCTCTCCTGTTATTCAAACAAAAGAAACTAAAGTAGCTGATTTACACGGCGTCATCCGGTCATTTCTTATTGATTGCTATTTTCGATTTCATGGTCGTCCGGTTGCCGTAATAGACAAAGGCAGAGGAGAAAAGCAAAAACTTGTCCGGAAAAAACACAAAATTTTGCAACCGTTGAAAACCTCATTGGATCGTTATCGCGAAGTATTTCAAAATTCAGGTTATGACTCATCTTTGTGTTTCAACGGATTGTTTCCCGAAAAGCCAGCACAAGAACAAATCCGGATTGGGATTGCTCCTTTCGCTAAACATACGGGGAAAGCCTATCCGCCGGAACAAATGGAAGAAGTCGTCCGCAGGCTGAGTGAATTACCAAATCTTCAGATTGTACTCTGGGGCAGTAAGCAGGAAAGCAAGCAATTAGAAGGATGGGCGGAAAAATATCGGAATGTAACCTCAGTAGCCGGACAAATGCCGTTGCAGGAAGAACTGTTTTTGATGAATCAAATGGATTTGATGGTGAGCATGGATTCGGCGAATATGCATCTGGCTTCTTTGGTGAATACGCCGGTCATTTCGATTTGGGGCGCCACACATCCCTACGCCGGCTTTTACGGATTTAACCAAAACGAATCAAATATTGTTCAGATAGACCTTCCTTGCCGCCCCTGTTCGATATTTGGAAATAAACCTTGCTATCGTGGCGACTACGCTTGCTTGAAGCAAATTACGCCGGAGATGATTGTGGATAAAATAAAAAAGCACGCTGCACTCCACAGGTTAGACCAATAATTTTCAATTTATAAGTGATGCTTTGCTGATTTAATAATACAAATTTATACTTTTTTCAAAAAAAATAACTACTTTTACGGCATATTTTCAATATCATGAATATTTTGAGAATGGAATACTGTTTACATAAAATATAAACTTGATAAAAAACCCCAAAATTTATGGCTACAAAAAAAATTACAAATGTAGGCGGAGATGATGAAATTCCGCAAAGAACGACATTCGTTCCTACGGCAGAAGCAAAAGGGCGAGCCACACAATTGCGCCTGTTTGCCGTTCTTTTATGGATATTGGCAATTGCTGCTGAAGTTGGCGCAATACTCGTATTGTTGAAAAGTGCAAAACCTATTGTAACAAGCACATGGGTTTGGATGATCGCATTCATCGTAGTGGACTTGATTTTTGTCATTGCCGGTTCGCAACTCTGGAAAAAAGCTAATCGCTTAGACCCTGCATCAAAGCAAGACAGCGTAAAATTTTTCCTGCAAAACCAATTGGGAGTTATCATTTCCGTTATTGCTTTTTTACCTTTGGTAATTCTCATCTTTACCAACAAAGATTTAGATGGTAAACAAAAAGGTATTTTAGGCGGAATTGTAGCTATTGCTTTGATTGTAGCCGGTATTTCAAGCGCTGATTTCAACCCGCCTTCTGTGGAACAGTATTCACAGCAAACTTCCAGAGTACAGGACCTAACGGGCGGAAACCATGTTTTCTGGACAAAATCGGGAACTAAATACCACATCTACCAGGATTGTCCAAGCATCAACACCAAACGTACCGATGAGATTTTCGAGGGAACTGTCGCAAAAGCGCGGGAATTGAAGAATATTACCGAATTATGTAAAATCTGTGAAAGAAGGGCTGAAAGAGAAAAAGGAATAAGTCCAAGCCAAGGCGTAGAAACTCAACCTGAAACGACAGCGCCTGACAAAGATTCTACAGGAAATCAATAGTTAGTGGTTAGTGGTTAACGATTAATCACTAATCACTAACCGTTAACCACTAATAAGTTATATTATCAATCAATCTTACTTCTCCCGCAAAAACGGCGACGCATCCGACGGGATAATTCGTATCTTCCCATTTTGCAATTGGCTGAAGCGTAAATCCATTGACAATTTCAAAATATTCGACTTGTAATTCCGAAGCTGTATTTATTTGGTTGATTACCCATTGTTTTAATTCCGGAACGGGGAGGATGTGCTGTTTTTCCTTACTTTCAAACAGTGTTTTTGATATTACAACCGCTTGTTTCCGTTGATTTTCATTCAACCGGCTGTTGCGGCTGCTCATCGCTAATCCGTCTTTTTCACGAACAATCGGGCAGGCAATAATCTGTATGTTCAAATTCAATTGGCGGACTAATTCACGAACAATCGCTAATTGCTGAAAATCTTTTTCTCCAAAATAGGCTTTATCCGGTTTTACAATATCAAAGAGCCGGCTGACCACTTGGGCTACACCGTTAAAATGTCCGGGACGAAAACGTCCTTCCATTACAGTAGCTAAATTGCCAAAATCGAATTGACGGGTATCCGGTTCGGGATAGATTTCTTTTACGTCCGGAGCGAAAACATAATTACAAGCTGTGGTACGCAGCAAATCGCAATCGGCTTCCAAGGTTCGCGGATATTTCAATAAATCGACGGCATCGTTGAATTGTGTCGGATTGACAAAAATACTGACCACCGAAACATCATTTTCGAGGACCGAACGTTTGACCAATTCCAGATGACCTTGATGTAAAGCGCCCATTGTAGGAACAAATCCGGCGCGTCTATCTTTCGACAGCGCCTGTTGTAAATCGTTGATAGTTGAGTACACTTTCATATTTATACAGTCAAAAACGTTGCAAAACTACGGAAATATATACGATTCTTAAAATTTATTCAAAGTTATTAGCAAATAATTTTGATTATTTATAAATTTTTTTTATTATCTTTGCACTCAATTTCAAAGATTTACTCTTTAATAAAGCATGGTTGCTAAGAAAATATTGTTTATCACTACGGAAATTTCACCATATCTTGCTGATACAGAGATGTCGTTGATTGCCCGTAACCTTCCTCAAGGAATCCATGAAAGTGGCAAAGAAATTCGAACCTTTATGCCAAAATTCGGCTGCATTAATGAGAGACGGAATCAATTACATGAAGTAATCCGGTTATCGGGAATGAATCTTATCATTGATGAAACCGACCACCCCCTTATTATTAAGGTTGCTTCCATTCAAGCGGCGCGAATGCAAATTTATTTCATCGACAACGAAGATTTTTTTCAACGTAAATATTTACTCCGTGACGGAAGCGGCGTTGAGTTTGAAGATAATGATGAACGGTGCATTTTTTATGTCCGCGGCGTGATGGAAACGGTCAAGAAATTGCGATGGGTGCCCGATCTGATTCATTGTCACGGATGGATGACTGCCTTAGCTCCGCTTTATATCAAAAAACATTACAAAGGAGATCCGTGTTTTAAAAATGCAAAAGTGGTTTATTCCTTATATAATGATGAATTTGAACAACCTTTGCGTGAAAATTTCGCAAAGAAATTAAAAGTAGATGGAGTTACTCAGAACGATGTTAAACTCCTCAAAGAAACGCCCAATTTTACAAATTTAAGTAAGCTGGCTATTGATTTCTCAGATGGCGTTATCGAAGGAAGTTCCGGCGTTCGTTCCGATTTGGTTGATTATGCGAGAGAGAAAGAAGGATTGCATTATCTTTCGTATCAAAAAGAAGAAAATTACGTGGATGAGTTTAATAAATTTTATGATTTGGTTGTAAGCAAATGAAGACAAGTAGAATTGTGTTTTGCCTCTTTTTAGGCATCATTTATATGGCATGTAATGATACTATTGGGCGTGTAGGTCTTGACATGCAGCCCGACCAGAGCAAAGTCAACGTTTTTGACACAACAATTATTATTAGCGCCAGAACCATACAGGCAGATTCGGTATATGCAAATACGCCGAATGGTTTTTTGGGCGAATTTTACGATCCATCCTACGGAAACATTAAAAGCAGCTTTATTTGCCAATATTATCCTTCCATGGGATTTCCCTATTTAGATAGTATCTTCGATGGCGTAAACAGAGATAAAATTGATTCTGTTCGGTTAAATCTTTATTATTCATCCTATATCGGCGATACGCTGGCTCCGATGGAAGTTACGGTTTATCCGGTCATTAAAGCTTTAGACCAGAATTATTATACCAATGCAGATCCTACTCAGTATTGCGACATGAATCATCCGTTAGCAAAATACAGTTACACGGCACGAAACATGAATATTTCAGATTCTCTGTCACAAGTATTTCAATCAAATTCCGGTTATTACAGCTATATTTCGATTCCTTTACCGGTTCAATTCGGTCAAGATTATTTGAATAAAATTATGGCGGGAGAACTTAAAACTGTTGATGAATTTTTAAATTACTTTCCGGGTACCTATGTAACAACTACTTATGGTACCGGAAGTATATTGCCTGTAGATTTGGCGCAGATTTATCTGTATTATACCCTCCAAACATCAACCTTGACGGATTCAAACGGGAATAACGATAGCACAGGATTTGTAGTTTCGAGTGCATTTTTTACGGTGACAAAAGAGATCATTCAATTGAACCGGTTCGAAAATAAAAATCCTGCTTTTCTTACCGCCACCGATTCTACTAAAACCTATTTAAAAACGCCGGCAGGCGTATATACCGAGTTAACTATTCCTATCAAAGAGATTGTTAAAGGAATAGGCAAAAAGACATTCAGCAGTGTGGCAATTTCTTTCAAAGCGTATCCTCCAAACGATTGGAACTATTCATTGCAATTCCCCGGAATGGCAAACTCGCTGGTTCCGGCTACCAGTGGATCGACCGGTTACAGCGCCAAATTACTATTGATTCAGCCTGATTCGGTAGCAAACTTTTTTGAGATGAAAAAATTTGCTGATGGTCAAACGACATATACTACTCAATTTAATCCAACTACCTATTCGTATGATTTTACTAACATTTCAAACCTTGTTCAGAATGCAATCGACAATGCGCCGGACCAAGATTTGAAACTGTGGCTCATTCCGGTTCAGACGACATGGGTTCAACAGACTGATGCGTATGGCAATGTCTCAAGTGCGGATTATACAACTTCTAATTATCTTTACCCGTCAGGGGTAACATTGATGACAGGAAGCGATAATCTGAAAGTTCGAGTGATTGCTACCGATTTGACGATTAAAAAATAAAGATTGATCAATAGAGATAGAAATTCATCTGCCTTGCACCAGCATCAAATTCTCATAAATCACATAGCACCCGTAAACGAAACACAATCCGGAAGAAACAAGAATCAAGACTGTTCGCAAAACTTTCGAACCGATTAACTTTTTTGAAAATGGGACGCTGAATACTCCGGCTGCAAGCATCATCCCTACTATCGTACCTAATCCGAAAATCGCCAAATACAGAATACTGTTAACCGTGGATAGTTTTTTATCAAGCATGACCATTAACACTAAGGCGCCGCTGCCGGCTAAACCGTGTACAATGCCGATTCCGTAGGATGCTTTATGTAAATTTTTACCTTTCAAATGAATATGGGTATGCAAATGCTTATTTTCTCCGGCATGTTCATGCTGGTGTTTGTGAAACGGAATTGCCGTTTGCTCATCCCGCAAAAAGATATACAGCCGGTATGCTGCAACGATAATCAACATAAGTCCTACCGCCGCTTCGAAATAAGAAAATGTTCCTTCAGGAATGTTCACTTTGAATACAATCATGATTATTCCAACCAAAAAAATCGTGGAAGTGTGTCCCAATCCCCAGAATATACCGTCTTTAAGCGCCGGCAACAGTCTGTTACGCTGCGAAACTATGTTGGTGACTGCCAAAATATGGTCAGGTTCAAAGGCATGAAGAAGTCCTCCATACAAAGCAACTAAGAAAAATAGGATGATAGCCATCGTTTGTTCGGATTAAAAATAAAACTTACAACAAAAGTAAAATAAATTTGAATGATAAAAAAGATTTTTCTTGAAAAGTAACACAAAACTAAAAAAATGTGTTACTCTGTGAATATTTTTCTAACTTTGGACCGGTTTTCAAATGATAATCTATGGATAAACTTGAATTACTAAAAAATAATTTAAGAGCATACGGGAAAATTTGCATTGCATATTCCGGCGGAGTTGACTCGGCTTTTTTATTGTCTATTGCATATAATGTATTAGGTGAAAATGTATTAGCCGTATTAATCGACTCTCCTGTATTGGCTCGCCGCGACAGGGAAGAAGCAATAGCCCTTTTGGAAAAGACAGGCGTAAACTACAAAGTCATAAGTGAGAATCCGTTTGTTTCTCGGGAGTTTAGTGAAAACATCCGGCTACGGTGCTACTATTGTAAGCAAATTAATTATCAGTCAATACAGGAAGTTGCAAAACAAAGTGGAATTGAATTTGTTGCTGACGGACAAAATGCCGACGACGCCTTGTCGGATGACCGTCCCGGCGCAAAAGCGGCTAAAGAATTGGGAGTTGTAAGTCCGTTAATTGACTGCGGAATGACGAAGGAAGATATTCGTTTCTACAGCAAGCAAATTGGTCTGTCAATATGGAACAAACCGTCGAACGCCTGCCTTGCTACACGGCTTCCCTACGGGTTTGAGATTACAGGGGAACGGCTGGCAGTTGTTGAAGCGGCGGAAGAGTCGCTTCGCAGGCGTGGAATGGAGGGTTGCCGGGTTCGTTGGCACGATACTGTCGCCCGCATAGAAGCTCCGCGTCGTTTTTTTGAAACGATTCTGAATACGGAAGCAGTAATCGATGAAATCAAAGCGCTTGGTTTCAAATATGTTACTCTGGATTTGGAAGGATTTCGCAGCGGTAGTATGAATTAATAATTGAGAATTATAAGTTGTGGATATTAAAAATATATTGGAATCGGTAAAGACCGGAACGATGTCGATTGAAGAGGCGACCGGAAAGTTGAAGATATTGCCTTTCGATGATTTGGGATATGCTTTGGTTGATCATCACCGGCAGTTGCGCAACGGTTGTCCGGAAGTCATTTTCTGTGCAGGGAAAAATGTGCAGCAAGTGGAAGGAATCGTTACCAATCTGCTTGAAGTAGGAAATACGAATGTGTTGGCGACGCGAGCTACGGAAGAAATAGCCCAAGCAGTACGGAAAATTTATCCGGAAGCAGAATGGAATCCTTCCGCACGCACGATTGTTATCCGGCGTCAACCTGTTGAGAAATCAGGCATTGGAAAAATTTTGGTTGTTACCGCCGGAACGTCCGATATTCCTGTCGCGGATGAAGCGGTTGTTACCGCAGAATTTTTGGGCAATGAAGTAGAACGTATATGCGATGTGGGAGTTGCAGGCATTCACCGGCTTTTTGCCAAATTAGAAAACATTATCTCCGCTTCAGTGATTATCGTTATTGCCGGTATGGAGGGCGCTTTACCGAGCGTGATTGGCGGATTGACCGACAAACCGATTATCGCCGTGCCGACAAGCGTAGGTTATGGAACCAGTTTTGGTGGAATCACCGCTTTACTTGCCATGCTTAATTCGTGTGCCAACGGTATTTCGGTAGTCAATATCGACAATGGTTTTGGAGCGGCTTATATTGCAAACAGCATTAATAAATTGAGAATTGAAAATTGAGAATTGAGAATGATGACAACTTTATATTTTGATTGTTTCTCAGGCATCAGCGGCGATATGACTTTGGCTGCACTTATTGATTTAGGTGTAGATAAAGAATTGCTTATAAATGAATTACAAAAATTAAACGTGCCCGGATGGAAAATTGAACTTTCCGAAGTTGCCAAACACGGTATCCAAGCTAAGCAGGTAGATGTTATTTTGGAAGAACCGGAACATTCCCATTTTCATTTGCATCATTTACTCGGAAAGCATGAGCATGTTCACAGGGATATGACCGGTATTGCTTCTTTGATTGACAACAGTTCTATTTCTGCAACTGCTAAAGAGTTGGCAAAACGTATCTTCATGCGCTTAGCGGTTGCTGAGGCGAAAGTTCATGGAACAACTCCCGACAAGGTACATTTTCACGAAGTGGGCGCTGTCGATTCGATTATTGATATTGTGGGCTCCGCGATTTGTCTTGACCTCTTGTCTCCTGATCGAATTTGCGCTTCTGTACTGCATGACGGACATGGATTCACAAAATGTCAACACGGTACGATTCCCATTCCGGTTCCCGCTGTCACGGAAATGCTTGCCGCGCGAGGCGTAAGTTTCCGGCAATTGGACATTGAAGGGGAACTGATGACGCCCACCGGCGCTGCCATTGTTTTGGAAATGTCGGAAAGTTTTGGAACAATGCCGGAAATGAAAATTACGAAAACCGGTTGCGGTGCAGGAAAAAAAGATTTTTCCATTCCAAATGTTTTGCGGGTGTTCTGGGGAGAAACTGTAGAAGCGGCGGCTTCGTCTTCCATCACAATTATTGAAACCAATATCGACGATACTACTCCTGAAATATTGGGCTATGTCATGGACAGACTTTTTGAAGCGGGTGCAAAAGACGTATTCTTTACGTCGATTTATATGAAAAAAAATCGTCCGGCAACACAACTGACTGTCCTTTGCGACGAAACGAAAATACCTTCAATGGAGCAAATTCTGTTTACCGAAACTTCTACTATTGGTTTGCGAAAATTCCAAGCCGACCGGACTTGCCTGCCGCGAGAAATCGTAAAGGTGACAACTCCATACGGCGACGTCCAAGCTAAAAAAGTTTCGTTCAATTCCATGACGCGCATTGCTCTTGAATATGATGATGCTTGCCGATTGGCGAAAGAAAAAAATGTTCCGCTAATTGAGATTTACCGAAATTTTAAATGATTTACTTCACCGTAATTAAAGCATTACCGCGATAATGAATTAACTTGCCGTCATCACTTACTCCTTCAATGATAACGGAATAAGTAGCCGGATCGTCCGCTGTATAAAAATCTAATTTTGCATTGCCTTCTCCATCGGTTATAACGTTGGGTTTCCAATAGATAGTAGTTCGGAAATCCGGCTTGGGATTATTAATGCTTGCTTGCGTATCATATTTGGGTGAATAAAATTCAACCGGCAACTGATAACCGAGCGGCACTACCGATTTAATATTATACAGCGGAAGAGGGCTACTCATTTCACCCCTCTTAGTGTAAATTACTATGATACCGTTACCTCCGCGCATACCGTATGCAGCTAAATTGACGGGATCTTTCAGAACGTCTATTTTCCCAATATCATTAACATTAAGCATATTCAGAATATCTACGGAAGTTTCCCCCGGAGCGGGCGTATAAGGCATATCGTCAATCACAATCAACGGATCTCCGCCACCTCGTATGCTGATTCTATTTCCCATCACCATAACTCCCGGAACACGATAAAGCAAATTTTTAATATCGTTACTTCCTCCGAATTTCTGTATATCATCCTCTGAAAAAGAATAGTCCGGCTCTGAATAGTAAGAGGATTTATATTTATCATCTTTTTTATAAATGCCTCTTATCTGTAATTCAGGCAGATGAACAATTCGTTGTCCATTCTCGTAAGTGTAATACAAATCTGCTTTTGCCACATAGTCGAGAAATACGGGATCACTTTTTTGTTCAGGAGCCGTAGGTTCAATCCAAGCGGTATTTATTCCCGGAAAACTATCTTCATCGACATACAGTTCCGTCATTTGCCTGCCTTTACCTTTACTGTTCAGCGCTTGTAAGATGTATTTTGTGCTGTCCGGAAATTCAAAATTATGGAATACATAACGCCCGTTTTCATCTGTTTCAGCCATATCAAAAAATACATGGTTCATTGATAACAGCGAAACTTTGAATCCTTTAGCCGGTTTTGAAAGCAAGCCGCTTTTTACTGTTCCTGTAAATTCCTGACTTGCTTCAAACGGAATCTTAGGATAGCTTAATTTTCCACGCATCACATCAGGAATGGCATAGCGCGTCCATCCGTTAGTCCTCATCAATAGATCGGCTGCCAATTCAGCATTTTTATTTCCTTTTTGAAAATAATATTCAGGATTCTCAATCGTTCCTCTCAATTCCGAACGCAACAAAATACCTGATAAAATGCTCGATGTCGTGTCGGCGATTACTTCCTTATCGTTCGTTATTGCAATCGAAAAGTTCCCTTTCAAAGGCTGTTGTTTTTCATCTTTCAATTGGATTCCGGCTTGAACCTGTTCCCGTTTTTTATAAGTATCCTGTGGAATATGAAATTCAGCTATTCCATTCTCATTATTCAATAGAAAAACCAAACGTTCGCTCACTATCTGTAAATCCTTAGTTAATAATAAAATGTGGTTAATTCCGGAAGGAAAAGCCGATAAGTCGAAAGCAATAAAATCCTTTGACGGATCCCATGCTTTAGCATAACCGGTAAAACCGCCGGAATGAATCACTAAATAAAGCTCAGGACAGGGAGTTGACTCATTTTTATTTATGGTTATCCACAGCTTATTGTCCCGTATGGCAGCTTTCAATGAAAGCGCACTTACTTGAGCTTCAGGTAAATCAAAGCGCAACGTGCGATCGCCGTAGTGGCAAACCGCCTGATAATGTTCTCCCTGTTGAGGATTAAGATAAAAATCGCCCATCCCCTCGTGGAAAGTATGAAACGCTACAACAGTATTACCCTTGGAATCCGTAA
>Ga0123357_10007679_pt1 | contig 13381 bp, 7 predicted proteins | sample TergutEmb28metaG_FD_89873 | JGI IMG/M metagenome (GOLD analysis project Ga0123357, IMG submission 89873) | Embiratermes neotenicus P4 segment gut microbial communities from Petit-Saut dam, French Guiana - Emb289 P4 | ecosystem: Host-associated > Arthropoda: Insects > Digestive system > Gut ...
TCGCATCTTTTCACTGAGCCAGTAAACAATCGGAGTGCCGGGAATCGCCTCGAAGGCCGAGCCGAAGACTTGGTGCCGGCCCACATCGGATGGGTTGCTGGCTGCATTGTGCAACGTCGATGACTTCTCTGCCTCGTTGCCGCCGTCGACCAAGCGAATGAAGACCCCTTCGCCGTTGACCCAGCCTTTCCCAAGCACGAAGGCGGTGGACTGGACCACCTCGCCGCCGATGGAGTCGAACGCTCGCGCCCCCAAGTGGGCCATTGTCCCGATGGTTGACTGGTGGAGAAGCCAGCCCCTGAGCTTCTCGTAGGAGGACAAGAACATCCACGACTGCATCGTGATCATGGCGACCTGTCCGCCGCCGAGCGTGAGCCCCAGGCATCGCTCGATGAACATGGCGAACAGGTCCGACTTAGTGGTCGGGTAGTTGTCTTTGGCGAACTCGGACAGAGTCGCGTCCATGTTTTTGCTGCCCATGTAGGGCGGGTTGGTCACAACAACGGCGTACGTCCGCGACAGGTACTCGACCTGACGGGCGAGTTGTGCTTCAGACTCGGTGAAAAGACCAGCAATCCGAGGCGACTGCGGCCTCTGCTTCGGCGGCTGAGCACGTGGTCGGCGTTCTCGACGGGTAGCCATTAGGGTAGCCAACGATGTGAACTCGTAACACATGACACACAGAAAGCAGCGGGATAAGGGAACTGGTTCGGTCTATCGGAACACACGAGGGCAATGGGTTGCCTCGATCGAAGCCGGGTGGACCGAGCGCGGTACTCGACACCGGATCACTCTCAAAGGTCGCACCCAGGCCGAAGTGCGGGCGCGATTGCACGCGAAACAGACTCAGATCGCCAAGATGGGGTTTCCCACCGTCGCTGGCAGTGCCACGGTGAAGGGCTGGGCAGATGCTTGGTTGGCGAGCCGCCAGCGGGTCGTTCGACCTGGCACCTTCATCGCTGACAGGTCGGCTGTCCGCCGATGGATCATCCCTGTAATCGGACATCGGCGTCTTGACCTCTTGACGCCGACCGATGTTCGCCTTGTCGCCAGCAGGCAGGAGAACGCCGGGCTCGCGTTGCCCTCGATACAACGCACTCATGCTGTGCTCTCCAAACTGCTCACAGATGCCGTTGCGGAGGGCTACCTGGTACCGCAGAGGGTTCGTGAAACGCCAGGGCTTGGCAACGGCTTCTCAACCCGGCAGGCCCTTGACGTCGAGGCGGCGACTGCCATCCTCAAGATCGCTGCTGGGCGACCTGACTCGTCGCGCTGGATCGCGGCCCTGTTGCAAGGGCTGCGGCCAGCCGAGGCCCTCGGCCTCACCTGGGAGATGATCGACTTCGACGCCGCAACGATGACGCTGGCCTGGCAGCTCAAAGCGTTGCCGTACGTGGTGCCCCGGCACCCTGACAGTGGCTTCAGTGTTCCGCGAGGGTTTGAGGCGCGCCATCTGCAGGGCGCGTACCATCTGGTGCGTCCCAAGACTAGGGCGGGGATTCGCGTTGTGCCGCTGGTGCCATGCCTTGCGCAGGCGCTGGCTCAGTGGCGCGCCATGGTGCCAACGAATGCTTTGGGTCTCGTGTGGTCGCGTTCCGACGGTACTCCGCGCACCCCCGAGTTCGACCGTCAGCAGTGGTATGACGTCGTGGCCGAGGCCGGTGCACAGATCACACTTCCAGACGGCACCAAACGGCGTCCACTGCTCTATGAGGCTCGCCACACAGCGGCGACCCTTCTGCTTAGCAACGGAATAGATGAAGCGACGATCAAGGCGATTCTCGGACATTCGACCATACTGAGCACACAGGCGTACCTGCACACTGATCTATCAAGGACTCGTGCGGCCCTGGAAGCGTCAGCGCGTCTACTCGGTCTTTCGAGTGTCGGCCAAGACTTGCCCTGGCATGGCTACCCCGATGGCTACCCAGGGATAATGGCGGGCATGACGGGGCCTTTGAACACTAGACTGATGTCTCATGGCAACTCCCACGCTTGAGCAGACAGTCTTGGCACAGCGGGATCACTGGGCGAAGGTCTCTCGAGAGCAGCAGCAGCGGGAGATCGCCAACAACGTCGCCGTCGCTGAGGCATACGATCTGTTGGACGAGGTCCCCACGGACGTGCCGTTGGAGCGGGTGTCACTGAGCCGCAACAGCGCGTTCCGCTGGCCCAACAAGACCCCCTCCGAGCGCGATGCGCTGTTCGTCGAGGAAGCAGTGAAAGAGTTGATCAGCTATGCGGTTGGCTGCATGTTCGGTCGCTACAGCCTGGACGAGTCGGGGCTGATCATCGCCAGCCAGGGCGAGACGCTGCAGGACTATTTGGCGAAGGTTCCTGAGCCGTCATTCATGCCTGATGCCGACAACGTCATCCCCGTCACCGACGGTGACTGGTTTGAGGACGACATTGTGACGAGGTTTCGTGAGTTCTTGGCAGCCTCTTTCGGCACGGAGCGACTTCAGGAGAATCTTGAATACATCGAGCGCACACTCGGCAAATCGCTGCGACAGTACTTCCTCAAAGACTTCTACAAGGAGCATGTTCAGCGTTACAAGAACCGCCCGATCTACTGGATGTTCTCGTCTCGCGCCGACGGCAAGGGTGCCTTCAGCGCACTGATCTACCTGCACCGCTACACTCCGGCCACGCTGAATGCCGTACTGAATGAATACTTGCGAGAGTTCCAGGCCAAGCTGCGCGGCCAGATCGACACCCTGGAGCGATCCAAGGCTGCTTCCGACTTGAAGCAGGCGGACCTGCTGCGTCGGCAGCTTACCGAGTGCGAGGACTACGAGCGCGACACGCTCTACCCCTTGGCTGCCAGCAACACTGGCATGGATCTGGACGACGGCGTTCTGGTGAACTATTTGCGGTTCGGCAAGGCATTGGTGACGATCCCGGCGATTGAGAAGAAGCGCCAAGAGGTTGCAGGGTGGACCTGGCCCATGAACCCCCTGGATCGGTCAGGCGCGTAATGCTCGAAGGAAATTGCAGTGAGTGATCTAGGGACGATCAACCGGCAACTGGCCGCTAGGTTCGCACAACCTGGCGAGCGTGGTCGCGTGGTCTTGTGGCGCGACAAGGATGGCGAGTGGGCCGACCGCCTCAGCGAGCTTGATCTGCCAAGCATTACCACTTTGTCAGTGAACGGCAACGAATTCGGTGTCAAACAGCGCATCTTCGATGCGGAGCCATCGGGCAAGTTCTTGATCTATCTGACAGGCGACCAGCCTGACACATGGGCGAACTGGCTGCTGGACGTCGAGTTGGCATATGGACTGTTCACCGCTGATGCCGCGTCCCTTGTGTTGCTCGACCTCGGCGGCGGGGACCGATATCAGGGTGTGGTGAGCCACTATCCAGTGTTCTTCAAGGCCGCCAAGCGTCGCCAGGCCTGGCAGGCGAAAGTGGGTCCCGAAGACAATGACGACCAGTTGACGGCAAAGATGGTGCAGGTTGTGGTTGGTGCAGATGACCACACCCTGCAGAGCATCTGGCGGCAGTTGCTGCTCGACTATGCAGCTGGCAAGACGGGAGCTATGGACGAGTTGAGCAGGTGCGGTTTGGCCGGATTCCATTGGGACGGCACGGCTCGCATCTACGGGTACACCAGTGCGAAGCCGTCTGTCGACGATTTCGTCTTGTGGTTGTTCGACTTGGCGTGGCGGCAGTTCTTGCCTGGCCCTGAGGACGGTGCCCTCGCCCACGCAGGCACGTATCGGAATGTCCAAATCGATTTTGGGCACTGGCGCAATGACCAGCTTTTCCAGGCAACCTTCCGATTGCTGGCCGACCAGGCTGGCGATGATCTGGGCATTCAGGCGCAGGCCGGTCGGGCCAGCCTGGACGACCTGCTGAAACGTGACGTATTCCGACAGGTTGAACAACAGATCATCCTCTGCTTGATCACCGACGTAGTTGCCGGAACGATCCACGCTGCTGATGTGGAGGATATCGTCCGTAGTCGAACGCCCAGTGTTTGGTTCGCGCAGTTCGAGCATTTGTACCGCGCAGTGGAAACCGGCGCGAGGTTGTTGTGGCTGATTGACGGAGCCATCATGACGTTTACCTCGCCAACGGACGGCTTCCACTGCTACCACGAGCAATTGTTCAAGGTCGACCAGGCGTATCGCCAGTTCATATGGCATTTCAGTCAGGCTGAGGCGTCCTCTCCTCTCGAGCCACTGAAAGTCAAGGTTGAGGCCGCGTATCGGACTCGCTACCTCGACCGACTGGGCACTGCCTGGCAGCAGCAGATCGACACCGTTGACCGGTGGCCCATCAAAGGTGTGCCAGCGCAAACGGGCTTCTTTGCTGACCGAGTCACACCGGTTGCCGAGCGTGGCAACAAGCTGGTGGTGATTATCTCCGATGGCCTGCGGTACGAGGCGGCCGACGAGTTGTGCGTCCGCCTGCGCAACATCGACCGCTTGGATGCGTCCATCGACGCAATGGTGTCGGTGCTGCCTTCGTACACCCAACTTGGTATGGCTGCACTGTTGCCGCATCAAAACTTGCTCATAAAGCCCGGTGACAAGTCTGGTCTGGTTGAGGTGGACGGCAAGCCGTCGAACGGCACCGACAGCCGTACGAAGCTTCTACAACCATCAGGCGGTGCGGCGGTGCAGTCCACTGATTTCATGGCCTTGAGCCGCGACGAGGCCCGTGACCTGGTCAAGGCCAGCCAAATCGTCTACATCTACCACAACGTCATCGACGACACTGGCGACAAACAGATCAGCGAACCCCGAGTCTTCCAGGCCGTCGAGGACACGATCACCGACCTGATCAAATTGGTGAAGAAACTGACCGGGGCGGCAAACGTGTCCAACGTGGTGATCACTGCCGACCACGGCTTCCTGTATCAGGACTCGGGACTCGACCCGGAGGGCTATTTGTCCGAAGAACCACAAGCTGACCGCATCTGGCTGAAGAAACGTCGTTTCGCCATCGGCCTAGACTTCAAGCGCGACCCGGCATTCACCACATTCAGTTCGGCACAGCTCGGTCTCGCCGGCGACGCCGAGATCCAGCTGCCGAAAGGTATGCAGCGGTTACGGGCTGGTTCCGGCTCAAGATACGTGCATGGTGGCGCAGCGCTGCCAGAGATCACAGTGCCCGTCATCTCAGTCAACAAAAAGCGGGCCTCTGACGTGCGGCAAGTCACCGTCAAGCTGCTCCCCGAGACCGACCGGATCACCACTGCACAAATCACCGTCAATTGCTATCAGGTCGACCAGGTGACAGACAAGGTCAAGCCGATCAGGTTGACCGCCGGGTTGTACGCCGGGGAAACACTGATCTCAAGTGAGGTGACCGTCGAGTTCAGCCAGACCTCCACCGACAAGCGTGACAGGTACTTCCCACTGCGGCTAATCCTCAGCACCGATGCCGACGCGTACAACGGGCAGGTTGTCGAGCTGCGGCTGTCCGAACAGATTGCTGACACGTCGCATCGCCGTTGGTACCCAGAGAAAGCCCGCTTCACTCTGGCCCCAGTTTTCGCCAGAGACTTCGATTTCTAGGAGCACACCATGAGCCAACACATGATCGAGCAAACGGCCACCCCTGATGTCTCGACGCCTATCGCCTCAGCCCTGGACAGCAAGATCGCCGACGTACTGGCTGGGTTCGTGGTTCGGAAGGACCTGGTGCAGGCGGTCAAGGGCAACGCAATCGTGCCGACCTATGTGCTGGAGTATTTGCTGGGCCAATACGCCACCACAAACAGCGAGGCTGACATCCGAGACGGCATCGAAAAGGTGCGGGATATTCTGAGGGACAACTTCGTCCATCGAGGTGACGCCAGACTAGTACAGTCAAAGATCCGCGAGCAGGGTCGCCGAAAAGTGATCGACAAAGTGTCGGTCGCACTCAATGACAAACAGGACATCTACGAGGCCGAGTTCTCGAACCTGGGTGTGAGTCACATCGAGATCGCCCCGGACACAGTCAAAGCCAACCCCAAACTGTTGACCGGCGGCGTGTGGTGCATTTCTGACATCGTATACGCCCACTCGGGCGACCCCAAGGACGTGCCTTGGCGTCTCCAGTCACTCAAACCCATCCAATTCTCCGGACAAGATTTCGGTGCCTTCACCACTGGGCGGGCGCGTTTCAGCACTGACGAGTGGATTGACCTGCTGATCCAATCCATCGGTTTCAACCCGGACATGTTCGGACAGCGCACAAAACTGCTCCAACTGGTGCGACTGATCCCGTTCGTTGAACGCAACTACAACCTGGTCGAGCTGGGTCCAAAAGGAACCGGCAAATCACACATTTACTCCGAGTTCTCCCCGCACGGCATGCTGATCTCCGGGGGCGAAGTCACCGTTCCCAAGCTGTTCGTCAACAACGCCAACGGCCGCATCGGCCTGGTCGGCTACTGGGATTGTGTCGCGTTCGACGAGTTCGCTGGCAAGAAGAAGAGGGCCGATCGGGCACTCGTCGACATCATGAAGAACTACATGGCCAACAAGTCGTTCTCCCGTGGCGTGGAGACACTCGGCGCTGAGGCGTCAATGGTGTTCATCGGTAACACAGCACACACGGTTCCATACATGTTGAAGAACTCTGATCTGTTCGACGAACTGCCTGAGCAGTATCACGATCCGGCGTTCCTTGACAGGATACATTTCTATGTGCCCGGTTGGGAGTTCGAGCAAATCCGAGGCGAGATGTTTTCATCCGGATTTGGGTTCGTCGTCGACTATCTGGCGGAAGTCCTCAAGTCAATGCGGGACCTCGACTACTCAGACCGTTACCAGACGTATTTCCAACTGTCATCCGACATCTCAACCCGCGACCGCGATGGCATACACAAGACCTTCTCTGGTCTCATGAAACTCGTCCACCCCGACGGCCAGGCCACGCCAGACGAGATCGAGACGCTACTGGTCGCCGCCATGGAAGGACGCAAGCGCGTCAAGGACCAACTGATCCGCATCGACCAGACAATGACGCCTGTGCGGTTCGCCTACCAGGCTGGACCCGACTGGCGCGACGTTACCACCATGGAAGAAAACGAATACCCCGAGCTGTACCGTCGCCTGCCCGAAGCAGCCGGAGCTGAAGATGTCGACTCGGACATCACTGCGACCAACACATCGATCAAGGCCGACACACCTTCCCAGACGGCCCCCAATGGAGGATCGTCATCACCAACGGCCGGTCGCCCCGAACCAGAACCGGACCACAAGTCTTTCCGCGAAGGACAGCGAGGGGTCAGCTACGACAAGCTGTTCGGCCCATACCTGCGCGGCGCAACCGAGATAACCCTCACCGATCCATACATTCGCGCTGCCTACCAAGCACGAAACCTCATGGAGTTCATTGAAACTGTCGTCAAAGCCACGTCGCGCACCCAGGAGGTCAACGTCAAGCTAATAACTGGGCGAGACGACGACACGGACTCACAAACCAAGCAGCTAGGCAACCTGAAGGTTGTCCAGGCGAATGCCGCCATCGCAGGCGTCAACTTTGACTTTGAGTTCAGTGACACTGCCCATGACCGTTGGATCACCACTGACACGGGCTGGCGCATTGTGCTCGGACGCGGCCTGGACATCTTCCAGGCATTCCCATCCGATTGGCTGGACATCAGAAACCGTCTTCAGCCGTACCGCCCAACAAAGGAGTTTGACATCACCTATGTGCGACAAGCTCCAGATAACCGATCGTGAACCAATTCGCCCTCATAGTGAATTCGGTACAACCTTGAGGCCGGCCTTCCCGGACTAAATCGTGCGGCCAGAGGCGGTGAAGGCCTTGATGACGGCAAGATTGTCGTAAGCGGCTTGCAGCAGACGGTTCGGTCCCCAGTGCAGATCCTTGATAATTGTGCGCGGCTCAATTCTCTCCGTTGGACTCGCAGAGAGGATTTTCGTTGCAAACGCCTCAGCGTCATTCAGCGACAATGTGACAAATCTCTCAAGAGACGCCACATCGATCACACCGATTGGAATGTCAGCCAATGTCTGGCCGTCACTGATTATCTCCGGATCGTTCGCGGCCAAGTAAGTCCCAAGAGTCACTACCACGCCAATCAAGGGTCGACCAGCAGGAATGCGTGACAATTCCGGTTGGCCGTCCTTGATCAATGCAGCCGTGGTCAGAATCTGCTTGCGCGCCTCACGAATTTGGCGGTGGCCCTCGGCGAAGGTGTCCCGCCCCTCGACCACGCTGCGATTCGGCATAGCACTCTTGCACTCGACTAGAATCACCGCATTAGGAAGCACAACAATCCAGTCCACGGTCATGCGCTCAGACCCGCCCCGTCCCCGATAGGCGAACTGCGGAAACACCAGCGGGCCAGTCATCGTTTCGAGTTGCCTACCGACGTATCCCTCGAAGAAGCTGCCGACGTCTCCAGTGAAGTCGCTGCCGTGGAATTCAAGGCCCTCGTAGATGACACCTTCAACTGACGCCCGACTCATGATGTCTGCTGGCACTGGAGCGATTGCCGCGTCAGATCCATCGGGTTTCAGCCCGCGCAGCAAAGGACGACGAACTAGTGGATTAAAAGCAAAGGGTTCGGAGACGGCCCAATGCCGGTCAATCTTGCGAATGTCATCAACAGCCCGGCCACGCTCTGTGCGGAATTGTTCCACATCGCTCACGTAAAGGCGTTCGACGATCTGCTCGAATCGTTCACGACCGCCGAATGCATCGTAGACAACATTCATCTCAACGATGTTCGGCAGCGGAAATGAACCTCCGATCAGTGACGAGGAATACAGCACGAAACCGGCAGCCGAGAATTCTGCAACTGAGCACCCCAACAACGACTCCTCCCAACCTGCGGTCATTACGGCGGGCTTTTGGGCAGAACGCCAGGACTGCGCATCGAAGATCAACGCTCCGCGTGTCACGTCCTCAAGCAGCATGCCTTGGTGTGACCACTGCCTGTACATTTCAGGGATGGCAAGACGGTCAAAGGCGAGTGTGTCGCGGTGATGGTGCGGCCGTTCAAGATTGAAAAACATCCAGCATGCTCGCTTGACGTCCGTCTTCGTCGGTTCGGTGTGGATCGGGTAGTAGCAGTGGGTCAATGCCAGTCCAGCCACCCCAGCGATGAGCCAGGGAGCATTCCCCTGAAAACTGTCGCTCGGAAGATCTGCCCCATAGAAGTCTCGACCATAGGACGCCAAGGCTGACAGGAACTCTCGCAGTCCGAAGTGCTTCAAGTGGCCAATGAGTTGGCGGGATGACACTTCTCGTGCTGGCCAAGAAGATGGTTGTGGACGAACCGGAAGTCGGCGAATGTCTTGCTGACGATGTTGCCGACTGCGCCCATTCATGCCCTGGATTTTACGGCAGACAATACGGAAAGAGAGTCTTCAGATTCGCGCCTGACAACGCATATACCGTGTCCAAGAGCCGTTGCCGTCAATGAACCCGAATGCACTCGAGTCCGCTCGTTGGCTTATCAAACGTGGTTGTGGCATGTTCTTGTTCCCCAACGCGGTGAAACGTCATCGCATAACAGAGCAAGGAGGCCACATGACCACGATCCAGGATGACGACGGGCAGCGGGGGCTGTTGTCCACGTTCCAGGCAGCTGACTACTTGGGGGTGCCGCGCGAGACTTTGGCGGTGTGGCGGATGCGCAAGACCGGGCCGAGGTACTCGAAGATCGGACGCCACGTCAAATACCGGCAGGCCGACCTGGACGCCTGGGTCGAGTCCCACACGATCCGAACAGGGGCAAGGTCGTGACCAGGGGCGCCAGGCCAGTCTGGTTGACCTGGACCGGGGTCGCCGGGACCGTCCTCATCTCGAGCGGCGCGTTCATCCTGTCATTCACCGCGCTGACCGACCTGGCCAGCGCGGCTGGTATTCATCCTGGCCTGACGTGGATCTGGCCGCTGATCGTCGACGGGCTGATCGTCGTGGCCACCATCGGCGTCGTCGCCCTGGCCGGACGCGCCCAGGTTTGGTATCCGTGGGTGTTGCTGATCGGGGCGTCAGCCTTGTCGATCACCGCGAACGCTGTCGAGGCGACCATGCGGGCGATCACCGTCGCATCGTGGGTCGCGGTCGCGGTCTCAGCCGTCCCGCCGCTCGTCCTGCTCGCTGTCACCCACCTGACCGTCGTCCTCGGCAAACCCGTGCGCCAGACGACCGCCGTGACGACGCCACAGGCCCCCGTGGTCGCGTCCACGACGCACGACGCTCACATGCCTGTGCTCTCTGAGAGCGTTGCGGCCGAGCGGCCCCCGACGCGACCTCGTCAGCGTCAACCCCGTCAGGCGTCGCCCGGTGTGGTGGCCCGTGACTTCGTCGTCAACTATCTGCGCGCTCAGGGCGGCTCAGCGTCTGCGAGCGCCGTGACACAGGCTGGGCGTCAAGCAGGCTTCGCCGCTGACACGCTGCGGGTCGCCCGACGCCGCTGCACCCCGCCGGTCGTATCGACCGACACCCCTGACGGCTGGGTATGGGCCATCCAAGACGACGCCCAGCCGATGCCCGTCTGCGCGTGACCTGAACGCCGAGCTGACGCTTGCCGTTGAGCGTCTGTCGCGCCACGACCTTGCTCTCCGCGTCAACGCTCACCCCGGCGGTTGTCGTCTGATCATCGACGCTCAAGAGAGCCGACCGTCCGGCGCGGTCGGCGGATGAGCGCGGAGCGACCTTCGACGCGCTCGCTTCAGGCTGGCGCTCACCTGGATGGGTGTCACTGTCGCGCTCAACCCGACCTCTGACCGCCCACCGTCACAGTGACCCTGCACGTCCTTCCCGCCGTCTTTACTGATTCGTCGTGCGTCGTCTGCGACGACCCTTCTGATATCTCATCGTCCCTTGTCAACCATTCTTTTTTGGTCACACGGTTGGCAGTTGAGGCGTCCGACCAGGAATTGTTGCGTTGGATGCATCATCTGGAGCGCGTCTATGCGCACCTTCTGGGTGGAGGTGAGCGCTCGTGACGGTATCGATGCGGCTGATGAGTGCCGGGGATGGCTACAAGTATTATCTGGAGTCGGTCGCGGCAGGTGACGGTGAGCGTGACCTGTCCACGCCGCTGACGCGCTACTACAGCGAGACCGGGTTCCCGCCCGGCAGGTGGATCGGCGCGGGTGTCGCATCGTTGGACTGCCCGCTCACCGAAGGCGACCTGGTGAGCGAGGCTCAGCTGCAACTACTCATGGGCTACGGTGCTCACCCAGTCACGGGTGAGACGCTTGGACGTCCGTATCCGAAGTTCGCGTCGGTGAGCGAACGGATCGACAAGCGCGTCCAGGCGCTCGACACACGGCTGAGCGAGGCGGAACGTGCCCAGGCGCTCACGGACATTGAGCGTCAAGAAACTGAGCGGGGTCAGCGTCGGGCGGTCGCCGGGTTCGATTACACGTTCTCCGTGCCGAAATCGGTTAGCGTGCTTTGGGGTGTCGCCGACGCGGGCATCCAAGAGCTGATCGTCCAGGCCCACCATGACGCGATCAACGACGTCATCGGGTTCATGGAGTCCCAGGTGCTCGCAACGAGAACAGGCGCGGACATGCGCGACGGGTCGGTCGTGCAAGCCCAGGTGACCGGCGCGCTCGCCACGTCGTTCGATCATTGGGACTCCCGCGCTGGTGACCCCCAGCTGCACACCCATGTGGTGGTCGCCAACCGGGTGAGGGCCGTCGGGGACGGGAAGTGGCGAACCGTCGACTCCCGTCCGATGCACGCCGCCGTGGTCACCATGTCCGCCCTCTACAACGCGGTCCTCGCGGATCGGCTCACCCGCGTGTTGGGTGTCGGTTGGGACGCCCGTGAGCGGGGCCGCGACCGTAACCCGGCCTGGGAGATCACCGGCGTCAGCGATGATCTGGTTGGCGAGTTCTCCTCGCGTGTCCACGACATTGATGCGGCCAAGGATCGGCTGATCGCCGAGTATGTCGCCACCCATGGCAGGCAGCCGTCCACCAAAATGATCCTGCAGTTGCGTCAACAGGCCACCCTCGAGACGAGGCCCCACAAGCAGGTCCATTCGCTGGCGGAGCTGACCGCCCAGTGGCGGCTACGCGCCACCGGCTTGTTGGGTGAGGACGCCACCGGTTGGGCCAGCCGGGTGATCGCCGAATCCGATGGGATCGTCATCCGCGCCGACGACATCCCCACCGACATAGTCGACGCCCTCGCGGCATCCGTGTTGGCGGCCGTTGGTGAGAAACGTTCCACCTGGCGCAGGTGGAACCTGCACGCCGAAGCGTCCAGGCAAACCATGGGTTGGCGATTCGCCACAACCCAAGACCGGGAAGCGCTGACCGAGTCGATCTGCGACGTCGCCGAACACCTATCCCTGCGACTCACTCCAGCCGAGATGAGCGCCCCCGAGCAGTTCCAGCGCGGCGATGGCACATCCCAGTTCCGTCCCCGCCACATGACCGTCTACTCCTCCCAAGACCTCATGGACGCCGAACAACACCTCAGCGCCCTCGCTGAAACGTTCACCGCACCCGTCGTCACCCTCGAGACGGTGGCTTCCATCGTGGACCAGCCGGTCGGGCGTGGTCTGCTGCTCGGCCCCGACCAGGCCCAGGCGTTGACCCAGATCGCCACCTCCGGGCGTGTTCTGGATGTGCTGGTCGGCCCCGCCGGGGCCGGGAAAACCACCGCCCTCGCATCCCTACGCACCGCATGGGAAACAGAACACGGGCCAGGCTCCGTGGTCGGCCTGGCACCATCCGCGACCGCCGCCGCCGTCCTCGGTGAAGACTTGGGCATACAAACCGAGAACACCGCCCGATGGCTTGCCCTCCACGACCACACCGGCCTGGACTTCCAGCCAGGCCAACTGGTCATCGTCGACGAAGCCTCCCTGGCGGGCACGTTCACCTTGGATCGCATCAGTGGGTTGGCATCGGTTGCGGGTGCGAAGGTGCTGCTGGTCGGTGACTGGGCGCAGCTGCAGGCCGTCGACGCTGGTGGCGCATTCACCATGCTCGTCGCCAACCGTGCCGACCCGCCAGAACTGACCGACATCCACCGCTTCACAAACGGATGGGAAAAGACAGCGTCCCTCATGCTGCGCCACGCCGACCCCCAAGCCATCAACACCTACCAAGCCCACGGGCGGCTCATCGAAGGTGACACCAGCGAGGTGACGACAAGCGCATATGAAGCGTGGAGGGCAGACACGGCTGCCGGGTTGGCGTCGCTGCTGGTCGCCGACGCCCTCGACACCGTCAAAGACTTGAACCAGCAAGCCCGCCATGACAGGCTCCTCGCCGGGCTAGTCGACCCGAACCATGAGGTGACCATGGCCGACGGCAGCCGCGCCTCCGCAGGCGACCTCGTGATCACCCGACGCAACCAGCGCCAACTCGTCGCCGGGAAAACCGGCTGGGTGCGCAACGGCGACCGCTGGACAATCACCAAAACCCACCCA
>Ga0123357_10007681_pt1 | contig 13379 bp, 8 predicted proteins | sample TergutEmb28metaG_FD_89873 | JGI IMG/M metagenome (GOLD analysis project Ga0123357, IMG submission 89873) | Embiratermes neotenicus P4 segment gut microbial communities from Petit-Saut dam, French Guiana - Emb289 P4 | ecosystem: Host-associated > Arthropoda: Insects > Digestive system > Gut ...
AAAAAAAAAAAAAAAACTGATCAAACAAAATGAATATAAACCAGTCGTCCTGGGGGCCGGGATAGCACAGTCAGAATAGCGACTCGCTACATGCTAGACGATCCGAGGATCGAATCCCGATGGGGGTGAGATTTTCCACACCCATCCAGACAGACCCTGGGGCCCACCCAGCCTCCTACACAATGGGTATTGGGACTTGGGATAAAGCAGCCTGGGCACGGCATTGACCACCCATCCCCATTTAGTGCCAAGGTTAAAGAAAAAGTAGAGCTACACCTCTACTCCACCTCTGGGCCTTTCTGGCCTGTTATAGGGTGATCTTTACCAGTCCTCCAGACCTTGTACTGTATTAAAATAAGGTCCATTTAAAATAGTGCTGTCTTCTTTATACAGACAATACATGCTGAAGGTAGGAGTATCACATTAATCTGGAATATTTGTAAGACTCAGTGCCAAATTTCACTACAATTTAAAAGGCTACAGTGTCATTAGAGTTGATATTCTACCAACTGTTATCATGACATTTGGTTACATTACAATCTTCATATTTTCAATACACAGTGTACACCTGTACCTTTTTTTCCTGGTCTTTTTGCATCGCCTTTGTTTCTATTTTCTTCTGCTCCATCTTGTCATAAATTTCATCATACTGGTAGACTGACGGATCTTGCGCAAGTGCTCTCTGCATTTCAAATTTTGTCTGCTTCTTCTGTATACCTTTCTCAGACTCTTGCTGTAATAGAAGTGAATGAAATTTATACACAGAAAGAACACATAATAAAGATGCATGGATAATGTTATCATTTATTTCACGTTTTTAAAGAAAAGTATTCTTTTATATTAGTATGTACTGTAGTTTCGTGCACAATTTACACAACTGTATCTTCCAACACTTTTCAGTTCAGATTTATTAATGAGACCTAATATAATTCCTCAAACGTCAACCAATCACTCTTTCTTACTTGGTCCAGGGCGTATCTCAGTGGAACTATTAAAACCTTCAGCCGTGGAGGGGAAAACAAGCGTCCTGTTATAATTATTTAATAAAGTGGGCCAAGGGGGTACGTACCAGACGAAGAGAAGATGTTCTATACTAAATCCACATAACAAGTTAAGTCGCTAAAATTGTCAAGAACCATCAGCTAAGGTTCATGGTCTTCCAACATACCCTGAGTGCTTTCTTAGCCCAATCTGCACCATCATCATTGTCCGAATCACTCACATCGCCAAATACTGCTAGACGTGGCTGAAGAGCGCCTTGATTTATCTTCTTTGGAACTAATAGCCCGTATCTGTAATGGGTAACATAATATTGCTTCTCAAAATTAAAGAACCTTCAGAATAAATGTCACTGACATACACATAATAAAATATTCGAAACCTAAATATTTTATTGAGTACATATAATACAAAGCATATTTATCACCCATATCTACTTCGATGATGACATATACTACAACATAATATTATCATAAATGTTACACAAACTTTTAAAAAACAAGTGTAACAGAGAATTATTCGAATCAAGAAAACCTACTGCTTCTGACCACCAGCCATTGCCTTCAACACCACGATTTAAGGTTATGTTACGTATAGTTGACAATCACAGATTACTGCTATAATTAAACTCAATGCAATATCTCGACAGTAAACATAAGTTGCGGAGAGATAAGTAATATTATTTACACATATTTTAACGCAATAATTTAATTTTGGCTGTATAAGTTCGTACTTATTTATTTAAAATTAAGCGTGTAAGGAACATGGATCTTAATTTGTTTCGTACAGGAATGAATACAGCAATGGCTGCTGTTAGAAAGTGTGCGCCAGCGTTATTGAATATAAAAAGTTTGAAAAATCCAAATTTCCTTATTGGTAAGCACATTGCAGTGTATTGAAGTTTAAGATTTATGTGTACTGTTTTGTAAATAGTTTTGGAAGTTGTGTATCTTTTATAGTACGAACTTACTTAACTACTTTGCGGTTAGTTTTAGGGATTGGTTAGGTTAGAATAGGTTAGGTTGATGTAAAGTAACGTAGATTGCTTTCACGATCTTATACATTGATGTCATGTTCTTATTGATTATAAATCGATGGAAGCTAGATTAAAAGGCTTGCGTATAATACCGAGTATGTCCTGCTGTTTGCCAGGGGAGGAACCACTTGTGTGTAACATCTTTCAGAGCCTCAAAATTTGTATAGTACGCACACGTGTAAGTGGCACAAAATATAACCGTTATCTTAATATCAACCATAATTTAATAATTCGTTTGTAACTTACAGCTGAAAGGAACTACAAGAGATGGTTTGCCCCAGCTCTGAAAGAACTGAAAAGCCGAAAGCGCAAGATGGGTTTGCAGCCACCTCACCGTCGCTCAGCATTTTTAGAGTGGTAAGATCGTAAAAACATTTTCCAATGATCATCGAAACCAATTCTCAAGTAAGTAAGTCCGTGTAGGGATTCAGTTCTTCATTATTAGAGAACACAGATTCTTTTTTTATGCGCTGGTTAGGTGTAGGGTTGGTTGTGGATCCCATACTACACTATTGTAATCACATTGTATTTCTCCTACCATATGCAAAGGTTTGTTCAATTTGGCAGAATGTGGTCCATGCTTAACAACATGATGTGTACATTGGATGTGTCAGTGCAGTACAATGACCAAATATAAGGGATATTCTGAACAGTTTGGACTCATAACTCACTACCACCATAAGAATAATATAACAGTTTTACAGTATTCACAGGATCACCAGTGAAACTGAGAAATATGATGTTCTCATGAATAGACTCAACAAAAGTCATGGAATTTTGTGAATAAAAGAGCTTAGAATACAGATGTCTTATCTAGGTCAGCTGCAACTGGAATTATGTTGGATAATAAAATGTTTTAATCGTCACTGATGCACGGTACAAACATGAAGGGCATATAGGATTTGACAACAAATCAGACAGCCAGTTTTTCAGTTAGTAATGTCAGCAAGTGCACATGATGGTAGTAACCAGGGTTTTTTTTTTTTTTAAATTACTGATGAAACATTATTATTTGTAGGAACTATCATGCTGAACTGTTTGCGTTCGGAAAACGTCTGGGTGAAGAATTCCAGAAAGATCTACTTCAGTGTGCGTTTACTCACCGTTCATACATTGTGCAAGAGGAAATGAAACAGAAGGATGTTGGTATTGAAGACCCCAAGTTGAGCCTTGAGGACAATCAAGAATTAGCTAGGAGAGGAGAGACACTCATGAGTGAATATTTAAAATATCATCTCCGAGTTGCCGTACCTCGATTTCCAGAAGAAGGAATATGGTATGTACTATATTTCACTATTATCTCAAAATTGTTTATTTAGTGTTTTAATAGAAACTATTAAAGAGAACATTTTCACACAGTTGTTGTGTTCTCAGGCTTCCTAGCAGTTGAAAAATTGTCAGTTTGCTTAGTGTTCTCTCTCATTCATAGCTGTTGACTCCGTTGTCATTGCTGAGCAGTTTATATGGTGGTTTCTTTTTTGTGGTGCTAGCACTTTGTATTTGTATTAAAGAAGCACTGTGTTTAAAACTCAGCTAGATTACTGTCTGCCTAGACTGAGGTGCTGTATAATTTTCTTCATTGTTTCCAAACAGATGCTGGGATAGTACCTTAGAACAGACAGTGACCACCTCCTTACAGATTGTTACCTACTGGCCTGCTGTAAACTTCAACAATGGATAGAATGCCATTAAATAATCTAAGACTTGTGAAGTTGTGCCCTCATAGCATATGCCTCTGGTCATGGTCCTCAACCACCCTGGCCATACTGGAATGCATGTCATACTTAGAGCTGTGGATGGGGTTAATATTTTGATTTGATGAGAGCACAGTGAAGGTGGTGCCACTGCACAGGTTAATGTGGTATGTGAACCGTGGTGGTCCTGGAATGATGTACCTGATGTCTATCAAACTGATTTTTTGACCTGTCAAAATTGGGAGCTTCTGCACGGAAAGTGAGCCGCACTTGTACAAACTATTATGTTCCTGATACTAATTCCATCGCTTTCTTATTATCACTGGTATTATAAGATTGTACCAAAATGAATCATTGTTTTGTGTCAGAATGTATGTATTGTGTTAAGTTTATGGTGTTTAATAGAAGTACTTACCTTACTTAATGGTACTGTACAGTATGACACTTTAGTGTTACATCAATACTTTCTTTTACAGCGCTGTTCATGACTATTTAATGTCAACTGAAACTTTGGCCCATGTTTCTAGACATCTTGGAACCAGTGACATCATTCTTTCTACTGTAAGTTGACTTAAGTAGACCTGATTTGCATACACACACACGCGCGCGCGCACGCATGCGCGTTTTTCAGTACATATTATTTTGAGAGATTGTTGCCTTAGGTGGTAGCAGTATGAAATGCAGATTATTAGTGTTCAAGCCATTTACTCAAGTTCAAGGCAAAGTTTGGATGTAAGTACTAGATTGTTTGCACATCTCTGTATATCTGTAATATTCTCCATTTGTGTTCCTACAGGATTTTCCTGTTGAAGAAGTCACTCTTGCGACAACTCTTAAGGCTATAGTGGGAGCACTTGCAGAGAGTTCTGGAGAAAATCGGGCTAGGGAGTTTGTCCGTGATTTTGTTCTTACACAGCTAGCAGGAAGAGATGTGAATGAGTTCTGGGAGGTGAAAGATCCCATGGGCACTCTTACAGATATACTTAAACGTGACGGCAGGGGTGAGCCAGAGCCACGGCTTGTCAATGAATGTGGACGCAACACTGTACTTGCCTCTTACCAAGTTGCTGTGTATACAGATAAACAATTTATAGGACTAGGTAGGTTTAATCAGCATCTTGCTGTAGGTGAAGCAAAAGCTAACCATTATCCTAAGTACCACAGTTAGGATCACTATCAGTCGCCACTTTCTGTAAACTTATTTTATTAAGGTTACCCACTCAGTCAGCTGTCTACATGCCTTGTGGAACAGGAGTGGGAAGTGACAAACAGCAGTTGTCAGGTAAAGTAAGGACCTTGTATTGTCACCATAGGCACTAAAAGAAATGAGTAGTTAGTGATTTATTGCTGCTTCTACTGCAAGAAAGCAGTTTTATTGTAACGACTGAGATAGACATGTGACTGTCCCGGAAGACCACATCCTAAAAAAATAAAGATGTGGCAGTAAAGCTTGCTGCATTATCAGTTTGATAGTGGGTGCTCCACAGGGTGTGTTATGGAGTGAACGCCTTTATCCCCAGGGGATGTATTGTCTGGCAAGTCATTTTCTGTGGCAGTGTTCCAAATCAACATGCCTTAGAATTCTTTAACATAAAATGGGGGAAAAATAAGTCCAATTATAGAAAGGACATATGATTTTCCACTCATTAATGATAGTAGTTCAGTATTTTGCTGTCTACAGAAAACTTTTATGTCTAAGCCAAATCACTTCTCTTTCTGCCTATAGTTATACGGGTAATACATAAATACTTGTGGGCATGCATTGCATTATTGTAGCTGTGCATTCTTAGGTTCAATTTTCTGTCTGCTATGTAGTACCAGACAATTTACAGTTCCTAATTCCTGGACATTAAAGGTTAAAGATGTAAGTCTTGTGGGATGTGACACTTCTTGGCTGCATAAGTACTTTCCTGATGCCTTGAAGGTCTGTACTGCCTTCATCTTCAGATTCAAGCAGTCCAAGAAGACTATACTACTTCAAAACTTCATGGACTACTTGTCCAACAACAAAGTGTCATATCCTAGAAGATTTGCATCATCAGCAACAACAGTGTGAGAGCCTCAAATGTTGCCCATTTAAGGTTGATAATGGTCTCAGTGAAGCTGTGCAGTTGTGGTCATATTTTGGAACTAATAGAAGTCTAATTAAGTAACTGCTAGTTGGAAAGTGGTAATTCTGATTATATGGCCCATCTTCATGTGATTATAGTTCTTTTGAGAAGTTAACCTGTTCAAGAGATTCCCTGCCGTTTTGGAACCTGAAGGCTTTTTGCTGTATTCTTGAGTTATAAAAAGCACATTAAACTGAACAGGATGGGCTTTGTGTCATACTTAGTGTTACGAAGAAGGTCTCTTTGTCTGGCTATAATGTACCTATAAATATAATGGGCAACCCTAACGTGAAAGGTTAAAATGAAGAAACTTTCTTTACACATCAGTTATATAAAATTTATTCTTAACTTCTAAGTGCTACAGATAACTACTGATATATTAGACATTTTTGAATGTTACATCAAAGGTTTCATCAGTTGAATGATATTCATTTTGAATGATTACGTATTGGAATTCCCACACAGACAGAAAGTTACTTCTGAACTTTACAGTTCCAGTTGTAGTTTTATTGTAGTCATAACATACAGGAAATTGCACTCATGGCAGTAGGTGACTTCTTTGTGATATACATATAACAAAACAGCAAGCCAGGCTATTGTCACTTGAGGTTCTCCTGACTCTTGCCTAGCAGATGACAACATACTGTGTCAGTATCTGTTGGCAGAGGGTGAGCATTAAGGGCATGTGAACTGTACATCTACCAAGGATGCTGTAGCTATGGTGAGGGGGACTCCAAAAGCTATGGCTAGCAGTACAGTAATACATTGTATAGCAGCAATAGTATCAAATGAAGAGGGTATATTTGTTGAAGATTTTGTGTTCCTTGATCGTCATAAAATCATGTTTGGTTATGATCTCAAATTTGAAGCAACACTGCCCACAGACCTTAACCAGGGAGGTGCTTGAACTGTAGTTTGCCCAAGGCACCACATTACCTAATGACACCCTTAGGTAAATGCCACTTATATGACATTATCCACGAGGTTCTGTGGCACACCAGTTGTGGATAGAGTGCAATTTGTGTACCTTTTAATATATTCATAATATGTGATAAATGAGAATCTGTCGTGACATTTGAGGTTCTCACACCAGTGTTGCTGAGGATTCGTGTCTTCTGAAACATATCATTTGGTTGATTGAGGTGTGGTTCCCGATGTTTCAAAGGCACTTTGATCCATGAGATGTCAGAAACTGCTCAGCCGACATACTGTCGCATCCCAGAAGACTTTGTCTTGAAGATACTATTGCACAGGAGCAAACATAAAAACCTGCCATAACTTTGTGTATTGAACCCCCTGCAGTAAAAGCTTGTTGGTTATACACTGTAAATACTGTTGCTGCCGCATGGTATGGAAAGGTACAGGACCTTTGATTATGATAGATTATTACTTGAGGATGGAGCCTTTGGTTTTAAAGTATTAGTAGACTTTATGTTGAGATTGATGGTTTTAATTAAATGTGTAGAACTGTGCAGTTCTCCTGTATCTAGCCTGTGACTCAGTGTACCATTATATGATTTAGGGAATTTTTAAAAAATATTTGTGCCCTCATATTTATCACTGAATGTTTTAGGTTACGGTGAATCAGTTTCCATTGCAGTTGAAATGGCAGCGCGTGATGCTTTGAAACGTCTCTTCCATACTACAGAGAACATGAAACCTATCTCATTCACACTGGATGTTGGTGCTGTGTCAAATGCTGAATTCAGGGAGAATGTAAGTGTTAATGACTGGACCAGTGCCAAAGTGCAAAATGTTGTTCAGTGCTAACAGTAACTGCTGCAGTTTGCCATGCTTAGTCAGCAAGATATGTGATTCCTATTTACTTAAAACAGTAGTTACTTGTGTTATTCCATGCAGCTGTTGCGTGTAAAATTTGTACAAATTAAATACATGTTGCATGCAATTTTGTCACGACTTAAAAGACTACTTTTCGAGTTTTACTGCAATTTTTCTACAGCCGTTGCATTATTGAATCCATGATGAGATTTCCATCTTTATCCTTCACTCTGATTCTTCCATTTGCATATCTTGTCTCCTGAATTCCATCAGGATAGACAATCTTCACAGTTCCATCTGGATATTCACGGCGCTAAAATGTAGATAAACAATTTATAAACAAATTCTGTAATACTATATAATATGTATGTAAAATGTCATGTCTGATGACTTTAAAGCATGTGAAGATCTTGGTTTCTCACAGACAAAATACTGGGGAATAGAAAAATTCAAGAATGACTGACTGATGGGTTAACAGTTAATAGTTAACACTAGCTACCTGCATCTGTCAGACGTAGCAGCCAGCAATTTTAATGGGTATTTAAAAAGGTTTCTTGAATTTAATTGGACCTAATTCTCGGTAGTAGTTCCATTAAGCAGAAATCATGCCATGAAAGTGGCACATAATGTATGGACATTTAAGGTTCACCTTGCAGAACATTCATTACATATTGAAAGTGACACACAGCAAATACCAGGATATTATGTCTTACCATGTGTTCTTTTGTGTGCACCTCCCTTTGTCCATTGGGCAGGAGTAAGACCTTCTCACTGAGTTGTGAGTCCACCTTAACCACCAAACCATCTTGGAAAACCCATTCCTCATTGCCGTCAGGGAAACATGTCCTCACTGTAGCATTGGGATAGGTGACTTCTTTGGTTCCATCTTTCTGATGACGCTCTATCTGACCACTGATGATGGTAAAGAGAAAAATACATTATAAGTAATATCCAAAGTGCATGACTTGACTGCTTGTACACAGAAGTTGCTCAATTTCCAACTTGAATTACCAGTTCTGTGCTCTGTCCACAGACATTTATGTCTGCTGTATGGATGCCAGAATGAACGGCGTTTATTTCCCTATACTACATGAAATTCTGGTATTTATAATCAAGACAGGGTGCTTATTGAATGGTTTTCATTGTTAAAGGGTTAAAATACAAAAGGAATTATGCATATTATCCCCATTAATGTAAATATATGACAGTACATATTAATACTGAACACCACATATAGCCTTGTATTGTTTAAATAACCAAGCATGTACAGTTGAAGATTACTGTCTCTTGAGATGCAGCTCCATGTAATCGGGTAGCCAGTTACAAAGGTTTTGAAGGGTTCTGCTGCCTACATCTTCAGGGTAAAAGGTGGAATATAGGTGGCAGCCGATTCTTCCAAAACATTCCAACTAAACGGCTTCACATCCCAGTAGACAGGAATCCTCATAGTCATTACTGTGAGGCCCTCAGATCTTGTATGCCAAGAATTTGTTCTTTTAATTATGATGTGGTGTGGAAAAATTTTGTCCTCCCTTTACCTAATAAATACAGATGAGAACCACTGGGAAAACTTACTCTGGAAATTCAAGTATTTCTGAGCCATCTGTGTAAGTTGTGTGCCAGGTCTTTGTTTCAGCATAGAAGTACTTCAGTGTTCCATCACTTAGTGTCTCCTTCACATCGCCATTGTAATAAATCATTTTTGTGAGAGATCCATCAGCCGATATTTTTTTTAGGTTACCATTGGGGTACCAAATTTCTTTTCTTCCATCTGGATAGACTTTTTCCCTGTTGGGAGACAGGTTCGATACTGTTGATGGTGTGTCTGGCTGTTGTGTTGGCGTTTCAGAATCACGCGCTGTTCGAGCAAGTGATACGTTTTCTTTTTCAGAATCTGTTCTACTAATATCATGTGACCTGCAAATAATTTCGGAGACCCCGCTGGTTGTAATTAGTTCATGTCTGTTATCAGAAACTTGAGTGGCTTCATCTCCATTTTCACCATTTTGTAGATGTTGCACTGGTTCCAAAGGAATATTTTTGGGAACACCATTCATACCAGATTTGTCTTCAGGGTATTCCTTTTTTGAAAATATTGGATTGGCATGATAAAATGCGTCATAAATAGCCATGTGAATTTTGTTATTGTCTGATGGCACATCTATGGAAGCTCTGTTGTCTTCCTCAAAATCTTCCTCTTCAAATGAACATGAAACATCATCTGAAGAGGTGTGATGACTTTTAAGTTCTTTTTCAACTGTAACTTCGCTGTTTTGACTGGAACTGTTGGAAACTCTGTGGTTTGTAACAATGTTGTGAGAAGCCCTTTCTCCTTTAACTCGAAGTAACTCTGTAGAAAGTGTAGGGTTCAGATCTGGAATGCTGAGATATGTCTGGTGTACTTTATTGCTTATATTTCCCCACTCATTAATCTTAGTATCATTAGATTGTTTGGCTTTAGCTTGTTTGTGTTGTAGATTGTTTTGTTGCTGAAGAACAGATGCTGGTATCTTCCTTGTAGGCACAACATCATGGACTATAATGGAATCTTCCAGATCACTGGGTTTTATTTTTGCAATATGATCATTGATAGCTTGAAGCATATTGCTTGTAGACACTCCATTTCTTCGTCTTGTAGTGTTGGATTTCATCTGCAGAAGTAAATAATATATGTAACAGGCTATAGTTGCAGATAGTCATATGAAGGGCTCATTTTTATGGAAATACAACCACTTTTTCTTTGTGAAACACTGAAAAAAAATCTTCTTAGAAGTGATGGACAATGAATTATTCTGAAGTGTCTTATTTAACAGTGATGTCAGTTGCTAAGATTATATAGCATTAGTGATGAAAAAATGAGCATGGTGCATTGGTGGAATGATCCTGATGGGGAGAAACCAAAGTACTCTGAGAAAAACCTGTCCCAGTGTTACTTTATCCACTACAAATACCACATGGATTGGCTTGGGGCTGAACCCAGTCCTCCATGGTGAGAGGCCAGCAACTAACCACGTCAGCCACAGTACGGCCTGTAGCCTGAAATGGGGTTAAACCTATTAGTTTAACTTTCTTGTTTTTTATTAATATCAGATATATTGTTTCAACATTTGGAAGGGGAAGGGTAAGCAAAATGCAGAATTCATCTGAACCCCCAAAGGGAAGAGAAAAGGCTTTAAAAACTTAGGCATAAATGTTAAGATGATATTAAAAATGGATCTTAAAGAAACAGGATGTGAGGGTGTGGGTTTAATTCATCTCGAACAATAGGATCCATCAGTGGGCTTCTGTGAACTGTCTCTAAGCTTCAGATTCCATAAAAAGTGGGGCTCAAGAAGGTTATTTCAAAGTGCTGCAACTGAATGACAGATGCACAGAAAAGGGGAAGATAAGAAGGAACTGGTGGTAAGATTCTGGTGTTCTGGTGGCTTTCAGATGCAGATTTCTTAATATTGTAAAGGTACAGTTTTCATAAAAAATACTATAAAGTATTGCAGTCCAGCACTTTGCATCCTGTCTGTTAGTATACTGTGGCACTGACTGTAAATTAGGCAGTGCCCAAGATCAACTGCTACAATGGTCTTGATGTCTGAGACTGAGATTGAGAAAACTATCATGAATGTCAGAATCAGTTTGCAAAGTAAATCACATGTTTGGTTGCAAGAACTTATGGAATACCAGCAATAAAAATACAAACCATTTTGGAAGCTTTAAATACATGGAATGATTGAAAGAGTCTAATTCCATACAGCACAAAAGCAGTCAGCCTCATTCGATGAAGGACACAGCTTAACTGAGCTGATAGTGACCTGTGCAGTAGCAGGAGAAGTGGGGAATCTAACTTGCCACACATGTGACCTCATCCAAGTTCATTGGAACTAGTCGCAAAAGGTTGAAACAATAGGACCAAAATCCTGAACGTCAAGGTTCAGAAACTTTGAGATTTTACTGTAAGTGTATTTCATGCTTGTGAAACTGCAGCATTATTAGTTGCATAAGTTATTTTTGTTTTGTGCAAAACAATGGTATCTTACCTGCATGTTCACCTGTAACCCAAAGACAGCCAAAGTGGCACAAGAATGGTCTAACCAAAACAGTGGTTGAGGTGAGAGCAGAAAGAGAAATCGAAGTGTTTTGTATCTGTCACTTGTGCTCAGCAGTTGTTTGCATTTATAATGTGAAACAGTAAAGTTAATGTCAGAGTTTAAACACAGGTTTCATTGACAGCAACTACACATTAAAATACATACACATCAAAAGGTGTAAGTTATAGCAGTTCAGTATTTGAAAATGTGATGTGTACTTAACATTCAAGAATGTTGCTTCCTGCAAGATGTTGTATTGAGATTCCACAGTTATTATTACAACTTATTATGGTAAATTTGTGGTGTGGGACAGTATGCAAGCACTAGAAAAATTAAGTGGATCTAATCGAGTAACTTTAGTATGGATACTTGGGCACATGGAATAATGGGAAATAAAGAAGCTGATAAATTGGCCAGGGACACTACTAATGGAATCCCTTTCGATCAAATTGTTGACATCCCCTTTGTTGTGGGCAAAGAAGTCCTCAGGGGTCATTTGAGAAAGGAGCACCTGAATAGATGGAAGACCTGTAAAGGTTGTTGCCAGTCCAAGACCCTAATGAGTAACTCTGCCAAGAAGTACAAAAGAGTTTCAAGCAATAAGTAGACAGAAGCTAAAAGGACTGTGGAGCTGTTAAAAAAGGCCACACAACCCTTAGAGCCCACGTTACAACTCGGACTCACACAGAGGCAGAATTTCTGACAGTGTGGGGACAAAAAAAAAATGTACATATCATGTCATTGTTCTTATAATAAAACCACCTAGAGGCACTAATTGTGGGCCTGGCAGCTCAGTCGGTATAGCGACTGACTACAGGCTGGACAGTCTGGGATCAAATCCCGGTGGGGATGAGATTTTCCACCCATCCAGACCGGCCCTGGGGCCCACCCAGTCTCCTGTAAAATGGGTACCGGGTCTTTCCTGGGGGTAAAGTGTGGCTGGGGCGTGCTGCTTTCCCGGAGGTAAAGTGCGGCCGGGGTGTGCTGCTGACCACTGACCCCCTTCTAGTGTCGCAGTCATGGAAGAGTAGAGCTATACTTCTACCCACACTCTGGGCCACACTGGGCCGGTAACAGGATCGCTTTACCTTTTAGATGCACTAATTTCTCAAATTTATTTTTGGAATAAAACTCTACATGTTTTGGACAGTTCCTCTGTCCATTATCAGGAGTTTTTCACTGTACACACAGCAATGGTATATGTCATACAGGTTTGCTGACGGCTTGTGAGCTGTCAGAAAAACCTGCATGACATATACCATTGCTGTGTGTACGGTGAAAAACTCCTGATGATGGACAGAGGAACTGTCTGAAACATGTAGAGTTTTATTCCAAAAATAAATTTGAGAAATTAGTGCATCTAGTTGGTTTTATTATAAGAATTTATTACTATGCATGGTCACCTGAATGTCAAATATGTCATTGTCTGGCACTGGCATGCAAAAGATACAGAACCTTGGGTCGTATGCGCTTGAAGCCCAAGGATCTAGAAAACATGAGGGTGAATGGCCTAATAAGCCTGGTATTCAACGCCAGGCTTGGCATAATAACTTAACTAAAACTAAACTAAACTCCGTGGCTTTAGTCCGCGAGCGAACCATACCGACAGAGCGGCCGCCGCCGGTAGGCGAAGTTAGTGCCAACTTTTGCGGGTAGAGGGGTGTCACGTGGTTAGCGC
>Ga0123357_10007682_pt1 | contig 13378 bp, 13 predicted proteins | sample TergutEmb28metaG_FD_89873 | JGI IMG/M metagenome (GOLD analysis project Ga0123357, IMG submission 89873) | Embiratermes neotenicus P4 segment gut microbial communities from Petit-Saut dam, French Guiana - Emb289 P4 | ecosystem: Host-associated > Arthropoda: Insects > Digestive system > Gut ...
AAAATAGAACTCTATATGGGAAAATGTGGGAAAATACTGTAGAGCGGGGCAGGCCACAGATGACAATATTGCGCATGCGCATTATATGCTGGATACCTAAGGCTACAAATACACACAGTTTGTGCAATACTTACTGCTTTTCTATTGCAACTATGGTTGCACGAACGCGCCTCAATGTTACGTTATACGTACGTTGCCTGTCCTATTAAGCATTCTAATCACTACGTGGAGTATGTTTGGAGATGTTTGTTGCGAAGATGCTTTTTTTTTTTTGTTTTGTTTTGTTTTGATTGTTGTAATATCTGCGACATCCTTAGTCACGTTTTTAAATAAACCTTGATGACGTTCATCGTGTGTGATCGAAATGAATAACATTGATATTAATACGGTATTTAGAATCTTTATTAAAACCAGTGCATTCCAGAATGTTTTGCATTAACATGAACCAATAATTTACAGAACATCCTGAACGCATTTTAGATGCAATGATATATTTCAACACGTTTGAATATTTATATGGATGTTTCATTCTGAAGCTGTGAAGCAAGATGGCTCGAAATTTTGTTCATGCAGATGAAATAAATACTATTTTCTGACATGTTATTTTCTGTAACTGACAGTGCTCCTTATAGTTCGAGTGTTCACGTGTCTGCAGCTCTGAAACCATGTATGTTTTTTCTTTGCTGGCAATGAAAACATCTTTTTTTGTCGTAAAACCCAAAACGAAGGGTACCTAGACCTACTTGGGAGGATAATATTAAAACGGACTTAATAAAAATGGGTTGTAAAAACGTAGACTGGATCTGTCTGACTCAGGACAGGGTAATTTGTGGGATGTTTGGTGCACTACAGTGGTAAAGCTCGATGAAAGTGGATGTGTATTTCGGGCGACCATCCGAATAGCAGGATCCCTCAATTGAGTCAGTAAAGCCTATTGCATTAACGTATTACGTTATGTCACTTAAAATATCTTACACAAAACAAATTCAAAAGTTTGAAAGTTAACTTTATCAGAATTGTAACGGTGCATCTGAAGAGACTGTACATATATTGCCGAGTGAGTAAATTATTTCGGTTGTCATTCCATGACGTTTCACAGCTATCAAAGCAGCCGTCATTCAAGAGAATAACGTTAAAATAACCGTGTGGGTGAATAAGCGTCATGTTCATGGTGTGCTGCTGTGAAGGTCTCGGGCATAATTGGTTTCTAAATAAACATTCCTAACAGTATAAACATAATAGCAGCGTCGGAGGGTAGGCTTAAAATAGCGTTCAGCTGGGGCAGTTCCCTCGTTTGTCATTGGTCAGTGTCACGTCCAGAATTTTAATTTGCAGCGGAAGGACAGTGGGTTGATAATAGATAAACAAATAATAAAGGAAAGGTAATGGCTGTCATGTTCAGTATGTCATTTATATGTGCTTTTAAATAAACTCATCTGTATGGATAGTATAGCCTGATGTTTCAGTGTCGCCACAACCAATCACCTTCAATACGTAAATTATCTTTCTGTAAGATTCATCGTAAAAGGAATTGAACAGAACCAACTTACGTGGCACGGCCATGTGCAAAGAATGGCAGAAGGAAGATTACCCAAAATAGCATTGAAGTGGTTGCCGTAACAAAAGAGGGCACGAGGAAGACCGAAGAAAAACTGGATGGAAGGTATAAGGAAGGCCATGAACGATAGAAACCTAAATGGAGGCCTGTGGGAAGATAGGAAGCAGTGGAGTCTAGGTGTCGGACAACGTAGAACAACGTTTTGAAAACGACATACATACATACAAGATTCATCTTAATGATTTCCCCATCTCTTCGTCTTTGAAACGCCTGCATCACATTGTACTGTACATTTCGATCTCCCTACCAAACTTCCATATATATTGAGACTCTTTCCACTGAATACTTATTTCACATCATCAGAACTGTTTCTCTGAAATTTGGACCCATTACCTTGACCTTTGCACCATTCAGTTAATTGGTGGTTCTCAGGTTATATAACGATTATATTTCTACTACTTACGTGGTTTTAGATGACGGTCAATAGGAAATTGATCATGGCACATTTACAAAGTATTGTCTTGGAGGCAGATCCTAAAGATGGTTGATTAACCTGTAAACTTTCGTGTAAATGCGATTTCGGCTGCAAACAATTTTGGGAATTAGATTTTATTATTAGCCTTGTCCCTGAAACAGTTATGGCGGATGGTAGAGCCTCAGGAACTGCATAGATAAGTCGAACAAGATAATGCCACCGAAGTAAACGACGAAGCATTTTATTGTGTTGAATTATTGTGAAGATATAGGGTAAAAGACACAACAATCGCCGTACAGGCCTATTACAGGCCCAGAGGGTCCCAGTAATTTGAGGCTGTCATATTTCGAGACAATCGGCACATGATGGTGGTAGGGTTGAAAACCTAAACACCGGCCGCGTTTACTCCCAGGAAATATTCCTGGTACTCATTTCTGTTACTGGTTCATTCGATCCCAGGGCCAGAGTGCGGCCGGAAGGATTATGTCAATAAAAAATTCCAATGACACCATCGGGAATCGAACTCGCGACCTTACGGCTTGTGACGCAGTGCCTCAACCAGCTGAGGGACTTTGTGCCCCTTAAAAAATTGTACTTTTGTCAAATTATTAACTTTTTTTTTTTTAATACAAATACACATACGAAGCTTTAACAATATTTGCTGTTCAATGAAATGAGCTGCAAGTCGGTCCGACTTGATGGCAGGTGCGTCAGAATTTTCTACTTGATTTACGCGCTCGCAAAAGGAGTTGACCATGGTAACTGATAACGTCATAACTTTCTTGAATTATACATGTCTTGGCTTTAGAATAAGTTTCTTTCGCTGAATAATTCAACAGAATGTTGGGTGAGCGACAGGCGAATTGCAGCAGCAAGCAAATGTTACAATGTATCGTTGCTGAGGAACGAAACTGATGAGCAATTTGAATGTGCCGTTTAGTGGATACTTGCTTTTGTCTTGTTTGTCTAGGAACACCGGGAAAATATACGAAAATTACAAAATGCAGAGTAGCTATCGCCTCCACTGCTCTGCCGTTACATCGTGCCGGATTTGTTCGGTATCATTGATAGTAGAAAGCTTTTGTTAATTAAGAAAAATACGTTATTAACTTTATGAGAAAGGGCCACCGTCATCCCTTCGTGGGAACAAGTGAAGTTTTCAGTGGAAGAAATGTCCGTGTTAACTAATATGGTGCATGGTGGCTTCTTATTGACCAGTCAACTTGCTTCTCTACTCTGTATATAAAGGACACTTCGGCTGAGTTGTCAAAAGTTTAATAAAAAGGAAAGAACTCAGCTGTCACACAGAATTTTTCAGAGTGGACTGACAGGAAGAGAGCCCGATATGGCATTCAATTTTTGGAAGTCTTTCGTTGGAAGATTGTTACGATAGAGAGAAAAAAGGCTGACGTCTCGAGGAATGTTGTGAATTTTCTGTATTTTCTCACTGTCATACGGAACGTCCGTTTCGTGCCTTATTTCACGGATGTCATTCCTTTGTAACACTGAATGACCATTTCTGACATCATCCAATACATCAGTGATTACCCAACCGAAGATTTCGCCACATAAATCGGTATCCTACCCTAAATCGAAAAAATAAATGCGTGTATTTTCTTCACTTTCTCGTATGTATTTGTGTTCCAATTTATTATACAAATCTGATCTTTATTGGACCGTGCATCATTGTGATAAATGAAGAGTGAAAAACCAACTAGATGCCCCTTATTATTTTATTGTATTTCTTATAGGCTCAACATGTTTTGGGCATTACTATGCCCATCATCAAGAGCTAAAGCACAACAAGTTGTGCTTTAGCCTGCAGCCCGGACACTACTCCAGTCCAACCACACCTAACATCCAACCTACAGCAAACCAAGAACGAAACGACCAATGTGGTAATCATCATTATAGTCGCGAGCTCCTGATGATGGACATAGTAATGCCCGAAACATGTTGAGCCTATAAGAAGTACAATAAAATAATAAGTGGCATCTAGTTGGTTTTTTACTCTTCAGTTATTATACAAAATCCTTGTATCCGACGGGACTCGTAGTTTAGTAAGACATCATACCTTCCGCTGGTAGTAAGTAAAATAAAGTTGGCCCTGGAACAGGCCACGAAGGCCTAGAGGGGGCGTAGATGTGTAGCTGTACTCTTTCTTTTGCCTTTGCTTTAGATGTGGATGGGTGGTCAACGCCATTGCCCGGCCGCTTTACCTCCCGAGATTTAAACGGTACCCATTGTATAGGAGGCTGGGTGGGCCCCAGGGTCCTCTGAACGGGTGCGGAAAATCTTGGCCCCACCGGTTTTCGATCTCCGGTCCGTCCATCCCGTAGCTAGGCGCTATACCGACTGAGCTATCCCGGCAGACTTCCGCTAGTAGAATGGATTCTAGTTAGGATGATGGCACGGGATTAGTCAGTTATCCACAGCATTCTGCAGAGAGTACTGTGATGTACAGGTGCTCCGTGAACTGAAAGGATTTATGAACCATTTCTGTACATCGCAGTGTTAACTGGGTGACAGGGCAAGATGTCACGGTCACTGAAATGCACTTGCCCCATTTTCTTGGGCACAATGGGAATTGTACTTTGCAGAAAGACATAACACTATTGCATTTGCTGACTTAGATTATTTCATGAGACCTCTGTACTTCGTTATGGAAAAACTGAGTCCGAAATGCAGCGAACCTGCAGGAAGAAGGCTTTGCTAAAGAAATAGCACAAAATGAGGACATCGCCTACTTGATGGCGTCAGATTCGGATGGTTCAAACACTGACAGCGCTCTGCAGTAAATACAAGGTAAGAATATCGTATAAGTCCTGCGTATTCTGTAACAGACTACTTAAGCTTTTATTAACATACGAATGTAGACCTGTATCACCGTCGGAACTTGGTTGCTTGCAGTGGTCTGCGAGGGCCACCACCGTTCTGATGCTGGCTGCGCGCGGTTGGTACAATTTAACAGGAAGGACTGCGTTTTTGTTTACTGCATGAAGCAGGACACTGAAATATGTACTGGGCAACGTGTAGTGAGCGTGACGTCTCGAACACAGTGCTGTAAATGTTGCGAAGTTCATTGAATTGAAAATATAACTGAGTTCCTAGTAGAGCGAGTTAGCTGAACGGTCTGTACATGTCCGAACATAACATACAAATAGCGCTGTTGCAACTTCCTTATGGCACAACGGCCCCTTCATGGGACGAACACAGTAGTAAGAGAGAGAAAAGGATCAAAGCTGCAGAAACGAGGCGTTAAGGAGATCATTGAGACTGAGGAAGGAACTGCTGGGAGCATACATGTTGTGAATATAATTATGTTACAAGCCTTTAGAGCTGTGATGAAGATTGTTAATAAGGATACTGTACGAGTAAGATGATGAGACTGTTGCCAGACCGATGCCTAACGCGAGGATTCATAGAATACTAACACACTGATAATAACAAAAAATGAAGTCGATGGTGCTGAAATTCAGCGACGAACCTTCATTAATACAGCTTTGTGCACCAAGGAGATTATCGTATGTCCGTGGAAGTACGTTACTTTGAGACTTAGCAGGATCTACTGACATAGTCTGGAGTCCTCAAATATCTTGTCTGTTGGTATGCAGGTTCCTCTGATACCAACGTCTATACGGTTTGTGGCATCACCGTCAGTAACTTGTTAGGTTGCCCCATGTTGTTTGAGAATTTTATTGTGAGCTGACGTGTATTGGTCCGCCAGTGTCACAGTTATAATATTCTGTTCGGTTGAGGTATGTTTATCGTTTCATATTATGTTATGTGCCTCTTAAACTGCATTTGATTAAAATTATATACTACAGTAGGTACTTACTTTACTTTGAAAGATCCTCCATTTCTGTTTTATCATATGTGGTAGTAGTATTTGCGATAAATAAAAATGTAAAACAACCAGTAATAATTGTTATTATTTTATTGTGGTTTTCATTATATACACATAGATTTAATTTTTTTAGGGAGGCTGTGTGCTATAGTTTCTCCAGCATTCACGTAAAGCCTGTCCTGGCTGACTTACATTCAGTGCATAAAATCTAAACGTAACACGAATCTTATTCGTTCCATGAGCGAACACCTTGCGATGACTTCTTTCTAGTATAAAGATAATATTTTTCATGCCACTTGAGACTTCTTAGTGCTGCGAGGGGGTTGAAACCCTACATTCAGAAATTCAAACAGGAGTCGTCGTAATTTTCAATACGATCGTACTGTCTTGAACCGTACCTGTTGTCTGTAAATTTAGTTTAATTTTTATACTGACCAATCAGACATTCTTTTAACGCTTCGTCCACAGCCAACGGCAGATTTATGTAGTGTTTGCTTTGAACCAACTTGATACACGAGTGCCTAACATATTTTTAAGTGCCCTAGTACTTTACACCAACTGTATAGTTAGGTCCCGCATAATAGTAAAACTTCTCTGTTTCAGCATGACTTACGTCCTTCAACAGCTTTTCGGACTCTCACGTACAGTACATTCTGGAAAATAAGTATCATACATTGCCCTATAACAGATAACTAAATGGCCTTGGCCAAATGTGCGTGTGTTTTTTCCAGATTTTATCCTACAAAGTACCCAGGTCTTGCACTCATTAGCGCTAATGTTTATCTCACTTCTGAAGTCCGCACGGACGCCATATTTATGTTTTTTTTTAATGGGAAAATAAAACATGTGCACGTGGGGTGGCCTGTACTAGCATGAAAATTGTTCCACATCCATGAACGGGGATTTGTTGGTTCGTAAGTAAGTAACAGCCGAAAGACAGTTATATTTGACTATAAAATGGCTTGCTTTTCTAGTGAAGTTATGAAACGTGCTTAAAATAAACGTAGCTTATTTGTCGATCGTTTGATTACAAATGTCTTTTAAACACAATAAAATTCTTGGAATATCCAGGTATAAATGCATCGCAGTTGTTGGTATTGGTATCGTGGAGTGTTTTTCGTGAAGTAAGCTCCTGCGTGTCGAACTGCACTGTACCAGCCTTCCTAGAAAGGGTTATAATTTGGTCTTCAAGAAATTCTCTGATCTTGTCGAATCTCCTGTGATTCATTATTGTCTGAAAAACCCCACCACTGTAATCTTCCGTGAGGAAGTTCACCTCTCACAGTATATTTATTTATATTCTATTTTATCACTTATACCAAGCACTTGCAGAATTTTCAAGTCTTCCTGTTAGGCTTACCTACGAATATTTTGGTCTGTTTTATTATTACTGATTTTTACCTCCGTTGCTTTACTTACACTGACCATCTTAATTGAAGGGTGAAAGTCGTGACGCTTCTTTTCTGTAATTTTTTCCATTCCACTTCCACTTCATATCTCCTACCACGAAATGCTTTCTCACAACTTTGTTGCCTACTACCTGCATTATGTCGTACATCAGAGTTTGTGTACCATGATACTGCAATTGTTCGAAGTGGGGAATTACAGGAATGACACAGAAGACTTCCATACAATTATGTATTAGTGCTGATCTTTGGGAATAACGAATCTTGGTTAATGAACAGAATTGAGGGGAACAGTTTGTTTTTACCCTTTTTTGTTTTAATTTATGAAAATTGACTTATTTTAGAGTTATTCGTACAGTGGTACAATGCAGTTTTCCAGCAAGATAAGTGTTTCGGTATATCCACAGATTCTCTGAAGATTGGTAAGAAGGTCTCGGATGGGTACAAAGAATTTACATCTCTCAAACCTGCTCTCTTCATCACTGTTAAAATACTGCTTGCCGAAGTTTAATTTTAGAAGCGTGGTGTAAGTAGGCGATTTAGTACATGAGAGGAAAATGTATCTGCATTGTATGTTCGAGAAACATATATGTAAAAGGAGTTTTTAAGTAGCCCAAAATCCTAATCAGTGGATGAATTTGATCTTAAAGATGACGAAACTTCAGTTTCTATTACGCGATATTTGGTTGCTTATTTGTTTACGACTTTGTTGCACAATACGTAAGGAAATCTTACTCTATGGTGTCAGTAATCACTAAATAGCGAACGACACCTAAAGAGCCTAAACAGCAGTTTCTTTGCGACTTGAAGCATATAGAGGGAATACAGGTGACACTGGGCGTTTTTTACATTTTCCACTGTGAAAGAGATCATGGATCAGAAGCCGTTGTTTGAAGCAGTAATGTACATAATCTTTTTCTTCTTTTTTTTACTTCTTCTTCTTCTTCTTCTTCTTCAGGCGCTGAACCTCCTGTAATTGGAAGTTTTGGCCTTCTCAACGACAACCTTCCTCTTTGCTCTATCCTGGACGCAGGTTATCCAATTTTTGATCTTCATTTGACCGAGGTCCTGTATGATGTCCTCCCATCTATGCTTGGGGTCTTCCTCTTGGTCTCGTGGTTAAGGGATTCCATTTAAATATCTTCTTAGCTGCCCTGGCTTCAGGCATTCTCTGTACATGGCCGAACCAGCTTAGTCTCTGGGCTTTAATGTAGTTGGCTATATTTTCGTGCTTTATCAGTTTATCCAATTCTTCGTTGTTTTTAATCCTCCATATTCGATTTTCATTCGTAGGCCCAAATATTCCTCTTCAGATTTTCCTCTCAAAGACTAGCAATGTAATGTACATACGACTGAAGAAATACTCCCTATTACCTGCTCCAAGATTAGATCCTGCCCGCTAAAAGTCGTGGTGTAATGGTTAACGTTGTGTTCTAAGAGTCACAGTGTCGAGGGCTGTATATGGTGACTGGGGCTTTTGCCGTTCAAGACCTTTCTCACGCCTCTTTCGTTATCATGCATATGTTTGGCAGTATACAGGATGTATCTACAATGCTTGAACATACTTAAAGAGTGAATTCTTCCAGTCAAAATAAAGAAAAAAGTTTGTGTAAACCTATGTCAGAAGATGAGTGTTCTTGAGTTCAATTGAAAGATTACATTCAACAATAAATACCTTAACCTTGTGATATTTTACACAGATCACATAAAGTGCTGAAAATATCCTCCACCTGAAGCAATGCACACGTGAAGACCTCTGGCCATGGACTTTCTTACCCTTTCGAAGGTCCCAGGGCGGTTTCGAATGGTTGGACGCGCTTAAAAATGTATTGATGAAGAGCACATTTTCAAATGGAGCTGAACACACAAGGATTTTAAGTATCCCCACATAAAAATCTAAAGGGCTCCGATCACCCCGTTGTTGGGCTGCATCTCGAAAACGTTTTGCTTACATATGTTGATATGAACTTTTTTTTTTTTTCGTTTTGGTATGGGTAACACCAAAAGCATTTCAAATACAGCCAGCATAAACCGTGTACAGGTAATAGCGTGTCTTTCGGGCTAGGACAGGAATGAGCTGCCATAGAACTCCGTGTCGCATACTGACTGTCGCCTCCTCTCTAGTGGTGGTCAAGCAGAATTTGGTTTACTGAGGAATTAGAATCCTGGTAGGATGCGTGTGTGTGTTAAATTAGCCTTAGGGCTGAGCGTCATGCTCAAAGCTTTGAAACCACAGTCACTAGCCTGAAGATTTCTGCCTCAAAGCTAAACCTGTATACAATACATCATATAATATAGTTATCATTAGTGGTGGTTGTGGTTGTGGTGGTGGTGGTGGTGATGGTGGTGGTGGTTGTGGTGGTGGTGGTGGTTGTGGTTGTGGTGGTGGTGGTTGTGGTAGTAGTAGTAGTAGCAGTAGAAGTAACGGAAGCAGTAGCAGTAGTGAAATGGATTCTTAGATGTGAAACGAGAGCGGCTAGATCATGAATCTGACATTCAGTCAATTTGTCGTATGAGTAAAGATGATAGTAGTGTTGATTTTAATGTTGTTGATGATGATAATGGTATGTTACTGACTTATTAAGGCACTTAATATTTTTTCGTTGTCGTTGTGACATACTGTCGTCACGTCTTTTTATTTTCTGTAGCCACGAATAAATTCATTTAAATGTTGTATATTTTGCATGAATATGTTTAGAGAAAAGTGGGTTACAAATCGCCAAAATTGAATGGGATCCAATGACACTGTTTGTAATAGTTTTCTCAAAACGTGTCAGTTACTTAAGTGTACTTAATGGAGGACAAACTGCAGTAGGCGAAACAGTAAATGAGTCATACAGACGGCGAGAAAGCAATGAAATGAATTGCATGCGAAACAAATTTAAAAGCGACAGAACACTCTGTAACTGCAAGAGTTTGGGAATTGCTGTAAGGAAAGCTTAGTTACAGGTATTAATTACACATTACGAAGTGTTCACAACGTTTGAGGTTCGAACTCAGGAACATTCATTATCATCATATATCTTTCATGGAGTTGGGCCACTTGTTGACCCGTTCCGGTCTCACGTATCCAGAAGTCTCTTCAAAGGTCTACCATGATTCCTTCTGCCAATTGGGGAGTAGTATTTCATTACCCTGGGTAATCTATTTCGAGGCATTCTATTTACATTTTGTAAGATACACTGAAGGTTGATTTATCACAGCGTTAAGATACACAAGTGCTACTTTGGAACACTCAGAGACGTCATAAAGTTCTGGAGGATTCGGTTCAACTGTGTTGTACATTAATTATTGTAAGAGCTGTGTAAGTGTAGCCACTCACTAGCTTTCTGTTACTTCATGTTGATTCCGCTTATAATGGAGCATGTGCATTATGAATTTCCTTCATAGTCAGAGGAAAGGACGAAATGAAGAATATTACAAGAGAGAAAATGAGGCAAAAGAAATATTAGCAAATTTTCTTTATTTTTATTGCCTCTCATTCTTCATGGAGCTCGTTATTCGCGTTAGGGGTTATTACTGTGGTGCATTAATTTAATATGGAATGAGTCAGCAAAAAGCTTAAATGTACTGGGAATAAAGTAATTTAGTATTTTAAAAATATAACAGGGGTAGAGGAGATGTATTGTGTAAGTTGACTTGAAAGAATCTGAGGCTGCTGGTGTTTTTTCGGTCCCGAAGAAGTGCCCTTCTGGGAATAAACGTTGGGAAATAAGTTCCTTTGTCTCCCCATATATTGAACCACGGATTCCGCGTATATTCGAACCCGCTTAAGCGGGCGATTGTGGAAAATAGTGTAAAGAATAAATAAATAAATAAATAAATATGTGTGTGTGTGTGTGTGTGTGTGTGGGTGGGTAGGTGGGTGGGTGGTTTGTGTAGGACTAAGTCTCACTGTAGCGAAGAAGAATTGCCCACTACCTTTTAATTCGATTTAATAATCACCCATGTTCTCAAAACCATGTGATTTTAAGCACCTCGCAAATGGATACGTTATTATGTACGGACATTAACCTGTTTTACGTGATGTTGAGAGTGTTCACTGTGTAGAATTCTTAACGGGATACGCAGCCATAAAGCCCGAATGTGTGTGATGTTATTAGAGTCAATGAAAAGCAGTCCAGGCTGACAATTATATTTGTAGCTCTATTCGGTAACAGAACTGCTGAACTCCCGAATTCTAACTGTGTCTGTTAGACACATAAAGGTAACCTCGTTTTGACGACAAGGAAAGGAAAGTAACAAAAAACCCCGCCCCGTTTCCCCTCTTCGGCTACCTGGGATGCAGTTGATGACAAGAGGTGCTTATCTGACAGGGTTTACCCTGGGCTAGTTTTCGGTTTATTGGTGTGAGGGACACGAATACTTATTAGACCAGAGAAAAAATACATGTTGGCTTCAAAATGTTTCAGGAATCACTTTATTTCTGAGAAATAACAAATCATTTACCCTACATTACCGTCACATTAGTCCCTTTGTGCAAATCTACACTTCTGCCAGCGACTGTGAAGTTGTTGGGAATATCATTGGAATCCATTTTTTGAAAGCCATTCTTACTCTTCCGTCGCATTCTGAATGATGTCAGTAGCATCACAAAAGCGCCATGCGTTCCATGCTGATTTTAGTTGAGGGAACAGATAAAAATCAGCTGGAGGCAGGTCAGAAGAGTGTGGGCAATGATCCAGTGTTGTCACTTTATTCTTTGCTAAGAAATCCAATACCAAGACGGACCGGCGTGTTGGAACATTTTCATGAATGAGAAACCATCCAATGGTTCTCTATTTTTCGGGGCGTTTCCTTCTGTCCGCGTCTCTAAGGCGACGAAGGACGCCAGTGTACATTTCTTCACTCACAGTAACAATTCTTGTTATTTATACCAGCGAATTCCGGGAATGTTTTAGAGCTATTACGTAATACCATGGTCGAGAGCGATTTTGATGTGGGAAAATAACTTGTGGTCTCTTTCTCCTATCTATTTGGCCTTCCGTTGATATTCCATAGTCATTTGTCTATCAACTGGTGGGTGGACAGTGCATCCGCAGGGAGAGCGTCACCACGTCACAAGAGAACAAAACACGTCACGGTGGATTGATAGGTACTCCTGCTGGGTATTTTATGGTACCGATTTTAAACGTCGGTTCGTAAAACCGGCTGCCCTTGTTAAGGGGCTTTGGGATTCCCCTCATTACTTACAGGCAAATGCAAAGACGGTAGAGCCTGCAGGACTTATTTTAGACCGTCACAGTAGAGCATGTTAAAATTCATACTATGTAACGAAGTTCTGTACGTTGGGAATTATCGAGATCATCCTCAGACATCTGTGTCATACACAGGATATTTCAGTCTATAAAGTCTTACAATCGTTTGTACATTGATGATACATGAAAGCTCATTATTTATGAAAGCTTTTTGTATGCTAGTTAAAATATCCATAACTCTTAACTTAAAACCAAAACTTTGAGAAGTGGCGTACCTATTAATTGTACAGATTTCTTTATACCTCTCTCCTAAGACATTTATGACTGTATTGGGGTTATGGCCCCCTATTTCTTTTCTCTTAGGATTTAGAAACAATTTGTATATCACGAGGTAGGGTTGTCGTCCCTACTCCCAAACTCCAGCAGTTCTGGGGGAACATTGAGTTGCTTCTTATTCGTTTTCTCACCGCCAATCTGCCCGTATGGGATGCCCTGCCTGTACCTACGCTGTCGCCAGTAAAACTTGGTGGAACATTGCAACACTCAAGCCCCGCCACCATTCAAGGTCCTTCAACCCATTGGCGGAGCTTTCATTATATACTTACTTACTTCATGGCGCAGAGTCCTTCTTGAGAAGCTAACTGGTTTGCAGCTAGTCAAGAAATTCCTTGCATTTCACGGAACCCGAAGGTTCATTGCCGCACTCACAAGCGTCCGCCACCTGTCTCTATCCTGGGCCAACCCAATCCAGTGCATATACCCACATCCCATCTCCTGGAGATCCATCCTAATATTATCCACCCATCTACGCCTAGGTCTCCCCAGTGGTCTCCTTCCCTCTGGTTTCCCCACCAAGACCCTATACACCCCCTCTCCTCACCCATACGCGCCACA
>Ga0123357_10007683_pt1 | contig 13378 bp, 8 predicted proteins | sample TergutEmb28metaG_FD_89873 | JGI IMG/M metagenome (GOLD analysis project Ga0123357, IMG submission 89873) | Embiratermes neotenicus P4 segment gut microbial communities from Petit-Saut dam, French Guiana - Emb289 P4 | ecosystem: Host-associated > Arthropoda: Insects > Digestive system > Gut ...
CAACTTCCATCGGGCATCAGTAGTGGTAGCGGTGGATAGTGACACTGCTGACTAGCAGTTGGTTATAGAATTGGACTCCATTCAAGGAATATTGCATGATTGATATTAATGAAGATTGTAAAACAGGCTCCAAGCTCATAAAAGGTGTAATTCATTTGTTGGTGCAATCACACACATATTTGCTAGAGTTCACAAGTGTGAAATGTGTAATTTGTCAAATTAATACAGGAAGCAATTTGTCCCTTCTCTTGAATCACAGCACTGAATGCTCACAGTATATGCACAGAACTGCCGGCCGACACTATGCAATATCCCTATCCTGTTGTGGGTATGGTACCTGACTGCCTAGACCATTATTTCTTTCTTTGGTCAGTGGTTGGGGTAATTCCAATAATTCCTTTGCTATGAAGCTGCCTGTAAAGGCTTCCTTCTTAGAAATAGCTATTGCAATAATGGTACTAAATCATTCTGTTTTCATCTGGGGTGACAATCCTTGATTTGAAGTCAGGCTGCACGGATTGTGCAGCTGAGGCATGGATTGATTTCCAGCAGATGCAGGAGATTTTTCTGTTCTCGTCAATGTGTGTAGAGTGACTGTGGTGTTGATACCACATGCTCATGGGAAAGCAGCTGATCCATGCAGCTGACGACTAATTGTCATCTAATGTTGTGGTTAAGAATGAGTGGAGTTCTTCCTCCACTTTCCCGTATGTCTCCAGTGTTCACAGTGACACCTGTAGCGTACCTTCCTGTAATCAGCTTTTATTTTGTAGGAAAAATATTTGTTATAAGAGAGTATGTGTAAAAGTAGTATAATGGTTTGTGTTAATTGCTGAGTTAACAATCTATTTATTTTAGCTGAATTGGAGGCAGCAACATCCACCACACACTCGGAAGCTCCTCCAAAGACCCCGGCAGACCCTTCTGAATGGTCAATTGAGGATGTTATTCAGCATATTGCCTTTATTGATCCTGCACTAGGAGTCCATGCAGATCTCTTCAGAAAACATGTGAGTTTAGCATGTGGTAATGTAATGTAGTTCCAAACCTGTCCATAATCCAGTTATATCTCCTTTATTTCTCCTTTTCTTTTTTCTTCTTTCACTGTGATTCAGGCTACATATTCATGTAACATTTTAATACCTGCTTCATATTTTTGCCTCAGGGACACTGGTGTATTTAACTGCTCTGGAAAGCTGGTTTTACTCTTCTTACAATTTAATATGACACTATGATGATAGACTGAGATGCTACACAGTATGGTCAGGGGTGTGTCAGAACGTCCAGCTGTTCCGTTTGTTTTTAATATTTTTTATTAAAACTGCAGCCATGTCATCAGTTTTTGTTCTCATCGATGGTTGGGGGGGGGGACATGCCTCTTGCTACATTCATTGGAAGTGCTGCTACTCACATATTTGTTCACAGTAATGTTATTGTCATTTAAGTAGACTGATGGTGTTTGGGACTGAAGTGCTAAATACAGATTTGATTGTAAGAGAAGGTAACAGCATTATAGAGAAAATTTCATAATGATGAGCTTCGTTTTCAGTAACATTTAAGCTATCTAAGCCCAACATTTTATTAAGCTTAGATGGTTAAAATGCTGACACATTGATTTTGATATAGTAGGTGCTGTTGTACATTTCCATTCAATGTGATCACCAGTGGGGTCTCTTTCCCAGGGTAAAACCACCAGGGTGTGGCATTGACCACCCACCCTCAACTAGCACCAAGGTTAAAGAAAGAGTAGATCTACACCTGTCCTCCCTGGTATTGCATGGCCTGTTCTAAGGTGAACTTTACCTTCCATGATCACCCATGACTCTTACAGAATACATTAATGAACAACTAAGCACTTAAGTAATGTGACATGAAGTGGGTTACTGACATATCAGTACTGAAATCAGAAATATAAAATAAGGAGTAAAGTTATAGTAACAGCTCATCACATACAGAAACATTAACCTGGTTCAGGTATTGTATTTAACTTTGTGCACAATTATAAGCCTGTTTTTCTTGTATGCTCAAGTAAATGTGGTAGTCACTGCATTGAAAGCTGATGTGATGTCTGACCCTTCAACAGTATGAGTACTAGTTGTGGTTGTTAACAGAGCTGGAAAATATATTTTGATTAGTTTTTTAGGGGTTTAATGGTTATGCATTGTTGTTGATTCACTCAGAAACGACAATTACATTTTGGTTATTCTTGCAGGAGATTGATGGTAAGGCATTGCTGTTATTAAACTCAGACATGATGATGAAATACATGGGCCTAAAACTGGGCCCTGCTCTCAAAATATGCAATTTGGTCAACAGAATTAAAGGACGTAGGCATCTGCTGTTATGACAGTGAACTATGTCTTTGCCCAGGAGGGTGTAAATGCTACAATTTGTGATACGTAAGGTAAGTAAAATAATACTGTTATAGTGTGAATATTTTGAGAATATGTTAAATGAATGAACTGTAATAGATAAACTGTATTGAATTGACTGCAAGGAAGTTTATGTGCTGTGGCAGGAGTTGATTTACATTATACAGCGTAATTAGAAAAGACCACAATTCTTTCACGTCTGTATAATGCGGTAACATTGAGCCTACAATGATGTGGTATGTGTCACTTGTTGGGAAACTCTCAGAGTTTGTTTATAGTGAATTAACAGTTGGTGCATCTGACATCATTGAAGGCTGTCTGATTATTTTATAATAAACATTTAAAACTGTTAACCTTCTCGTTTAATTACCCTGTACATTCAGAAGGGTCAAAGAAAACTTATTTTGGTAAATTTATGATAAATGGAGAGGCCCATTTTGTGTGTTGTGTTTATGTATGAGTGAGTGAGTGAGTGTGCTGTACTGACAAAAAAAATTGACCAGCTGAAATTAATTTTTTTTGTTTGTTCATAATTTTAGATTGTTGAAAGTCTTGGGAATGTATTTCATTAAGACCTTTTCCTACATTTGTTATTTGTTTCAAAGGTAGATTTTACAAGCAATGTTCTATGGTCACCAGTGTATGGCAAACCTGCAGTTATGAAGACTGGTCTAGAGGTTTCAGTTTAGACTACTGTGTACTAATTTTGTTCCATGATATTTTGAAAATATTTTGGTACTGATGCTTCTGTATATAAATTTAAGATTGTTAATTTTTTGCTACAATAATTGCTTATGTGGCCTTTATTATTGTTTCTTATTCATTACTTTTGTTATATGTACAAGGTGGTTCAAATATGACCGGGACTGACTGCGGCTTGTTTACACACAAATCAGTCCCGGTCATATTTGAACCACCTTGTATTTTGCATAAACCTTAAAATTGCAGAATGTCTGACATAATTTTTTTAAGAACTCAATTGCTGCTAAGCTGCACATGTTGAAACAGGGCCTTATCAGAAGTTTTTCTGTTATTGAACAGCATCACAAAGTAAAAATATGCTGAGAGTCAGTGTTAATCCTTTGACCAGCATTTATAAATCGTGGTCATTAAACGGATGTTGTTCATTTTAAAGATTCACTTTTTTTTTATTTTTTGTTTCATTTCTGTAATTCAGTCTCATAGTATGTTTTAGTGCATTACAAAAGAGTACTTAGAACTCGTTAATCATGATGAAAGTAGTTCGTGAGTTTCTGTTCCTTATTAGGTATGCAGTAATAACTTCTGAGACGCCATAACAAGGTCAGCCACTATAAGTTTACTTTTTGTTGCTATTTTTCTTCTGTCATATAGTTTCCCTAATGTGCCAGTGCAATGTGATTATATATTGAAATGTGTGTGTGTGTGTGTGTATTCTTGGTGAATCCTAATATATTGTGTATGCAGGATGAGAACTGTATTGTCTGGTATGTGAAGTGTATTGTGAAAGTTTATATTTGCTAATGAGCAAACTGTATTCATTCATTCATGTCCCTTAGTAACACAGACACATAGTACAAGAGGTGCAAGTTGTTTCTAAAGTGGCACTTGAATTCTATAGTCTTGTGTATTGAATATCTTTGAAGATAAAACTACATTTTACTCAGCGATATAATGTTCTTATGGTTAATATATTAGAGTTACCTGTCAACTCAGTCAGCAGGTAATGTATAAAGCATACGATTGATTTATATTTACACAGAGGTAAAATATTCATGCATAATGAAATTGCTTTAATAACTGTAATTTATTACAGAATTAATACAGTACTGTGGTTTAGTATGAAATTTCTCAGAATGTTTGGTTCATTGTAGCCATATTTATGTCTTCATACTGTAAGTATATGGTTTTATTTATTTATGTAGAAGTAATATGCCTTTAATAATCAGAATGAGCAAATTGGCACTGCAGTAATGTGTTACCTGGTTGAAATCCTAAATGTGGATATATAGTATCTTGCCTGATTTTCATGTATTTTGCTTGAGAATTGTTATGTTTTGCTTCAACCCCTTCACACAGCTGGCAGGATAGTACCATATAGTAGACCATAACCACCTATTCTGATGTCCTGTAATGTAATTATTCATAATTATCCTACTATTTTCTATTCATCAGTACATGACCTCAGCATTTGATGTGGCATTGTAAAACATGCAGATAATAAAATAAGATAAAGCTGTCTCCCATAATATATTTAATTTGGACTTGCCTAACATTCTTTGGCACACATTCTGTTTTAAGATGGGCTGAGTTTACTGACAGCATTATGAGTCTCTTCTTCAAAATATGTTATAAGCAATTTGTATACCCAAAGGTAATCATATTTAAAGGATTGTTGAATCTCTTTCTTTTTAAACATAATTTACTCTTGATTTTCAAACCATATATTTTTTTCCTGGACTACTACCTGTACAGGACTGAGTCCACAAATTTCTGTATATGAAATCCAAAATCAGCAATTCCTTAGATATGCATAAATTTTAATGATTTAGTTTCCAAGTTCCAACATAATAAGTACACTATATTCGTTAACCCTTTGATGCCAGAATAGCAATGCTGCCTATCAAGATTTTTTACTGGGGATTTTAAATTGTATTACTTACTCTTAGAAAAAAAAAAGCATAGACTTTTCCTTCAGATTTAATGAAATAAAATTTTGCACTCTGGTTATGAATTGATTAATCTGGGGAAAAAATGTTCACCTATTTTTATAATAAAATTAGACCTGCGAATCGCATGCATTATATGAAATGTGGTGTAAATAATTCATTACTCATAATTCTGGCTGCTGCAGAAGGTTTGTGGCACCTTGGATCACTGTTTTATCACGACACAGTATTCATAAAGTGGTTGATATATCACAAATTTACTTTTGTGTGATATTCTGTGAAACAAGGCACCACGCACAGGTCCACGTTGCATCTGGTGCACTTATACATTGTGCTGTTTCGTTGGCGGCGAGAACACAGATGGCAGCGCAGGTGGGTTGATGATTTTGCTGGAAAGTGCTTGTTATGGCGACTTCTGCTGAGGCTTGTTACTGCTGCTGCTGCTGCTGCTGTTCTTCTTCCTCCTCAAAACAGTCTTCAACATTGCTAGCCTCAGCACCTGATTCTGAATCAGTGTCAGCAACCAGAATTTCACTGATGGCTTCCTCCTGAAATTTTATTTGTTTTCTGGCCATTGCTCAATGCCCACAGTTGTCTGCCTTGTTTAGACTACTATACATGACAGGCACAGTTGTAGAAACGTGGTACCAGTCAGGTATGAACGTCTTATACAGTGACAGCAAAACAGATATAAAGCTGCGATATGACTGCTGTATAAAATTCCAGCTATTCAAGGGTGCCCAAGACATTGTTACTAGATTGACGGTTGTATGTTGCATGTTACTACCCCACAACTGCTACAGATTAACCCAGCACTACAAGAGACATCTGTGGACCCTCCTATAGCTGTAAACATCAGTTTTTGTGGATATCGCCAATTTTTGAGCATTAGTTTTGTATGAATTATATGGGTACAGTACGCCACTGACAACCTCTCTGGTCAAAAAGAAAGTTCGTTCCATAGGCCAGTGTTGATATTTCAACCCACAGTGAACCCCAGTGCGAGGTATAAACAAAGCTATCAGTGTCTAAACCATATTAGTCAGCTGGGACAAAATGCGCAGTTACTGTGTCGACTTATAAATCAGGGTTTGTGGAGGGGTTTAGGAGGTGGAGGGGGTACATTCTGGCTCCTGAATGAAAGCCTGACCTTCAAGGGTCCTGCAGCGTAGCAAGCCACAGCAGTTTACCAAATAAGAGTGAACAAATTTCCTCCAAACTTCGGCACACTGTGTGCGGCATCTCTATAAGTCATTTGGCAGTTTAAAGGGCTCACTGCCCGACGTCTTTATAAGTCATTCAGCTTGAAAGGGTTAAATGTGAAGGCTTTCTTGCAAAAATTGAAGATCAGAACCAGATCAAATTTGGACATTATATTATGAGTGTTGTTTTAATACTAGAAGGTTTAAGAAACTTTAATTTTGGGCATCATGTTAGGTTTACAGCAATATATATTGTTATATATGTAATAAGAACCAACAAAATGCACACTTTTTTCATTAATGATTTAATTTTATATTGTCTTTGACATGTTTCAAACAACCAAGTGTTCATCCTCAGGAAGACTTGTACATGCAGTTTTAAGGTATTTTTCATGCATCCGTGTGAGCAGTCTGATCGATGTCAGGATGTATCAAACACATCCTGACATCGACCAGACTGCTTATATGGATGCATGAAAAAATACCTTAAAACTGCATGTACAAGTCTTCCTGAGGATGAACACTTGGTTGTTTGAAACATGTCAAAGACAATATAATTAAATTAAGTCATTAATGAAAAAAGTGTGCATTTTTTTGGTTCTTATTACATATGTATATCACAATGCACAGTTCAAAAAATGTAAAATATGTTATGTTGCTTAGAAATTATTGAGAACCTATAACTGAGTTTGATGCCTGGCATGGATTTCATATGATTAGTTTTTTTGTGTGTAGCATAATTTTTGATTGCTTATATACAAATCCCATTGTCAGTGGTTGGTGTGATGCAGAAGCTTCTGAGCTCATTTTAATTTCTGGTTCAGTTACTGTTCTGTTTCACTGATTTATTGCAGAGAATTTACAGTGTTACAAGTTTGACCATGGTGGCAGTTGTTGAAAAGATTATTTCTTGATTATTAGTCAAATATGGTGATATATACATAAAAAGTATCAGTTTACATTATATGTATTTGTACCATTTTTTTCTTGTATGTTCTTATGTTGATATATTTGTACAAACAATTACATAATTATGTCATTTCACACCAAGACATTTTACACAGCATTTCCTTGGCTCACCAGATACTTTTGTAACTTGTATGACTTAAGGCTTCTGCTGCAAAGTAGATGAGAACACAGTTCTCACTAATAACTTATTGTTAGTCTGCAAATGCAAAGTTATCAAGTTCAGTTTAGTTGAATGGAAAAGAAGGTATGATCAGTATAGTGTTCTCAAATGTTGAAATCATGTGTTCAGTATGTAATACATTGGAACCTCTATCCATCATTACTGCATTATTAGTTTTCTTGCAGGTATCTCATTTTGTCTGCTTCTGAAAAATTGCCCATAAAAATGTCAATTATATGGGCTGCATTGTTCCTGAAAGTGGGGTTTACTGCCATCAGTTCAGAATTTGTGATTCTCACCCACAGTATTCCAGGAATGATCCTTTATGAGAAACAGTAGTGAAAGTAATGTGACGTTTGTGTAACGTACTGTAGTGGTAACCTGCCAACTGGTACTTAAACATACAGCTGTAACAGTACTTACAAGATATTGCCACACCTATGCCAAGTGAGGTATGGTGGTGGAACAGCAGGAATGATAGACTCTGAAAAGGATGTCAGTACACAGATACATGTAATTTCATTTACACCCCAAATAGTGGTGTGGCTTGCCATGTGCTTATTTTGATGGAATTAAATGCTCAATAGCATTGTGTTCAGAGCCCTTGTCAAATTTTGCCTATATCTGATGGTAAATGTGTAAAATATGGTGAAAAATTTGTTCGTAGCCATAAGTGACCTTCATTAAGCTGACGTTAATAAAACTTGCACACACTAATTTTTTGTGGACATATCTTGTACTGTTCTTTTTTTGCTTTGCAAAGGACACCTGAAAGTGAATTGAACGCATGTATTAAAGTAAGTTTTTGTATTTGTTTATTATTCTTTAGGCTCAAGTGGGAAACACACTTTTTTAGTTTTTTTGTGCTGTTATGCTTTCCCACAGCTGTCATTTTCCTGCATATATTCTTTTTTCCCACAGTCTCTCAGAAATGATGGATACAGATTTCATTGTTCACCCTCAAAATCCAAAACCTGAGTAAGAAGTATATTGTTTTATTTGCAAAATTGTATCCTGAATTTACTTGTGTTTCAGCATATTCATTTATACAGACAAGCACTATTCTTTATCCATTTCGCTAAACATTAATTTTTTACACATTTGGTTGGATACACTAGTACATGGTTATTTCAGTCCCAAGTCTGTTACTGTAGTGTCTACCAGTCCGATTACTGAATCATGATAATAGATAATGCTTACTGTGTTAATTTTATAAGAAAGGCCATGTTTGTAAATCAGAAGTATTATAATTTTAAACTGTGAGGTACAGTAATAATTTTCTGTTGGATTTTACACATTCAAGAAATGTGCTGTGGACACAAGGTTGTAGTAATTCACAACACAAACAATGAAGCCAGTGTTCTATGCAGTGGTTCTCAACCTTTCACTGCTGTGACCCACACTTGGTCAGCAACAGGATTTAGACTCAAACCTATTACAACAGCTTTCAGCATTACAAAACAGAATTTCTTGTGCTGATCCTTTTGGGAATCGTGACTCTGGTTTGGGTTGAGAACCACTGGTCTAATGACTACAGTTGTTAGATGTTCACTTCAGTAGCTGTGTGCATTATAATGAGAGTTCCTTATGGAGTGAAAGCTATTATTCAGTAACAGTGCAGATGTTTATGTAGTTCTTTTGTATGTAAAAGTTTACATTGCTAGTACAGTTATGAAAAGATAAAATAATAGAACAGCAATTTATAAGTGGAATAGAACAATGTTTCTCAGTTAGTGGTGTGTACACTGACAGTCCATAGTTTTATTAATGCTGACCCTCAGATTCTAGTTGGCATTTAATTATGCATTTTACCACAGCTGGAAAAATGACTATTTTACAGCTAGTCACTCTTTTTTTGCTCTCCGTTTAGTAGCTAAACAATTTGTTTTAAAAAGAGACCACATTGACTTATTTTTTGGGAAGTCCCGCTAGAAAAGTCTTGCATTGTATACTGACGTATCAGTATGAGACTTTAGATAGCAAATTATATGTAATTTGTAACTGTAATAATTCACTGTAAGTGATACCTCTTTTTTGTAATATATTTCTAATATATTTGTAGTATAAATAAACATGGTTTAGACAGTTAATTAGATTTGTAGAATGTTTGTAATGCATAAAGTATGAGACTGATAGGGCACTGGCCAGTGATTTAGAGCTGTTGGGATAGATGAATATCAATGTTTAGATTCTTGATAGATTAGGAGCACCATTACCACTAACTATATCCTTGTGCATCCTGACCCTCAAATCACAGAAGTGCCTAGACTTAGAAATGATTGTGGTTTTAGCAAATTGTAAGCTGCAGTACAATTGTGTTCGTAATGCAGCTGTGTTCTATTTGTGGAACTACGTGTATAAGACTGTTTCCTTTCTTAACAAATTTTTAAGGACAAGTAATTTGTTTGGTTTCACAGACAGAAATTTGTTCCTTAAGATATCCGCACAATATGACTCTAACAGCATCCAGTGTTTCTGCTTGAGGTTAACAAAATTAATTTCTGGTGAAATTAGTACTAGTATCAATTCTTTGTATTTTGTAGCTGTCAGGTGGCTCAAGATTACTGATGGTCATGCAGTTATTGTCCTTGATACACATAGTAACTTTACATTTAAATACATGCATTGTTGAAGAAAAATATATCAGGTGTCACTTGCAGCTGGACTGTCATGGTCACATCTAACGATATACACGTTACAGAAGTATTGTTCTTTGACATGTCTTTGTTTTAAAACCAGAAATGACTAATAGATGCATGCCATGAAATATTACGTAGGCTTCAGTGGACACCTGGTAGCAACCTACCTTTGTGGTTCCATGAATAACAGAAAAATGTCTCAACTAGCAGAGTAACTAATACCTTCTAAAGGAGTGTAATAAAACTGTGTCTGTATTGGGAAAGAATACTGTCATACTAGACAGTGCAGTCCATCTCACCTCTGTGGTCTGAAAACTTTTGAATGCTTATTGGAGACATTACATGAAACATGAAGTGTCATGTTGTTTAAAAAAAACATACTCCAAGGGCTCATGTTATCCATTTTTCCTTGAATGCTTCAGTCTGCATAGACATCAGTTAAAAAAACTGCAGAGATGTGCTTTGTGATTTTATGTATCTCACTGACCTCTGTTCATCTAATGTGGTACAAATTCAGTGCTGCAGTCATAGTGTATTAACTCTTTGGTGCCAAATGCTGCATGTACCATACAGTATGATGCTCACAACACAGAACATTATATCATATCTGCTTTTATGCAGTCCACATGGAAATTCCAGTCTGCTGCACATCACTACACATTGAATTCTGGTCCCAAAGGATTAAAAAGCAAGCTGGAAATGTACACATTATAACTGTGACGTGTTCTCTGTTTTGTTTTAGAAGGGACAGTGTAATATTTTAATAAATATACACTTGGAGCAGCACCTTAAAATATGTTTTAATTAATACATATATAAAGTCAACAAATTTTAATAAATAATTACCAATTACCAACAGATGCACATAAAATGACTAAAAATCATGCAACATAAAATTCCTACATGTTTAGCACCAAGGCACTGAAACATATAGGAATTTTACGTCACGTATGATTGTTAGTTGTTTCTTGTGCATTTGTTGGTTAGTGTAATTATTTGCAAGAATAATGCATGGATTTTACTAAAATTTCCCAGCATCAAATTGCATTCAAGTTGTAGTAGTTCTGTTTCATGCATAAATGGAGAAATTTAGTCAGCATTCTGTAGAGATGTGAATATATTGAGCAAATCAAAATGTAGCAAATTCAGTCTGTTTCATTTCCTACATATTCTAGACCATTTTCAGGATGCCTGACATACGTTGTTGACATTACACTTAGTGTTTGAAGTATGCTAACTGTTTCACCATGCCACTTGTTTACTGCTTGTGAAGACCCAGGAAATTACTGGAACAAAATTTGAAGTGTTACGTCCTTTCCTATGTATTGCTGCATGGTACCATAATTTTCAAACAGTATGAAATGGGCCCATCATTATGATACTGGCATCAAAGACCAAATATACAAAACTCTTAAAGCAGGTAACATATTTGAATAAATAATGACATTTCTTTTCAGATACCTAAAATTTATTGGGCACAGAACAAGCAAAGTACAGTCATCCATAAAGCAGAGACTTCTTAATGCAAACTGTAAACCTTACAGAGCAAGCCTTTTTGCAGACAAGCTAATGCAATGTTTGATAAAATGGTGCTCATATACATCCATTTACAATCACACTGAAGCATATAAACACCTACTTCAGTATTTCACACTCCATTTACATACAGATTGTGTAAATTTGGATAATTTTTTTATTATAACTGAACTGCAGCAATCCATAACAAAAAAACATGAGTTCTGTTTTCATGACAGCATGAAAGAAGTGCGTTTATATACTGATCAACCCACATATCACAAGCCTGTCAAATAAGTACAGGAATGCAATTACCAGAATGGACTCACTTCTCCAAGTATATGTGACTAGTATCTGGAACATTCCACTTACGACATGAACAGATCCCAAATACATCATGTTTATTGCTTTACAGGAAACTTTACACTCATGACTTTACACTGTTTCAGGTGTATGTGTGAAATATAAATATGCCAAGCACTGTATATGGATAAATCACCATAACACCCACACGGAGCATATAAACACAATGTTTTATCCACAAGGAACAAAACCATCATACATGATGCCAATTTACTTGCACATTCATAAGGAATATGTATGTTCATGTACTGAGAGATTTGTAGTTTTTTTTTCTGTAATGTGTGCAGTTCCTGAGTGAATTAGCATCCAAGACAGGGCAGGAATACATGACACACATTGACTTAACATGCAGGTAACATTTCATCATGAATATATCTAAGTACTGCCACTGCCAGTGTGAAATGGCAAGACCAATTCAAAGCAGGCGGTAGTTCAGATGACATAAACCAAAAGAAATTCTCCATATACACACACCGCATAATTTGTTTTTGTTAACTGGACAGTAAACAGACAATTCAGTCAATGGGCCCAACTCAGCAACTGCAACCACACAGCATTAACATCTCTGATCATGCCTCCTCCATTTTCCTCTCAACTTAGTACAATCATTTGTTTAATGGATGATGTACAGTCACTTTAATGTGATAAGCACATTAGTGGTTTCATGGGGTATCCACCATTACTGCACACTGTACCTCAATATGTCATCCTATGGCACATCCAGCATTCATAATAAACTTTGTCTTATGACACTTTTGAATAGTGCTATGCATACAGGCTGTTCAGTCTATTTTTCCACACTGTGCTATAACAGTTCTTTGAAATGACACAGATATGCAATCCACTGTTTACACTTTTTAGACAAACTGAATTTAACGAGGTTCATTCTGTACAAGGATGCAGTCCTTTGCATCTTGGAATGTGCTGTTTTCCTAGTTCCAAGTAGTTTCCGACCTGTGTATATTTTAGGGTGGGGTGGGGGGTATGTGATGGAGACTAACTCAACCAGTGTGTCGCAGAATAGTGTGTGCTCTCTGCACCCTGTCCCTTTCATGGGGAAGAAAGAAAGAAAGAAAAAAAAAAGTCTGTACCTTTATTGCAGCGTGAAAAGCGGAGCCCTCCTTCAGATGCTAACTGGTTCTCCGCTTGTCAAGTTCCCTGCATTTTATGGAAACCGAGAGCTCAGTACCGTGTTTACAAGAGCCTGCTACCTGTCCCTATCCTAAGCCAGATCAATCCCGTCCATGCCCCCCCCCCTTAAGATCCATCTCATTATCCTGCTATCTATGCCTGGGCCTTCCAAGTGGTCTGTTTCCCCTCAGGTTTCCCCACCAAAACCCTTCATGCACCACTCCCCCCTACGTGCTACATGCCCAGCCCACCTCATTCTTCTCTATTTGATACCCAGATATTTGATGAATACAGATCATTAAGCACCTTGTAATGTAGTTGTCCACACTTCCCTGTTACCTCATCCCTCTCGGGCCCAAATATTCTCCTCAGCACCCTG
>Ga0123357_10007684_pt1 | contig 13377 bp, 5 predicted proteins | sample TergutEmb28metaG_FD_89873 | JGI IMG/M metagenome (GOLD analysis project Ga0123357, IMG submission 89873) | Embiratermes neotenicus P4 segment gut microbial communities from Petit-Saut dam, French Guiana - Emb289 P4 | ecosystem: Host-associated > Arthropoda: Insects > Digestive system > Gut ...
AAAAAAAAAAAAAATAAAAAAATAAAAAAAAAAAAAAAAAAAAAAAAAAAAAAAAAAAAAAAAGCGACAACTAGACACAATCAATACGTTTACTTCGCAAGCAAAAATCGACAATTTTGTATTGCACAGCCCATTTATAGTGATTTCTCGATAAATTCTTGGAGAACTACAATGCTCTCCAATACGCAGTCCGAAATTTCTTGGGCATTACGAAGAGCCGACGACGTCGCATCATGTTGGATGCTTCCGTAAAAGTAACATTTTCATCATCGTCGCCGTCGTCTTCGGCTGTTACGTTGTCGCCAGCTTCACCAATCCTTTAAGAATTCCAACATAATGTCGTCCCCTGTGACCTCTGAAGTAAAAACGGCATCATACACGAAGTCATCAAATTCCACCTCAGCCATCTAGATTTTACCACAAATGTTGCCAAATTATTCACCACACCGACGTCACTTTCGTTTTCAATGCTTGCGTCACGACCCACTGAAATGTCGGCCAACATACACCACACTAGCCGTGACGTGCAGTGCGCTTCTGCAGCACAGATCATCCTGGGGCTGCAAAATGGAAGTAGCATCGAAACGCGTTTGTCGTTAAACAAGGCACAACAGGTGTACGGCGTTGGTAATGCAGCATTTATAACCCTGACCACACGGAACGCGTAACATAAAATTTACGGGCGATTTAGTGGTGCAGTCATAACCGAACCAAAAGAAACGACAGTAATTCTCCTCGAAATGAATCGAAATGCAGGCCGATTTGTTGCATAGCAACATGGCGTTGACTGCATCGACCAGTGTACAAGCGCCTTTTCTACTCCACTCAAATCGAAAACGCTCATTGATGACGACGTAACGCGGTTTCTATTCGCAGTTTTGGTGGTGCGGCTAAAGCCATGCAATCATCCAATGTAAATGTGCCATAAGGCGGCTATTCTGCGGTAGCAGTGTGGAATGTGTTGCTTGGTTGGCGCTCCTGGCAACTGAGAAGAATAGGACTTTATCTCAGGGGATTATGCATATTATATCTGCAACGAAAGACATGGCCGTGAACATGTGTAATTCTCGTAGTCTTCGTGCCACGTTTCCAGTTCACTAGGTCTTCCCAGTGTGTTCAGCTCTCCCTTCTGCGGGCTCAGGAGCTATGAAAGTGCCTGCCCCAAAGGGAGAGAAGCAATGCATCAGAAAGCTGGAGCAGTCAGGTGTGACATACACCGCCTTTATGATGTTACGGTGGCGAATGTTGATGACATCCCACCCCACGGAGAATATACTCGACACAGACTACGGTTGTTTGGCATCAACCTGGCAAAATTAATCCTCACATCCCTGCTGAAAAGAACTTAACATGCAGATGACAGATGCTTTTCGTCACGATCCACAGCATGTGTAGTACGAGTAAATGGTCTCAGACACTAACAGACTTCACAAACATGGTACACTCACTTACCAATAAAATAAACAACACGTACTACAAGTCAGTCATGCATGTCACATCCTGCGAAATACGCACGAGTGGACACAACCTTGGACATCGGCCTTAAGGAAATGACAGTGTCGTTTAGTCACTGTACGTCTGCAAACTGAACCTATGAACTAGCGGAAAATGTTTCCAGATTCTGATGCCAAAAAATACATTAAAGGGGTGAAATGGAAAACATAATTAAAACCAAAGTATATGTTATTATAAGGGAACATTTTGGCCCTAAATTATTTTGGCAACTAATGTGGGAAAATGTGTGAGTGGTGTAGTCTCAAATGAGTTTCAATGTACTTGGTGATGAAAACACCAACACAGTATTACACCCAATCATTGAACACACTGGTACGTGTATATATTCAATAATGTGTTTTTATCTACTGATTTTTAAGGTGTCCTCTCCCAACATTAAATTCTACAATATGCTACAATCGGAATGATAGCTAGTATTATGGGAGAAAAGGAGGAAACTGATGTGAATGAATTCCTCATACACCATACACAAAAATTCTTCATTCATTTTTTCAGCTCTTCAAATAAAAAAGATATTAAGTCCTCATATAATTTTCCACCATAAGGAAAGACAATATCACATCTAAACTGCACTGTAAATGGAAGCTGAATAATACTTGAAAAACTACAGCCAAAATTAACTATACAATGGTGTTCGACTGAACTGAATGAGTTTGTTCTTCTGCCTTAAATGGGGGTCCTGCTGAATGTTGTTAAACCATCTTGATAAATGCAGGTACTGCTCCTTTTCCTGGTAAGTCATGTCAACCTGCCAAAAAAGCATTTAACACAATACAACTTGGATACTTTCCCAAAAACAAAATACTGCCATCTGCAAAAATTCATACTAACAGATACCTGTAACCAATACCAAGTAAATATCATAATATATCAGCAATATCTATCAAAACAAAGTGGGCCAGGATAGCGTAGACACAATATCAACTTGCTATGGGCTGGACGGTCTGGGGATCAAAGCCCAGTGGGAGGCCAGATTTTCCGCACCCGTTCAAGCCGGCCCTGGGTACCACCCATCATCTTGCACTGAGGTTAAAGAAAGGGTAGAGCTATAACTCTACTCCCCTTCTGGGCCTTCATGGCCTGCTCTAGGGTGAACTTCACCTTCTCCTTGCATCTACGAAAACAAATGCAGTAAACCGTGATATCTGCCAATTGATGATCCAGAAGATCCGTTAACTAGGAAATAGTCAAGGGGCTCATTAAATTTCACTACACCAACTAGCAGCACCCAGCCCCGACTCTGAGAGTTCAGTCACTAATTACTGGTATCCTGTTGGTTTTTCTAAGATTACAGGCACCACACTACGTAAGTAGTTACAAAAGCAGAAAAGAAAGTATGGCAGGGGAAAAGGAACAGGATATCAACTGACAAATGTTTAGGTCTCTGATGTTAGGTGCACTGAGGACACCAAGTTCTGAGTTAAAAAAACACTTGTGGTGGTGGTGGTGGTGGTGGCGGCGGCGGCGGGGGGGATGGCTGGGGGTGGTGGGGGCGGTGGTGTGGAGAGGGTGACTGCAAATGAAAATATTTTAACCTCTCTTACAACGAAAAAAGTAAAGTTATTCATTAATATTACCACAATGACCTAATAAAACGAGGAATATGATGGTGCCCACTGTCTAGGAGGCTGGGTGGGCCCCAGAGCCAGTGTGGATGGATTCAATCCCCAGACCATCGAGCTGCTATACTGACTATGCTATCCTGGTCAATTCAATTTATGACAAGTTTACCAAACATACAAATACACATAAAAAATTACAATTTGGTGGATACTTACAGGGAAATAAGTTTGACAATGAATATTACTGCCACATGCATCTACAGAAATTACAGAAAACTTTAAATCTTCTATATGAAGAATAGGTAGGGATAAAGTATATTTCTTAAATAATGGTATACACATATACTGGCCTACATATATACACATACAAGCTCCCTGATTATCTGTCTGAAACAAAGCAAAATTAGTACTCTGTATCAGGAAGGACGGGGCTGTCCAACACAACATATATCAACACTATTGCAGAATGGCTGGCTACAAGTTTTCACTGTATCAACTGGTCATCATCAGGCCATGGTATCACAAAGAAAATGCAGCTGCTGTTTTACTGTCATTGCATTTGTTAGGTTGAATTCTCAACCTATGCAAAAAAAATATTTTTTGGTAATATGTTAACTTCCAGCATTGGGTTTGGAGCTACTTTGTAAGCGTATTAAAAAATGTTTGGAATAGGTTAAGATTTCATCCCACCACATGTAATTACAGCATAACAGCAGCTGTAGTTTCCTTGTAATACCACAACCTGATAGCGAATGACTGATACAGTTAAAATACATAACCAAACTTTCTGTATTAAAGTGCTGATATATGTTGTGCTAAATGGCCCCTTCTTTTCTAATACAATTTACCTCAAACACGTGATGAAGAACATCAAAGTTATAATTAGTAGTACTGAAAAGTATGTGTACTGTGACAGTACTGCTTCATGCATGATACTAGAGGTACAGAGTGACAATGTATCAGTTTAAGACTCATCAACTATGTTTACAAAAGCATGGTAACAACAGCTGCTGCCAAATATGCATAAAAATACTCCTGATATTTAAAAATGGAAAACTATTGCTATTTCAGAAATAAACTTGTCAGTGAATACGTATAAGTATATATGGTAGAGTTCTTCTTGAGAAGCCAACAGCTGCTCAACTAGACAAGAAACTACCGGCACTTGAAACACAAATGTTCATTACAATGAGATATGAGGTTCTCATGGAGGTGACTATGAAGAATACTGTCTCTGAAACATGACACAGTGCAGCCTGGTAGAAATTTATTGATATTTCTACCTGGAAGATGTAGACAACATATAACTCTGAAATGTCAGTACATTCCTACCAGGCTACATGGCGTCAAGTCCTAAATACAGTATTCTTCATTCATTACTGTTTTTCCAACAGACCACCAGCAGTCCCTATCCTAAGCCATATCAACCCATGCCACTAACTCCCATCTATGCCTATGTCTTCCAAATGATCACTCTCCTTTGGGTTTTCTTATAAAAATTTGAATGCATGTCTTCTCTCTCCAATTCATGCCACATACCCTGCCACTTCATCCTCCTTGATTTTATCATCCCGATAACATCATATTTACTCAAATGAGGTTTCTTCTTTAAATTTGGTGGTTAAATAGGCGAGATAAACCTACATTTGCATATGAAGCACCGAAATGGACTGCACCAAATCGGATAGCTGAGAACTGAACCATGCCCAGCCAAACCAAGGCCTGTACCACCAATTCGTTATGTGAGATCTGCACTCTTGTGGGACATTACACAGAATAGAGTGGTATTTCATTACCAATGTTTCGACACATTCTATCGGCCCCATCTTCAAAGGTCAAGAAATCCAAGGCAGAGAACAGAGCATGACTGAACTTAACTGACAATTTATTTTAGGGCATGGGACTTTATCCACTACCTAATTTTTTAAAAAAACAAGACATTTCAGAACAGAAGCCAGTCTGTTTCCATCTTCAGGCTAAGAAGCACGTAACCTGGTGTACTCTTAGACTGAGCTATTCCCAACCAATGTGAACCACAGGCACACTAATTTGGGAAGATATGTACCTGAGAACAAATCTAGTCCATGGGTAGTAACACGAAAATGGTTATTTGAAATTTAAATATTAACTACAAGGCTCAAAAATAAAACCTGTACCAAACTACAGATTAAAAACCATAAAAAGCGCCACGAAATTATACTAATCAGACCACAGACACAACAAAAATAAACAGAACACATTTATTTAAAATTCTGAACACCATTAACATCATCTGTGGAGGGAACTGTGAATCTTTGTGGGTACAATCAAGTTTATAATCCAAGAAATATAAATGTATTATTTATCCAATGCAGATCATAACAGCATGGCAGCGAATCTCACCAGAAGTGACTGTGAAGGGTTTTACATAGTGCTGAATATCCAGTGTAGTGGATGGGATTGTCAGACACTATTGTGAGGAAGATGAAGGCACTGACTGTGAAGATGGACAGAGTAACAGTAATTAGTAAAGGTTGATAGAATCTGACATGCTTTGTATTAAGTGTATGCAATTAATAGTAAAATATTTTCCTAAGCAGACTTTTATTTTAGGGGGAGGTCATCTTAGACTTGGAGAAATACATTTTCCCTTGGCAGGTGTGTTTTATTTGGGGGGTCATCTTAGATTTAAGTCGGCATTCTGTGAGGAATACACATCACAGTGCTCCCCATTACACAAGTTTATCCAGCCTCCTGTTTCTTCTTTCCTCTCACATCTCGATATTTTCCTTAGTACCCTTTTCATGAACCCCATCAGTCCATGTTCTTCCCTTATTGCGTGAGACTTTCAGACCCGCACAAAACAAGAGGCAAAATTATAATTCTATGTTTTTAACCAGCAGGCAAGCAAACATTGCCTCAAACACAATCTGCTCATAAAATCTTTTTAAATGCAAATTCAATCACATCCCAAATTAACTTAAATTTTCTGAGAATTTACTAGCTATCTTCATACTGTAATTCTGTTCAGCACTCTACTGATACAAACATACACTTAACTTTTTAGATATACCTGCATTAGTTCCAGATCAATTGTCTTATTCAATATTTAATAGAGTTCCTTGCTTTGTGTCTCATTTCAATGCCCAAAAATTTAATAACTGGTGATATACTGACACATATAATACCCTATACACTGATAATCAGATGCTACAGTCAAGGGAACTAGAGGTGGAGAGACAGCGAGTCTGCAGAAAATAATTCTTGCTTTTACTTTATCTATCATTGCTTTCTAATCTGTCAAGATTCTTACTGTACAGGCAAAATTATGCATGAGAATAAAAAATCACTGGTCAACAACAAAACTGAAGAACACACAAGCTTACTTTTGATAGTAATGTCTACCACTACAATGTTAACACTCAAACATTGAGGCACAATATCTCAATCAGTACAGCAACTGAAACTGGACTGGATAACCAGGGTTTAATTCCCAACAGGAAGTATTATTTATACTAAACATCCAGAGTGGCTCCAGGCCCACAGACCTTCCTGATCAATAGGAATCATGGGCTCCTTCCACAAGGAAGAAAGCTGGAGTGCAGAGCTGAGCACTCACCTCAATTCCCAGTGCCACAATTAGGAACACATGAAGTTTCATTTCATTTGTCTTTGTTTATTTAACATCACTTTCAATTACTAAGATGATACAACACTGAATGATAGTGAATATAGAGTTGAAAGAACATGGAAGGAAACTGCTGTTATAAAATTTAAGGTCATATCTCAGCAGTGTGTGGCAGGAAAGAGGAGAAGCGTGAAAAATATCAGCAATGATGGTGAGTCTCTAGGATAAGATTTAAACCCAGGACCTCCCGAATATGAAGATGTGCTAACCACATAACTGCGTTGGTCAACAAAAATACATGTAATTATAATCCTACTCTCCCATACACCATCACAGCATGCCACTTAATTTCACATTGGAATAATTCCACTTTTTACTTTACACATAAATGCTCCTTATCAAAAAAAAAATACCGTATCACATAAATATATGATAAATATAAACATACGCATTGGCGCACATGCACACACAACCCCTTACTGTGTGGTCAGCCAAGTGCTAAGGTACAAAGCCCCCAACTTATATATCAAGAAGTGATAATATGCTGCATGATTAGGGCTGTCGTCACATACGTTTCAGAGGGAGTGACAGATGAGCACAGAGCAATGGTAAAATGAAGAATAGCAAGAGAATTCTGAACATACTTAAAGAAAGATGCGACCCAGTGCCAGTTCATCCACCACAATTTTACATGAAGTTACCACAGACGGAACATGAAGCTCTGTAGTGAAAAGCAGTAAGTAACCAGCTGAGGTACAGCACAACTATTTATGACACACAGCAAACAAAATTTCTTATGAAATCTATATGCGATCTTATATATCTGAAAACTCTAATACTCTCTTCACAAAACAACTACACTCTACAATATAAGAATGAAAAAATCTTTGATATACTTTTTTCTCTTTGTAACATTCAACTCTCACCTACAGAAGTTATTTACAATGAGTAAGACAGACATCTGTGCAAGTTATTTACAAGGCAACGAAATGTATGACAACATAACTGTACATAACATGGGAAGGAAGATTTGTGGCCTACAATCTAGTATAATTTTAACGAGAATTTCACGAGATCTGAGGTGATGTCATGTAGTAAGCAGCAGGGGGAGTGTTTTAGTTAATGACACTATCAATCCACAAGAAGGTAATGTCACTGGCAGACATGTGAAAGAAGAGTACAGATCACCCATTGAATAATGACAGCGGAATTCAACAGGGGAAAACCAAACCTGTCCCAGTACCATAAAAAAAACCACATGGGCAACACTGGGATTGAAATCCGGGTGTCTGTGGTAACAGGCTGGAAATTAACTGCCTGAGCCATGGCACAGCCATGATGTCATGTAGGCACCAACATTTGGCAAGGCATAGAATTAAACTGCATTCCTTTCCTACAGTAATCTTAATTACAGTCATATGGGATGTGACACAATGCAGCTTGGTGGATAGTTACATATGTATGTTTCAAACAAAGAAGCTGCCTCCACCTTCTACCCTGGAGACAGAAATGCAGTACATACACCATGACTACCTAACAAATTACACAGTTCTACATTTGAGCAGATCTTGTTAAAATATATGGGTTTTCCTGATCATTATAAATTATAAAGTGAAGTTTTACAGCATTAATTCCCTGAGCCAGAGAGAGGGTTGGGTGAAGGGTTGCAAGGAATTATTGAAGGGACAGAAACAGGGAAGGAAAGAAACATGTACCACTTACACACAATAATTTCTCTATTTGCCTAGTAACTGAGAACCTACTCCACAAGTATTATGAATGTAAATACCTTAGCCCAAAAATGGATTGATTAATTACTTACCATAACACCATGCAAAATGTAATAAAGCACAATGTCGGCCAGTGTCTGAGAACTGCCCACAAAGTATGATCGTGTTGCAAGCACTGCATTCAGCTCCTGAAATATGCATTAACTCTGAACATTTCATATGTCTGAGATTTTTATGTAAAACACATAGTGGAGCACCACAGCACATCAATCGCACAAAAATCACACTAACAGTCATATTCACCACACCAAAACAAGCAGTTCTGGGACAAACACTGGATGCACACTTTCTTTCCTATGCTTCAAACTGACATTATATATAAATTTATTAATTGGACAACTTAGTACTCCATTCATGTGCACAATTTACACCTCACAGTTACATAATCTAAAACAGCAAAATTTGGGGAACAAAGGCTGGTGAGGTCTCTGGGTGGACTTCAAGGTTTGTAGAAATTCTCATTAAACCAGAAATATGCGAACTCTGCCAGCAAACCCTACTCCTACCTCCGTGTGGTGGTCGGTGGACAAAGCTGTGAACAGCAGCAGCAAATGGGAGAGGGTTAAAAAGACAAGTTTCCAGTACCTTACAACAAGAACTTATGACTAAGGGAGAAAACCCCAACAACAAATCCTAGGTCCTCACAGTTTCAGTGGTTGAGCATTAGTCTAGCAAACTAAACTCATAAAAATAAGTGCTATGAACTCTACAGCAGAAAAGCTGGGCAGATTTTGGAGATGATCAAAGCAAATGCCAAAGGAAAAAGAGTGGAAGAAATGGCCTTGCATTTGTAGTGCTAAAAAAGGTCTGGCCAAGTATAATGGGATTTCAGCCCATGTGTAACAGAAAATCAAGATGAAGGATTAAAGGACATTTCTACCACACAATGTGTATGCACCTACAGAAACAGCTGATCAGGAAGAAACTGAACAGTTTTGTGCCAATCTACCCAATGTGTATGATACTGATCAAAATACAATGGTGTAATATTAATGAGAGATTTTAACACAAAAACCAGGAAAGAAACTAGTAATCAGGAAGTGGCAGGAAAGTATGCACTACATGATGTGGCAAGTGGAGATGGGCAAAAATTGATACAATTTGCACAAATTCATGACATATATGCAGTGTGTACAAAATATGAATGTAAAAAGATACATAAAGGTACATGGATAATACCTGGTAAAATGGCAACAAACCAGGCACATCATGTTTTAATCAATAAAAGAAGATTATTCTCAATTAAAGATGTCTGGTAACTGCAAGGACCAAATTGTAATTCTGATCACTTTCTAGCAAGAGTGAAATATAAACAGGAAATAATGAGAATACAGGACGATAAATATGAAAAAAGAAAGAAATTGAATAAAAAAAAATAAATAAATAAACTGGATGATCCAAATTTCACTAAGGAATACAGAAAAGAAGTTATAGGGGAAATAGTACAAAAGGGAGTACGTCATCAAGTATAAGAAGAATGGCATAATATTACACAAAGTAATATAAAAGTAACTGAGGAGATGATTGGTGAAAAGAAAAAACAGAGAAATGAAAAATGGTATGATGACAAATGTAGAGAAACCATAAAAAAGGAAGAATGTTGCAAGACAAACAATGATAAATAAATATACAAGAATAAATAAAGAAGAGTATGATGTAAAAAGGAAAGAAGCAAATAGAACATGTAGAAAGAAAAAAAGACACATGATGAGTTGGAAAATGGAGGAAATATGACAAAATACTGTGAAGGATAGTAAATTTTATAAATCTACCAAGAATCTAACTAAAGAATATCAACCAAGAAATTTAAAAGTATTAGATGTGGACAATTTGTACCTGAAAAGAAAAAGGTGGTGGATAGATGGAAGGAATATTTTCAAGGAAAACTAAGCAATCAGTATCAAATGAGCACAGTATTTGATTTGGAAGAAGTTGATTTTAATGTGACAAACCAGGAAATAACTGAACCAATACATTTGGAAGTAAGAAATATAATATTACAGTTTCAACCCCAAAAAGCACCAGGAATAGATGGAGTAACAGCAGAGACTTTACAGAAAGTCAGTCCACCTTTATGCAGGTGCATACACAATTCAAATAAAACTCTGTGGAATAAGGATGAAATACAAGCAGAAGGGAAGATGGGAATTGTATGCTCAATCCATAAAAAAGTAGACAGGAATAAGTATGACAATTACAGATAACAACACTTTGAAGTTGTATACACAAAATATTGTCAAGTAAAAAGGTAACAGACTGACAGAATATGCAGAAAAAATGATTGGTGATCACCAAAATGGATTCAGAACAAACATGGGAACAATCGGTAATATACATTTATTGAAACAAATGATAGAAATGGCATATGACTGTAATATTCAGACATACTGTTTATAGATTTTAAGCAAGCATGTGACACTATTTATAGACATAAAATGATAAAAATATTACAATTGCAAGGAATATCCAATAGACTTATAAGATCAATAAGGATGACACTTGAAGACTGTCAAGTAAAAGTAGTTATAGAGAAAAACACGACAGAAAATTTTAATGTTAATGTAGGAGTAAGACAAGGTGATACACTGTCAGTCATTTTGTTTAACTTAACACTGGATTATATTATATAGAAATTAGATATCAGGGGAATATATAAACTACAATGGTACAGATCAATGCTTATGCGTATGATGTGGCACAATATCTAGGAATCTCAGACTTGGAAGAAACATTACAGGAATTAGATAATACAGCACAAGAAATAGGACTGACAATCAATCACAATAAAACAAAATATATGAAAGTAAGAAGACATGCCATCAATGTAAGCAGATAGCACTAAGACAGAAAAGGTTTGAAAGAGTCTATAGTTTCTCTTATTTAAGTTCAGTAATAAATTACGATAATAGTCTAGCATATCATAAGAAACAGTACACAGAATTAAGAAAGGAAATAGAGTCTATTATGCATAAAAGGAATAATGTCCTCTAAATTAATTATCAAATATACTGAAAGAAACATTACATGACATTGGTAAGGCTGGTAGTGACCTATGTATGCAAAACTTGGACATGTCTGTATGGGTCTTAACAATTTATTAGTTTCTGAAAAACAAATAAGGAACATATCTGGACCAATTCACTGTAAGGAAGATGGAGAATAAGAAGTAACAAACTGCAGAAGTTGATACAAGGGGAAGATATTGTTAAATACATAAAAGCATAAAGAATCAAACTGTGGGGGCATCTTAGCAGAATGGAAGATAGAAAACTAGTTAAGAAGATTACTGATTGGAACCCAATGGGAGTAAGAACCAAAGTATGACCAAAGATTAGATGGAGAGATGAAGTAATAAATGATTTACAGAAGCTAAAACTGAGAAACTGGAGCCAACTCATCGAAGATAGAAAAGCCTGCAACGTTCTGGTGCAGAGGACCAAAACCCATGTGGGGTTTCAGTGTCAGAAGAAAAAGAATAACGCAAAATTTGTTGAATCTGACACCCAACTATCTCGCACCCGAGGAGCGTAGCCCAAACAACAGAAGTTTTACCATTTAAAAAAAGCTTCATCAACAGATCTCAGGGACATGTTCAAAAAGACCTTGTGTATGTATGTACATCAAACATTTTATCTACAGACCTCTTGTCTCATATGAGTCTTCAGCTATGAAGACTCTAGAAAACATACATAAGAGGACCCTGATGATCATGAACCAAAGATAAGGAGATATTCGAATGGAATACTCCTTCGATTAGTTGTACAGCCCAAATGCAGGAGCAGTAACAACAAATTACCTGTTAGAACTTAGGTCGGTAAAGGTACTGCCTGGTAATACAGAATATTTGATGATTCAAAGCCTGTCCCATCACTTCAAAGTCAGATTAATAGAATTTTTATGTACATTCAAAGTTTTAATTTACACCCTCAGACCTTGGCAGTTACAATGTCTGTAATTTTTTAACATACAGCACAACGTTGCATACCCAGATATCACAAAATATGGTCAGTTCTAACCTGAACTCACTCGGCTGTTCCCTGACAACCAGACACTGATGATCTCTGGCATTGTAATCTAAATACTTAGAAACTCAAAAATTATTAGTTACCAGCAGCTACGATCTGGCCAACTGAACTGACAGCATTTTAAGACTTTTCCTGCTTCAAGATCTGTGTCTGCTGAAGGAAGTCCTTCACGTGTTAGTCCCTGACGACCATATCTTACACTTTCTAGTTCTGACACCAACTCTAGATGTACATAATCTATATCAGATATACTTACTTACTCCATGGAGCAGAGCCCTTCTTGAGAAGCTAACTGGTTCTGCAATTAGTCAAGAAATTCCCCGCACTTTATGGAACCCAAAGGTTCATCACCGTATTCACAAGTGCCCGCCATCTGTCCCTATCCTGAGCCAACTCCATCCAGTCTCCACCCCCTCCCACGTCCCGAAAATCCATCTTAATATTATCCTTCCATCTACGTCTAGGTCCCCCGATTGTCTCTTTCCCTCAGGTTTCCCCACTAGAACCCTGTGCACACCTTTCCCCTCCCCCATACGCGCCACATGCCCCGTCCATCTCATTCTTCTCGATTTTACAACCCGCACAATACTGGGTAAGGAGTAAAGATCCATAAGCTCCTCATTATGTAATTTTCTCCATTCCCCTGTTACCTCGTCCCTCTTAGACCCAAGTACTCTCCTCAACACCCTGTTCTCAAACACCCTCAGCCTACATTCCTCTCTCAATGTCAGCGACCAAGTTTCACACCCATACAAGACAACGGGCAGGATTATAGTTCTATATATCTTGATCTTTAAATTTTTGGACAGCAACCTGGATGACAGAAGATTCTGCACCGAATAATAACAAGCATTCCCCGACTTCAGCCTGCTCTTAAT
>Ga0123357_10007686_pt1 | contig 13373 bp, 10 predicted proteins | sample TergutEmb28metaG_FD_89873 | JGI IMG/M metagenome (GOLD analysis project Ga0123357, IMG submission 89873) | Embiratermes neotenicus P4 segment gut microbial communities from Petit-Saut dam, French Guiana - Emb289 P4 | ecosystem: Host-associated > Arthropoda: Insects > Digestive system > Gut ...
CAATCTTAAGTGCTTAACCAATCAACAGATTACGGCAATATTTCATTCACGAGAGCTTTTCAATATCTTCTATAACATATTTTTGCCTTGCAAATATTAATTTGGTCATTATTGATAAATATTTTATCACTATCGTTAAAATCGCAAATAAACAAAAGAAGCCTATGGACAGTAATAACATCGTGGTCGTCCACCCGGGGACAGGTGAGGCGCTATAATAAATACAAACGGTATAAACCCCGGCCCCCAATGTACACAGCAACATGAACACGGTAAGCCATATTGCCATAACATAGCCCAGGTTGGTAAACAGAACCAGACTGTTGGCCGCCAATTCCAAACGTTCCGCACTGTCTTTTTTAGTCCGTATATAATTCGTACTTTTATAACTCATATTACTAATTTTTAAACCGCTATTAGCATAAGCCACTTTGCGGTAAGGTATATTTCTGCTCATATCCTGTACCCTATTAATTACCCGGCGGGATAGGATCCGAAAAGTCTCATTACGCAATGTATATTGTAAACGGGCATAACGGTTGAATACAGTGTAAAATAACCGGGATGTAAACCTCCCCTTCTCAGCGGGAGACGCACTGACAATATCGTATCCCGTCAACGATTTTCTATATACCTCCATAATTAAACCGGATTCATAGTCCATAACAGTGCTGTCGAACTCAAATAAAAAATCGCCAATAGCCAAGTCCATTCCGGCGTTCATAGCAGTTTCCAGCCCTTGGTAATAACTCATATGTATTATCCTGGTGACACTCTTCTCCGCCGCTTTTTTTACGGCGGAGATAGTATCATCGGTACAGGCGTCGTCTACGCATATGATTTCATAAGATATGAAATTTGCGGATAATGCATCGTTGAGCATATGCAAAAAGACTGAAGCGCGTGTGGAATCGTTATGTAAATATAACACGGCGGATACAAAATTTGATTCTTTATTTTGAACATATACCGTTTGATTATCCGCCTGCGTCAAATAGCTTATGGGCTGCTTTATAGCGGTATTACTCATTAACCAACACCTCGTCCAAATCATATACCGTATTTATCTTACCGGACAACACGCTGATGAATGTAGGGTTATTGCTGTATTGCCGTATTACTGTAGGCCGGCTGTCATCTATTTCCGATGTCATTAATATTGGTTTTACGGAAAACAGAGATGAATCATAAATAAATTCAAGATCGTCACGCAGATATTTCTTAGCCAGCCGGGACATATACGGCCATGCGCTGGCGGGGTGGGCGGGACAGGCGTTACAGTTTCCAAGCCGTCGCGGGGAACAGGAACCGCCGCTCATAGATTGACAGGTGAATTCAGGCGTGGAGGAATAATTAGTGACATGAGGCGTAAAAGTTACGCTGGTCAACGAATGCAAACCTGTTTTTCCAAATGGCATGATCGAGAAAAAGGGCCCGTCCATAACTGTTATGCCCATATTATCCAACGCTTTGTTCACACGGCATAAGATGATTTCACATAACTCATATTTAATACGGAATGGTTCAAAATTCAACATCGCATGAATTTGGTTCACGCCGGCGTAAGTTGTGTTTAAAACAAAATCGGAGGTATAGGTCGAGTTATCCGCCAGGTTTACTGTATATACCGAACCTTTTCGATCTATGGAAATAATATTGGCCTTACAGCGCAGGTTTATGTTTTTATTCTTGTAAATCTGGTTTAATAGATAGTCACGGAGCAGCATCGCGTCATATGCATATTCCGTGGTTAAAAAGGCCCCGTCGCACATATCGGGCTTGAAATATTTATCCGTATGCAGCCTTTCATAAGGGATTGCGGCCGCGGAACAGAATTTCATAAACTGCTCCGCATTTGTCCAGCCTAACAACCCCGAAGTTGCATATACCTTTTCAAAGGCGGAGTTTATACAAAACCCGTAATCTTCCACAAACCGGTTGAAATAATTACGGCTCTTTTTTGCCGTGGACAGTGATCTGGGATAATGGTATCCCATATGTACCCTGGCCTGATTTATATATGACGCGCGGGAAAACGGCATTTCATCGCATTCCAGTAAAATTGTTTTATATCCCTGGTTACCGCTGAACAATGCCGCATATAGCCCGTAAAAACCCGCTCCGATTATAATTCTTGAGCCGTTCATAGCATTACTTCGGATCGACGCGGTAAGTATAAGCGTCAATGATTTGCGTAAGCTTATATATGGATTTCAAGTCGGTCAGCCATTGGCTGGACTTGTCTTTATTCGCTACATAGACATAATCCGGCTTAATTAAATTTTGCGCCAGATAGATCACACGCTTATCAGTCGGGTTATGCTGAGGAAACGCGTAACAATGAAGGCCGGTCTGAACGCCGATACGATATGGATCACCATCCAGAAAAAATATTTTAACATCCTCAAAATTGCTTTTTCCGCTATCTTTAAGCACCTTCGAGGCCCAAGTCTTTGTTGCGTCACGCGTAAATATTGTGGAATCCGTTACTATCTGCGTATACAGTTTTGGGCTTAAGCCGTCGCTCATCACGGGCGGCAGTTGCACCGCCAGTACGACAACCGCCGCCACCGCCGTAAATACAAGCCAATGTTTAATATTTCCGTATCTAAAATAAGCGGCGCATAATAACAATAGGAAAAAAATCGTGATTGCCTCTATGTGATACCGTAAATCCGGAAAACCTACCATAATAATACCGGCGGTTTTAATGATATAGACAACCCCCGCGCCGAATATCAGCCAACGTAAATTTATCTCACGCTTTTCCCGCTGTTGCGCTATCTTGGTAACTGAAGCCTGTATGTATGTAAAAACAGCAAACCCGAATAATAATAGATTTTGAGGTTGTACAAGAATTTTATATATTTCTGTGGAGATGGTTTTGAAACTGCCCCGTACTTTTGTCATCCATGCAGCAAAATTAGTAAACAAGGTTGGTATGGTTTCCCCTGGCAGCCAGAACCGTAACGGGCCCATTGTCTTTGTTAAGATTAACGTATTTCCATTATCAGACGCCCACAGGAGATGAAAATTGATAATGGAATACAAAATCCAGGGTAGTGTAAAGACCAAGAGCCCTAACGCATACAAAAAAATTTTTGGAAATGTCTTTTTCCAATACAACATTATAAGCAGCGCAACGCCTGTCAAACCAGCGACAGCCATAAAATCAAACCGGGAAACCATACCGGCGCCCGCGAACAAACCGGCAAGGAACAAATCCCTGTTTGTATAACACCTCAAGTGCGCCAATACGTTAAACAGCAATACCACGCAAAGAATAGCCAACGGCACCGCCCGGGCGGCCCGTAGCTCGCCGACGTAATCTGCTGTGGAAAACAGCGCAAGAATTGCCAGCATTCCGGGTATCGCGGAGCCGCACAGCCGTTTCGAACCTCTCATCATAAAAAATAGCGTTAACACAGCAATCGGCGCGCCTACAACCACACCGGAATACATGCCAAACCCTGTCAGCTTGTCAACCACCGCGATAAAAAACGGGAATAGATATGGAAATGCGATATTCATATCACTGGTAGGTATAACATATTGCCGTACTGTCGATACTTGCCCAAATTTATGGAACATATGAACCGCTATATCATAAAAGGTATACGAATCAGGCGAAAATCCAATGCCTTTACTTAAGCAGGTTGCAAAAAGAAAAAATAATAAAATAGGCGGAAAAAAAGCAACCGCAAGAATTTCCGGATTATTCCTGTTCCCCCGGGCATAAGCCAAGGCGCCTGACGCCAAATACAAAGCAGCGAAACACATCCAAACAATGTTGGATCTGGGCTGGAAGAAAGGCGTGCCGGTTCTCATATAACATGAAAGCAGAAATAAAATAAGGGGCATATACAGGAATATATGTTTTGTTCGCAACTCAAAATGGCAACTGGAAACAAAATACAGCAAACCCAAACCGGACACGACGCCTAGCAGTAATATTCCCAGTAAGTGTATGGGGGTATCCTGTGAAAAACAATTGTATAGGGCGCCTAGCATAAAAGCCGGCTGTGTCACTACTAATAACTTTATAAAGAAATCTGCGCCGCTTTCCGTCTCCCTGATCTTAAATAAATCGGTAAACCGCTTTATGAAACCTGTATTATTCTGAACAGCTTTGTTGTTCTTCAGCTTTATACCTCCCCAGAAAATTCTTAATCAGTATGATAAATATCCGAAAACTGCCGCGGATGGGGCTGATTTTAGTTGGTATTTTTCCGGTTTTAGGATATGCGCGCGTTACGGGAATCTCACATACGCGTAAATGCAACTGACTGGCTCGCACAGAAAGATACGCCAGTAATTCATACCCGATAAAGATGCCCCTGAAAGGCTTTACCCCGGGATGAGTTATGTAGCGCCTGGAATAAGCGCGGAACGCGTTTGTTGTATCCGTAAACCTATGACGGGCGGTTAAGCTGATAATCGGCGCGTGCAACAATTTCACCGACAAATGCCGGAACATGGGCGTGTTTATAGCATGTCCGCCGGGTAAATACCTCGATCCTTGGATAAAATCATATCCTTCATCCAGTTTTTCTATAAAGCACGGAACATCTTCAATACTATCCTTATTATTGCCGTCTATTGATATAAACCCTTCATATCCCCGCTGTAACGCCCACCAAAACCCCATGCGCAGTTGGGCGCCCTGTTTACCCGGCCCAAGTTTGACCAGTAAAGCGTTAACTCCATAACTTGCCAGTAAATCCGGGTTAGCGCCATTATCGGATGAGCCGCCGTCACAGATGATAATGTCGCATTCATCGGGGATGCCATGCTCTTTAGCCCGTAACAGTTCCTTGCTGATATTTGCTTCTTCATTTAATATAGGAATCAGTAAACAATAATTAGTCTGCCTGTCTTTAAATTCAATTACTGAATAGGTGGGCACTCCTTCAATGTTATCTAAAACCACAGGGATTGTTTCTATTCCGTTGACACTCAATCCACAACACCCCTCATGTAAATCAACGCTTCCCGAACCGCGCCGATGTCTTTGGGATCCTTCATTTCCAAAGATAGATAACCATTATAGGATAGCCGGCATAACTGCTTATGTAACTCACGCGGTTGAATAGGAACCAGATTTGGTTCTGAAAGGTGAATATGATGTATTAAATCAACATTTTGTTCTAAAATGGATAACGGTTCCCCATTATAGATCATCGTCCCTAAATCAACATTTACACGGCAGCCCGGACAATTTACATTATTTACAAAACTAAAGGCTTCAGCGGTAGTGTTGATAAAGTTGGCGCCGTATATAACAGGGTTAGGTTCGATTGCCAACACCGTATCACGGGATATTGCATATTCGCCCAGTTCGCGGAAGAAATCCACGGCAATGCCATATTGATCCATACTTTGGATTACACGGTTTTTAGGGCAGCCAAATACAATATTTCCGCAACCCAGCGCTTGCGCAAAGTCTATGGCTTTGTGTATATAGCTCACTAAAAACAGCCTGTCTGCATCCGATAAGAAAAAATTCTGTTTAATACCAAATAATACTGATTGTATTGAAGACACAAGTAAATTATGATGGCTGTATAAATCCGCCGCATAAACCCGCGCAAAATCCAATTTGTCATATGGCGATTCCAGAAACAGCCGGGTCGGCGCCACCTCCAATCCAATAAAACCCAATGACTGTATAAACTCCAGCATTTCATCGTCATATTCAGCCGGCCAGGCAATGTTAGATACTGAAAGTTTCATCCGTTTACCTCTACAAATGATTTAATTTCCTGAAGAATCTGTTCTTTCTTAAAAATATAACCGCCTGAGCCGCCGAACATTTTCGCGTATAAAGTATGGAAATCATAGTTTACCGGATAATGGTCAAATTCGTTAATAAAGGTTTTCCCTTTGACCATTCGGTAAACTTCATCCGCCCGAATCGGCTCAACAGCCAAATGTAACAGTTTTATGTCTTTTGCCAGCGCTATATCTATATGCCGCCGAAGATATTCTAAGTTGTAAAAGGGGAATGACGCCCTGCTGTCCGTGAAATATACGGCGTTAAATTCCGCTTGCTCAAAGTATCCGCGCAGCGCCGAACGTTCTTCCTTATTTATAGGTTTACACACATACATCCCGTTATCAAGTAAATTATAAAAAGGCTTTATATAATCGTCCTTTGCAAGAAGCAAATCATATTTGTCTTTAGAAAGCATGGTTGGTATTACATTAATTATATCAAATATGAAGTTCTTTTTCAAATTGTCTCCAAAAAGCGCCGGTAAACGAATTATGCAATAATCCTTGCAATTTATTCCCACCCATTCTTCCAGTATATACCGATGTAAACCATAAGGCTGCAATTCCGTCTGTTTTATCACAGTAACTTCATCCGCTTTGTCAGGGTTAGATAAAACGTCGATCGTTGATATTAAGACTAACTGACGGGGATTGATTTTTCTTATATTTTCCATTGCGGTAAAGATTACACGCTTATCTTCAAGCGGAAAGCGGTTAGCCATAAATTTTTGGGCAGGTACCCCGGCATAAAAACATATATCGGGCCGGCTGCCAAACGCGTCTTCAATGTTTGGGGAATGAAAAAGCCCGTCAAATGAATATTGCCGCGCCAGATTACTTCCAATAAAGCCGGTACTGCCGACAAGAATATTCATATTTACTCCGTCACCACGCCTTCTTCCGCCGCTTGACGGCCGAATATAGCTGAGTCCAAACTTGCCTTATCATACATCCTTTTTGCGGAAAGAACTTTATTAGCCTTCTCGAATACTATGGGTTGCAGAGTTACCCCTTTTACATTTTTATTAATCGTCCTATCCTCCAAACCCACGAACTTCAGCAATGATTTTTGACGTTCCGGCGTATTGGATATAACAAAATAGAACGGTATATTAAAATTAACGGAAAATGCCGTGCCATGAAAAGAATTAGTAACCACGAATGAGGCGTGAAGCAATTTCTCCACAAACTCCCTGGGACTGATATCCGGGAAGTACTTGCAGGCTTTAGACGTAAAGAGACCCGGCATATCCATTATATAAGTATCCAAACCCAGTTTTTCGCCAACCATTCTTCCGATTTGATTCAGCTTATGCCTGTCGCTGAGGGCATACACAAGCACATATCCTTTTATCGGCTTGACATTCTCGTTTATGGACAACGCTTCAATCCAATCATTCCTGTCCAGCATAAGCGTAGGATCCAGCATGGTGGTTACGTCTATCCCAATATGTTCTTTCAAATCCTGTACGGATTTGTCCTCCCTTACGGTTATATAGGAAAATCGGGAAAGGTATTCCCGTATGCCGTTATTAAGCTGTATGTCGTTATATTTAAAATTGCCGAATGACGGGGCGAACGAGACCCTTTTGGCCTTATCCGGCGAAAAAGCCAGGTAATATATGGGGCTTAACCCGACATAAAATGGGTTCCATATCTGATCGCTGCCGCTTATGTACACATCGAATTTTTCGCACAAGCCCGAAAGCAGTTCCTCTTCCGTATACGGCCGTGTACGGACCAGGTATTGTTCCCAAAAGGCTTTATAATTATTTATCAGCCTTTTCCTTATCGGGTATTGCAGTATGTCTTTAAGCATCAAGTAAATTCTATTAAAAAATTCCAATACTAATGTTCGGATAGTCTTTAAGTCAAATGTTATCCTATGTTTTGTGACTGCCGGAAACGGTTTTTCATCCCGGGTCTTCTTTTTCCTACCGATACCGAGCAGTTCTTTCGCAACCATGAACATTTTTATCAGGAACCCTACCCTAATTGGCTTAAGTAAGGACAAGGCCAACTCGTCCTGGTAGTTGATGCATTTACAATCATATTCCTTATTCAAAAGGTAGTAGGAGGCGAATTCCTGTAATGAACCGCCGTAGTTCGCGTTATTGCTGAATGTTACAAGCCCGACCTTAATTTTATCCAATAGACTCGCCCCGCTTTACCTTATCAAAAAGCCAATACACCGTTTTACTGCCAAAGATCCTTTTTATTGTATTGGACAATGACGGTTTGATAAACCTTTTTGCAACACTGTCAAAATCCTCCCCTGTTTGCAATGCCTTGAAGAACTCAGCCCTGTTTGGGTTTGGTTTAACTGATGTATACAAACACGGATTAAACCGCCCAATGTTCCCGACTGTCGCCGGTGTAGAATCCAAATACTCATTCGCATTGTTAAACAGGCGTTTGCCTTTTTCTGTATTTACTATCAGCGCCGACACGCCCTTGCCGTCATCGAAATTCTTTAGTTTTATAGAGCCGCCCCAATAATCGCCTATGGTTAAATCCGCGCCTGTTCTAAAGTTATTGGCCTTGCAGTTATTGCAGGAATGCCTTAAATATAGATTATTAAGGAAGCCGATAAGAAAAGAATCCCGTTTAATAAACTGTTGGCCGCCATTATTGTCTATCAGCATAGAATCGACTAAATCCCAATTCTTACATTTATTCCGAAACTTCACCCCATTGATATGGCCTGACGTTCTTCTTTCCAGAGACTTCAGATATTGCTCAAACACTAACGGGCTTGGCGCCCCGTGGCATATAATGCTTACGCAATATAAATTATCGTAATCTTTCCCTAAATATTTCCTTAATCCAGCAGTTTGGCATGGCGTTCCTGAAAACATGACCATTCTGTTCTGTTTCAGGAACTTTTTTACAGCCGGGAAAACATTGTCCAAATACGACTGGACGTATTTGCTGCCCATCAGGGGCTTCAAACCGGCTAAACTTTCCGCGCAAACATGTACGCATTGGTTATGCTCATTCATAGCGGCGCCGAACACTGCCCCGCCTCTTTCGATTATACACGCGGCCAGCGCATAAAACACGCCGCCTGACGACGATTCCCCGCGTATTTCAGACTGCCTGTGCTTACCGGCATATGCCGACAAAGGCTGCCGCGCCTCCAATGGGTGCAAAGACGGGCAAACCTGTTTACATAACCCACAGTTGTTGCATTCCGCATTGTTTATTTCCGGATAGAAAAACCCTTCCTCATCCCGGGTATAAGCGATGCAGCCCCGAGGACAAACCGCGCCGCAGGCGCTGCAGTAACTGCAATCCTTTTTATCGATCCATGCTTCCAAGTTTAATTCCTCCCGGTCACGGCCTCATTATGTATATTTGTTTCTTTGGCGATATAAATAGGCCGGTTTTTTATCTCCTTATACAGCATGGCTAAATATTCGCCTATAATTCCGAGCAAAGTAATGATGAACCCGCCTAAAAACAATAGCACGATAATTATTGTCGCATAACCGGAAGTCTTTTCCCCATGTACGAATACAAGAATAAATGTATACACGGAATACAGGAACGCGCATATTACCACAAAAACCCCAAGGAACGTAGCCAGGCGCAGCGGAGCGGTTGAAAAAGCTACTATACCGCTTATCGCGTATTTAACGAGCTTAATAAACGACCAGGTAGTTTCCCCGGCGGCTCGCTCCACGTTCACGTAATTAATCCATTTATTTTTAAAACCCACCCAGGAAATGATGCCTTTGGTAAACCGTTCCTTTTCTCCCAGGGATAAAACCGCCTCAACCATTTCCCGCTTCATTACCCTGAAGTCAGACACGTTCGGTTCGAACCTCACGTCGCTGACTTTATTGATCAACGCGTAAAACGCCCTGGAGAAGAGGCTGCGGAGCTTTGGCTCGCCTTTCCTGCTAACCCGCCGGGCAGCCACGCAGTCATAATCCTCCTCATCCAATGCTGCCAGCATCTGCGGCAGAAGTGAAGGCGGATGCTGAAGATCCGCGTCCATTAAGGCCGCGGCGTCGCCGGTTGACGCGGACAAGCCCGCGTATATAGCCGCTTCTTTCCCAAAATTTCGGGAAAACGAGATATATTTTACTCTTTCCCCGCCGCACTGTTCCGCCAGGTCTTTTATTACGGAGAGCGTATGATCCGGGCTGCCGTCGTCCACATAGATTATGGAATATGTATAATCCGGCAGCTTCTCCATAACCTGATCCACCGCCCCATAAAACAGCGGCACGCACATTTCTTCCTTATAACATGGCACAATGATATCAAGATGTTTCAAGTATTGCCTCACCTCTCCGCACGATATCAAACAAATTTACCGCATATACCAAAGCCAGGCATACTGACATGCCTAACAGCATAATTATGATATTTTGACTCAATAATACGGCGCAAAGCAGGCAGGCGCATAAACCGGCGGCAAAGGAGATTAACAGTATGCGGGTGCGGCCTACGGCCATCAGATAATTCATATTCAATGTGTTAAATATGACCGTCACCGCCAAAATGCAGCTGTATTTTATGTATATGACACTGTCCAGATACCGCGCGCCGAACATCAGCCTGACTATGAAGTTTGAAAGCAACAGAACCGGTATTACAAACACGGCGACGCACGCCAGGGTGTATAGGCTTGTCCGCTTATATAAATGCATAGTCGGCGCCCGATCGGCTTTTTGCTTCGCGACTATCGGATATAAGGCGCTGGCTAAAGTAATCGCGGCGTATATCAATATCTTTCCAAACTGCGCCGCGGAGCTGTAAAGCCCCGAGGTGTAACTGGGAAAACGGTAACGCACCGTCAGAATATCAATATTCATCATGAATGCCTGGCAAAGATTCAGAGCGAAAGCAGAACCGATAAAGCCAACACGGATCCGGTTATCCCGAAACAGCCCGGCGCTGGGCCGCAGCAACTTAACATCATGGATCCCGGATTTCAAAAATATAAAACCGATTACAGCCGATACCGCTGTCCCCAAAAACAGCAGCAATAACAGGACTTCCAACCTATTGGCGGCAAAAATAGGCGCCAGGCAGACAAAAATGCCCGATATCTTAATAACCGCCGCGATAATGCCGACACAAGCCATCAGAAAAAACCGGCGCAGGCCCTGCGCCAAACCTGTAACGCCCAATTGGAAATAAATAATTGCTACAATTATAATGGCAATGGCGGGGTACAGGATATTTGTGGTTTTTAAGATTCGCGTCCAAACGGGTATGAGCGCGAAGCCCAAAATAAGGAACGCTATTGAAAATAAACCGGCCAAAACCGTCAGTTGAGTCAACAGTTTAGGCAGCGTCCCCTCCTCGCACTCCGCTGTGTATTTGGACGCGATCATCCTGATGGCATTTCCCGGCACGCTCATAATTAATATAAATGACAGCAGGGCAGTCAACAGGCCGTAACTTTCAACCGGTAATACACGTGCGGACAATATCTGGAAAAAATAGTTGATAACATTTGTGGCCATTGTAAAGATAAAGAGCGTTATACTCCCTTTTTCCAGCTCGTTCTTCATACCTGCTCCTTACGCGCCCGCTTGTGTAAAATTAATTCTATAATAATGATAACGACGAAGGCCAGCGAAGTTATAATATATGACAAATTAATGCCTGTGGGCCGATATTGCATGCTGATCGCATATTCGCCCTTCTGCAGCTTCACCCCCATCAATGCCCCCATAAGCTTAATGGTGGGAACTTCGCTGCCGTTTGCGTATACATGCCAGCGCGTATCATACGGGATAGATGTAAAGAGCACGCCGTCGTCCGCCACGGAGATGGAACCGTTAAAGCCGGTAGCGCTATAATCGCTTACCTGCAAAGGCGCGGTGTCCAATTTATTATATACCTGCTTGAAGACGTCCTCATCCATCCTTGTAAGCACCGGCGTTACGGACCCTGTTTGTGTAGGCTGCTTTACGCCCGCGGAACTCTTGTTCGTTAAAAATGAAACCAACCGATCCATAAGGCTGCCGTTTCCGCCGCTGTTGCCCTGTATCACATCATTTTTCAACAGGTTGTTCGTAATGGATACGGTTGCCGTCAGCTGAGTCCCCGCGGTCAGTTCACCGATATCCAGCGTATCCATCTGGGCGGCGCTTAAACTGTTTGAAAGGCTGTGTTTGTCCGTATCAGACCAGCTGACCGAAAAATCACTGAGGGTTGACCCATTTACGTAAAAATAATAGAGGCCGGTTTCTTCTATATTATATGTATATGTCATTTTAGGCACATCCGTGGGTTTTATGTCCTGATCCACGGTATATGAATATGTGCCGTTATTACTCGGTTTATGCGTCAGCAATGTATCCTTCACATCAACAACCGAAACCGGCTCGGAAAACAGCGGGCTTGTTATACCGGTTGATTCCTGAACAAACTTATTTTGAAAAACAAACCCGTCTGCTTCTTTGGCGCCCTGCCAATCCGCCAGAGTATTGTTTACCATAAAACCAACCGGCAAGGCATATGGGTTTTGCCCCAATGAAATCTGACCGGAACTGGTTACATTCTGGAAATACGAGGGCAGATAGTTTTGTTTGGAACCCCTGTCCAATGAATACTTTACCGCAAAAATTGAATTCAACAGCGGTGTGTTCAATCGGTACTCGATTTTATTCAAGGATGAACATACGCCGAAATTTCTCAGCAGATCCACTACGGAAGCGTATGTTATGGAAAATATACTGATATTATTATAATTGAACAGCTTACCGTCGCTGAATACCCTGTCGGGCAATTGCTCCATGCGATAAAAAGATGTGTCAGTAGCTATTGAAGACTTCACATTTTCAATGTCGTTATACAATTGCAGTATATATAAGTTCCTCTGGGGGACTTCTTTATATAAACCGAGTATATTAAGCGAATTTGAAGCGAGCTCAAACACTATAACAGCGGTTATACAGATAACGACAACCTTTTTAACCGGTTTTGGCAGATCCTTTTGCCTCACGGCGCGCCGTTGTTTAACTTTAATAGTTTTATTAGCCGGCTGAACGGGCGGCTTTTCCGCTATTCTTTGGATACTCAGATATATAATATATATAATTAAAAATATAATGTTATATATTATGGCATCATGAGTGAATACCCCCGGTTTTGTGATCCGGACAATGGGATAGAGAATAAAAAGCACAATGGACAGCGCAGATATTACGCTTAACGAAATAACTAACCGGTTGCGCTTCATCTCGCCAATATGTATGAACGTCTGATAACCGATAAAGAGTATATAAAATGTGAATATGAAAGCAAAACGGTGCGGCGCCCCGCTTGGATAATGGAAACCGTGAATCGCGTAGTCCAAGAGATTGACGGAAAAAAACAAATACATAATCACTAAAGTGATTAAGTTAACCATTTTTTCACGAAGCGCGAATTTCTGATGGATAAAATAAATAATAAACAGCATAAAAGTTAACAAACCGCAATAGACGTTCGGCAAACCCTGGCCGCCCTGCACTACCGACGGGGTCATGTAATAATAAAAAGCCGTTAAAAAATTCAATACCGAAAAATATATCTGAACTCTAAAAGTGCTTATAGTCGCGTCACTGACATATGCCGTCGTCGGGAACGCG
>Ga0123357_10007687_pt1 | contig 13371 bp, 6 predicted proteins | sample TergutEmb28metaG_FD_89873 | JGI IMG/M metagenome (GOLD analysis project Ga0123357, IMG submission 89873) | Embiratermes neotenicus P4 segment gut microbial communities from Petit-Saut dam, French Guiana - Emb289 P4 | ecosystem: Host-associated > Arthropoda: Insects > Digestive system > Gut ...
CAGTACAATATCCCTCATACTAACCGTAGATTGAAATAATGCATATATTCACTACAGTACTATTTTCACTTCTCTTCACTATGATATTTCCACTTGACTGTGACACACTCACTGCATTTACATGTTCCCTGCACTATTGAGCCTCACTCCACTTCACTTAACCAATGCGCGGAATTTCTTGACTAGCTGCAAACCAGTTAGCTTCTCAAGAAGGACTCTGCACCATGGAGTAAGTAAGTAAGGGTCTATTCATCTAAAACTGCAGAAGGAAATACTAAGGACAGTAAAATGATAATAAAATAAAATAGGAATGAAGTATTTGGTGGAAACGAGGAAGACTGAGAAGATCCTACGAAGGGAAAAAGCCCGTGCCCTGAAAAGGTTCGTGTGTGCTCTGAAACGTCGATGCACATCAAGCAAGTGACAGTCACAGTCATCACCATCAGCACCTAAATTCTCAAAAATACTGAGGTATTTCGTGGGTTTCTTCAGTCTCCCTATCCAGATGCCCGGATATGACTGAGATAAACCACACACCTCCCTATTCCAATTAATCCGACAATCGCAGTCCGATCGGTTTACGTTCTACCCCGAAAATATCATCGATACTGGTTGGTTTCCGGATCCTCTCTTCTGAACGTAGTGCTGTTTAGCTCTTATTAACTGGAGATTCTAAGCCTTATCCAAGTGAAATTCTTTTGTATGAACCATGCGATATGAAACTTCATGGACACGCTCATCTCTGAGGATTTCTGCATGGCAAAGAGATGAATCGGAAACGAGATATTATATCATCCGATATAACTTCTTCGCCCCTACAATGAATCAATAAATAGGCTAATGTATTGTGATACTGATGGTAATAATAAAACATCGCAGTTTACTCAGTTCGTTTCGGATTCAACATGAAGTAACAACCGTAAAGTACGTTTTGTGAAAAAGTTTTTCGATGTCACCCAAATTTAATACACACGCCAGTCGTTAAGTTCGTATTATGCTTAAAAATATTTTTTATGAATATAACGAGATTATTCAACTGTAGACGCCTATGGTGTGTGTGCGTGCGTGCATGCTCCTTCTCCCTTTCTCTCTCTTTCCAGTTTAAACACTCAAATATACTTCGCCAAATTCGATATTCCAAAATTATTTTGCAGTGTGCATTGAATAGTCAGCATAATAATATTTGCAAAATTCCTGTTATTTCAATGAAGGTTAATTTGCATTAGTTATATGGATTTTTAAGAAACTATGTACTTCAGAAGTGCTGTGTCAACTGAAGTGCTGTATCAATAGAAGTGCTGTATCAACAGAAGTGTTGTATCAACAGAAGTGCTGTATCAACTAACAAGTAAATGAATTAATACACAAACATTAACAGCAAAGTTAGCATGTTTTAAATTCTCAACAATTTTGCCCTTTTACTAGCACCAATATGAAAGAAGAGGCATGTTAAAAATAGACACATTTAGTCACGCATCCTCTTCTAGTTGATCTCAGCATGATGACGGACTCTATTTTTTTTTTTTTTTTTTTGTCCAAAGAGCAGAGTGTATTCGGGTGTGTGTGTAGTGGATGGTTTTGTTGTAATTATATATTTGCTTATATTCCAAACGCTGGATTTCATATCACCTGCTATTACTAACGCTCCATATCTGGTATTGGTAAGTAAACTACCGGTGTTCCATACTTGGCAGGTTGCGGTTTCTATAAACAGTCCACACGTCGACTATATTTACTGATATTTTGGTTGCTTTCGTCAGCGTGTCAATGAAAATGATGGTGCAGCTTTTTAAAATCTGCAAGGAAAGTCTGCTTCCACAGCATTCGCAATACTTTAATTACCAAATGTGGAAACCACCCCCATTTAGATCTTTTAATAAACTTGACCAGTGTTTTCCACACTGAAGATCACCTAGGTTAAAAGAAAGGAAGAGGGCAAGCAATCACAATCTATTTATCTGTTTACCATACCAGAATGCCATACATAAAGATCACCTAGGCTTATTAAAACAGAACGTTTCGGAGATCGGATCCGTGTCCTTTATCGGGCAGAAAGAAGATGATGGGGATTTCCTCTGTTGGGCATTACAGAAAGAGCTAGCCTCTCTCATGCAGTGGTTTTACTCTTTATGTTTTAGAAGAGTGACAGGATGGCATTTTGATGCAATACTGAATTCTGAATTGTCCTCTCAGCCAAAAAAAGTTGTGACTGGAATACATATCTGATGTGTTTTATCGCCTTGATGAAAATTTTCAAGATAAACGAAGATAATACCAGCAAGCAGTCGCCGCGCTTCCTATGTCATCTAAAACACGTGACTAAAAAAAAAAAAGAACGAAGGGAAAGAAATTCCTTTCGACTTCGAACTACTGCCCGCGGCCTACGGTAAGTGGTCTTCGTCGACATTATATATCACGGTCAAGAGAACACTAACCGACACAGTAAGAGGCGTGCCGTTTATGTTGAATGTTTTGACTGTACCATTAATTAAAATCATTACAGATTGTTATTTGTACAAAACAGAGGCAGTACACAACTTCCTGAGGGTGATTATAATCAAAGTTCTATTTAGCCCAATGTGCGACAATTACCGGTATGCAACGAGACAAGTATAGGTCCACTGAAACATCAAGTGCTTGATATATCCCTCGCACAATATTTTAGTATACTGGTAGAACCAACTGCAAAATGGAATCGGGTTTCTTGAGCATTTTTAGAGGTCTGAAGATATTACAGCTAGAGACTTACGGGTTCTCGCTGGTCGAGGCAAACCCTGTCAGCATCTACTCGTGTAATGTATCACTTTCCTCGTGTGAGACTGGGTATATCTCCACTGCACGTTGGATTATTTTACGCTGTGTTTAATCTTAGTGATACTTAGAAGCTGGTGAACTTCTATTAATACCGCCTCCTGACGATGCCCCAAGGCGCGTAAATCTAATATTCATGTCCGTCAGATCATATGTCTGCTCCCGAAAGGGCCGTTGTTACTTAGGATCAGACAAAACGTGGCAGGTAGCAGCGCGTCACAGTGCCCCTGATCACGTGTGGCAATATGTAAGTCACTACCTACGAATGTCAGTTTACGTGTTGCCCGTACTGCAATATCCAGCACTCGGCCAACACAGCCCTCGATGCAGGCGGCGGCTAACAGGCGCCGTACATTAGTGGTTCCCACACTGTACTCTGCGGATCCCAAGGGATCCGCGAACAGGTCCCGGGGGATCCGTGGATACATTTCTCTAATGGCTACTACTATTGTTAAAAATAATCGCGGAACTTTTTGTATTGGCGATGTGTCTATTTTGTATGACCGTCAGAATATCTAGTAAAGGAACTCCCTGTACCCACGAAGCGAGCGACAGTCAGTTTAATTAAGGCCAAATCATACAATGCATTGTTACTTATAGTACTGGTATGTATCTGTAGCTATCTAAAATCAGTTCTCAAACATACATTTTAAATTTTGGATACTTATCATACGGACACTGTCTATTAACGTGAGCGAAGATGTGAGCATCCGTGGTTATTTTTCGAAGTCAAAAGGGGTACGCGAGGAAAAAAGTTTGGAAAACACTGCTGTACATGCATTCCTGCGGGAGATAGTGTGAACAACTAAGCATTCAACTACGGAACCGAGCACTTAACAAAACTCAATTTTATATAGACTACTGCGTATAGAAGAAGAGTAAAGTGATTAGTAAAAATATTAAAGTGTTATGGAAGCGGAAGTGGACAAATTTTAGGCGCTGAGTAAAATCACGAAAACCTTTAGTCAGGATATTCGGTCTCTGGACACAGATTTTGAACCCAGAACCTCCCAGACCTAGGCAAGAGTGTCACCCAATCGACCACGACTTTCGGTCCTAAATTTCCTGCTGGTGTCCAGTCGCAGGGGTTATTGCCTTTTATTGTAAGAATTTATATAAAAAGATTTTCGGTAGGAAAGCCCTCAAGAAGGTAACACCTGGAGACCTTGGCATAAACAGAAAGATAATTTTAAAACGGATACCAGAGGAAGTGGGAGTGACAGGATGGGCTGCGTTTAATCGGCTCACGATAGAATGTAATGGCAAGCTTCTGTGAACACAGTGTTCAGATTCGGGTATCAGAGAAGCAGGCAATTCCTTTACCCCAGCTATTAACATTTCAAATAAAATTCTGCACCAGGCAGTTACTTATATCCGCTGGATATAAGGTGCATCCCTCAGAGAAATATGTCGTTCCACGGAATACACTTGGGAAATCTCTATATTTAATACGGTTCTCGTTGTGCCCCTCTGCGTGTTCGTAATGGTGAGCTCCGTAAATGTCACCTAGTATACGCACGTGAATATTTCTTCAAGTAACTCAACAATAGATACCAATAACGTAAGCTGACGAGTGCTTGCGGCATAAACAGAAGCTAGGTGTCAGACATTTTATAATCAATAATTTATCGTCTCTAGATTGGTATCAGATGCCTAGGGCTTTCAGACGTGTTCTTATTAACGCACTATCCCGCATATTAAGTGGGAGGGGGTTCTCTTGCTGATGTATCTTCCGATCAGCTGCTGATCGGCGTACGAATCAGTATAACCAAAAAAAAAAATCCTTCTCAAAAGGAACAAAGAGCTCACTCATTTACAAAGCAACGCCACCGGAAGGTAAATAAAACATTTTTCGGATGATGTGTAAAAATACGTGGGTGGGTAGGGGTGGGGGTCATATGAAGAATACAGTGGCCATAACACACAAAGGAAAGAGGCCAGCAAAGGGAAGTCATCGACGAGGCTGTCGCTATATTTAGAATGTGACGGAATGCACTAAAAAGGACAGGAAATATCCGCCGAGCGAATAGCTTCTGGCGTGTTCGCATAACCATAGCTAGTAAGCAGCATTGGTAAACAAGGTAACCACGGTAGCAATGGTAACCACAGTAACCATAATAACAATGGGAATCTTGGTGATAAAGATAATTATGACAACCAATTTAATCATGGCAACAAAGGTAATCACAGGAACCACAGGATACTGAAGACCATGGTAACCAAGGTAAACTTGGTAACAATAACTTCAGTAACCAAGGTAACAATAACGATAGCAACATTGGTGCCTTTCGAGAGCCGTGAGAGCGTAGTCGGTATAACGACTCGCTACGAGCTGGACGGTCCGGGGATCGAATCCTGGTGGGGGCGAGATTTTCCGCACCTGTCCAGATCGGCTCTGAGGCTCACCCAGCCTCCTATACAATGGGTACCGGATCTTTCCCGGGGGTAAAGCGGCCGGGGTGTGGCGTTGACCACCCACTCTCATCTAGCGCCGAGGTTAAAGAAAGAGTAGAGCTACACCTATACTCCCCCTCTGGGCGTTCGTGGCCTCTTGTAGGGTGAGCTTTACCTTTACTTTACATTGGTGCCTTTGGTGAAAAGGAGAATAACGATGGTACGTTGCCCATCAAAGTGGTCATAAACGTACGTGGGTTCACATGCAGTATCTCTTACTGGCCAAAACTGGGATGTATAAATCAATCATAGTAAAAACCTCCAAGATCAGTGTTCATTTAAATCCGTCGTTATTCCATGCGGACAGACAGACTGAAGGATGGACGGAGAGAAACGACGAAAGTTAATAGTCGCGTTTGGCAATTCCTTGGTAAATGCGTCTAGAAAATGCTGTAATATATCCTACGGAGTGGCATTAACAAACACAAAAATTATGGAGGAAAACACAGATTTAATCAGTATTAAGACAGGCAATGTACGTATAATGAAACAATGTGGTGCGTTCTTGCAACCATTGTTGCTGTGGAAAAGCAATCAGTATTACATGTTGTGGGCATGTGTGTAGCCTTAGTTACCCAGCATGCAATGCGCATGCGCCATATTGTCACCTGTGGCCTGTACCGCTCTACAGTACTTTTCCACATTATCTCATAAACGGTACGATTTTCGGGGGGGGGTTACTGAACACAAAATGTGTGCTTTGTTTTAATCTACAACGTCTGTCTGAAACTTTTCATTCTAAGAACTGAGCGAGATATGATAAAAATTTCTAGTGTTCTTCATGTAAACTACCCGTTCTTGTCCGATTTCATGAAACTTGCATTTTCTCGACAGTTGTTTTAGAAAAATGCTCAAATATCAAACTTCATGAAAATCCGTCCAGTGGGAGCCCAGTTGTTCAATGCAGAGATATGACGAAGCTAATAGAAGCTTTTCGCAATTTTGCGAACACGCATAACAAACAAACGGAAAATTAAACCTTAGCGAAAATTCAAGACACACCTATCTCTATCTCCCTCAGCTCAACACGAAGCGAGATATACCTAAAAGCATCTCCAGGCTCTTCAGTAAAGTTGCTCTTTCAAGTAAATGACATACGTTGCAAGCTATGACTCAAGTCCTACATTAACTCATACACGTAACTCTGAATATGAAGGCGGTATGTTTCTTCGAAACGTCGGGAATGAATTACCCAACCACACGGCGCAACAACCGAGAAGCCCTGGCTACTCAACAATCACTTAAAATAATCAAAATACATCAGGTATAAAGTTTAGATTTCATCTCTCTTTTGCAGATAAAGAAAGAGTTGTAGGTCATCGCATTTACATTTTCGGTTTCTACTACTACTACTACTACTACTACCCACACCACCAACTACTTGGACAAAGCGGGATGATTGGCTCTTTATTTCTTGGAGGCGGAGAAGGAAGCTGTCAGTGAATTGGCATTCTGCACTTTCCGCATGACCTGACCTCTGAATGAGTACCTGCCACTCTCTGTGAAGTACACTCAAGTTACGTGTAAGATGAACGTACACCTTGCCTCCTAAGTGGCCTATACTCCATGTCGCCCTTGATGGGCTCGATACTTCACACCCGTCACGGTCGGTACAGATGCACTCCGTTTTCTTATTCTGAACGTCTAGAATGACAGTCCCTGTCAGAAGGCCAGATGGCCGTGCTGAATTGTGTGTGGATACTGTCAGCAACTGCAGGCAAGTTCCGAGATAGTACATCAAATTAGGCCAACACACTCTCCTTTCTCCTAGTCATTATTCATGAATCATCATGCATTGAACGCTATATAATCGGAGTTACTGAAATAACCTATAGAACGCCATGCACGCACAGAAGGAAGGCAAACAGACAACCTCGATGCTAGACCGGAGGGGGGGGGGCAATGCCAATCTCTAGGTGCTTTACCCCCGGGGAAAGAGACCCGGTACCCCTTACGCAGGACGCTTGGTGGACCACGGGGCCGGTCTGGACAGGTACAGAAAATTTCGCCATCACGGGATTCCAGCCTCGGACCATACTGGCCCGTAGCGAGTTGCTATTACTAGGCCATCCCGGCCGTCGCCTTTAAACGAATTATAAGCACTGCATTCCTCGTTCTGAGAGACAGCCATTGCATTGTGTGGCGAATGTTGCAGTAAGCATTATTGTAGAGGGTATGGACTACAGCTGCTGCATCAAATTCTGAAGGTACACATCAGGCTGGAACCTAACGCTCTGAAGCTGGCTGACCAGGATTTGGGCATGACAATCGAAGATTGGCAATTAATGACGACGAGGAGGTGTTCGTAAGTGTAATTCGAGGTACAGACACCACCACAATGACGTGACAGTTCCCTTCCAGTGAGGGGTCACGAAACTAAAAACTTGACTTACCTTTCATATTAGTTTCATATCATCCCCTTTTATTTTCATTTAAAATGTGTAATTTGATAAGCTTTACCACCAGCAAATTTTGACATTATAAATCCTATTCTTTCACCAAATAACATCATTGTTTTTCCTTAATGAAGTTTAATTTGAAATCTTTACAAAACCGCGTTACTGTGAAATGTCACATAAGTCAGAAGTTCCCTGCATTTGTCCACCATTTGCACAGAGCACTGCTTTCTCAATATGTATGACTTCTACCTAATGAATCGAATAGGCGAACTGCCACTTAAAATTATGTATTTATTTTTGAAGATGTCTCCCTTTAGAATCTGTCTGCTGACATAACACCTAACGACCCAATCAGACACAGGTTTCACATGGCGCTTTCTAAGAAAATGCCCCTCCAACAGAAAAAAATTAATGTATATACACGTCTCCAGCATGTAATTGGAAAATAAAAAAGTACCTATCAGTGCTGCACATGTGTGTGTGTACAGGCTCTTATGGCCCTTATATAAAGTTTTTCTACAACAAAAAAATAGATAACCACATACATTTTCAATTTATGAAATTGCCTTTCAAAAATACTGGTATAACTAAACAGACAATCCCTCATTATGAATTTTTCTCGCATGCCCCCCACAAGGCCTGGAACATCACAGATCCATAATCATGGATGTAGGAGCTGGAAAGCACTAGAAATACGATGTTTTCTAAAAACCAAAAACTGGGATGCTTATCATTTAGGTGGCAGGGTTGGAGGTAGAAAACAAAATTTTTAACCTACCATGCAATATTAAAGGCAGTGGAATTTATTAATATTACAATGAGAAAACTCTGATAAAAATATGACACACAGACACAAAAAATTAAATAGCAATAAGATGGATATTATTCAAATTTAAAGACTCAGTTCACATACTGATTTTTGTTTGTACATCTATTCCTCATCCTTTGCAGTCTCTGTACAGACTACATATCACCAATCTATACATCTTCCTCTCTCTCCCATATGGCTGGTCTACTGCATGTCCTACTCCCACAAATATTTCTCCCCATAGTGGGAAAGTCAAAATTTTCTTATGCTTTGTCAGCAATGTCAACCCCTTTATGACTTGGAATAAAGCTGGGACATTTGGCATGCCACACTGAATTCTGCAGGTCACCAAGTCAGGGTTCTTTAAAACCCAAAAAACCAGATCATCCCAGAAAAACTGGAATGAATATGATCCCTAATATGAAGCATGTACCTTAAGAATATGTGGCAGTGATAAACATGTTCTGTACGAAACAAGAAGTGTTGCATGGATCGCCATATCTCACTATTACTGTACTCTCCTCTCTTACAAGGATGCTATTTATCCATATCCATGCATCCACCTGAATGTTTCCCATTCTCATCACATTCTACACCAAAGGAAAATTTTCATGAAACATTATCAGAACATTATGCCACTAGATTAGGAATGGCAGTTACTTCTATTTGGTGGATGGGATGGTTGATTTCAAAGTCACTATGAGTGTCAGCTTCATGAAAGAAAAACTGCTATAAATATTGTGAAAGATTTAACAATCATTCACTGTAAATGAGAAAATGTATAAATATACCAAGACATAAAAATTGCTGTATCTTTTGGTACATGAGAAGTTCAGTGCGGCCCCATGAAAGATATGTTCAATTTGTGTGAGCATCAATCATAATTCATGACATCACGATGATATTATTAATAATTAATATTAATAATCTTATTAAAAACAGCATTATTAATAATTAATTCCAACATGATATTCTGAGTCCTGGTGTTTACACAAATTAAATGATGTGGGTCACATCCAACTTATCACATCCAGCTGCAGGTGAAACAAATCACAAAAAAGGTAAAGTTGTCCCTGTACGTGCCATAAAGGCACATAGGTAGGGGAGACATAGCTTTCCACTCAATCTTCACCTGGGAATCGAACTGACTGGTCAGCCACATGCCCTGCCCGTTTTGTCCCTGGGAAAGAACCCGGGTACCCAACGAATGGCAGGCTGGATGGGACCCCAAGTGGGTTTTGACATTTTGGAGAGGACATAAATCTCTTGCCCTGCCTAGGTTCAAACCCCAGATCGAGCCCATAGCCTAGCCATTTTTACTAAATTAGTGTATTAGGACTCCAAAGTTTTCATTTCTGTAAATGTAAAAGTACAGTGTCCCTGTCCATACCATGAAGACACACAGCAGAAGTAGAAGACTTGATCTACTCATTCTGCACCTTGGCACTAAATGCAGGTGAGTGGTCAACTGCATGTGCATGCCCCCAATGCTTCCTCCCCATCCACCAGAAAAGAACTCCAGTGCCCATGGAATAGGGGGCTGAATGGATCCTGGAGCTGATCTAGATGTTCTGGAGAAGTGAAAAATATCTTGCCCTTGTTGGGATTTGAACCTCAAGCCTACCACCCATAACTTGATCACTGTACCAGTTATGCTACCTTTTCTGCAAATATTTACATTTTCTCCGTAATTACAACACATTTTATACCAACTACTGGTGCTGCGCACAAGACACTAACAGATTCATAAAGACCACGTTTTCAAAAACGGCCAAACAACTTCATGTACCAGACTAAATTTACATGCCATAGCTTGTTACCACTCAGTTAGAAGCAACACACAACTTCAGTGACAGTGACATGATAGTCTCTTATCAAGTAGCCCCCAAAATGTGAAACGAACCCTTGAAAAATATGCATCATTACAACAATTATTTCTGTGGAATACATGGCAACCTGCCTGCTCAATATCTTTGCTCTGTTTTTGATTCGACAGAATTAACTAATAAACCTGTGGGGCTAAGCAGATGAAAGCTGGAACATGGATCACAAAACCTTTCTGCATATCTTCTAGAAAGCAAGATTTACATAACAACATATCAATGGTTCAAACCTCGGATATAATATCTGACAAGTTTAATGTAGCCAGTCATCATCTGACAGGGGAAGTTGTCAGATCATCAGCACATACATATATGTTAAAATTCATTGCCATTCCAAAAAATTTACCTTTATTTCACTTTACCTTCTTCTGAAGTCTTAATCAGGACATATAATAGAAAAGTTAATTGCTGTGTACATGACTACCATTATTCTGTGCATTGTACTGACAGGAGAGTGAGGAAAGTTATGTTTTTATGAACTTTCCATAAGACATGTCAGCTAACTTTAAAGGCACTTTCATAACCAATTAAAGCACAAATGCTTGGAAAAAACATCCCTTCAATCCCCCAATTCACAGATAAATGACCTGATTTTTTAAAACATATTTCATGCATTAAAAGTATCATTTTGGCTATATCAGCTGATTAACCCTTTAAATGCAGAGTTAAATCCTGTCTGCCATTTGCTGGCATGGCTAGAAGCTCACCATATTCTCCACATTAGAAGGATATGGGTTAATAATGCTATCTTAGTTACTTAACACACAGTACTGGGACTGTGAATGTTTAACATAAAGCAGTTGTCACCTACAGTAAGTTATTCACACATACAAGTACTTAATAATCAGTCAACTTTCAATGGGCCATGCCTTCTAAACAAAAATATGGAGAGGCCATGTTTTTATTTCTGTTCTTGTATGGGCACGTTAAATTCAGATGCTTAGATGTTGTGTGGTGATATACTCGTATATTGTCCTGATCTGCACACCTGTGCATTCAGGATCTGAAACAGTGCATGTACTCCAATAGCAACTGCCATGAAAGACTGAGGAAAACCATGTTAAAACTTTGGTCAGAATAGCCAATCTCAGAATCACAACTGTAATCGTTCATATATAAAGCAGTGGTCCTACCACACAAATGAACTGCTCTATGCTGTTACAGATTTTAGGCTTATATACATTTTCTATTGCATATCTGGGCGCAGGAGGTGAAGAAACGACTACTTGGTCAACTGAGGTAATAAGTTCTTGGTAGCCGTGTGTAATAGGATTTTGGAGTTCTGGCAGTCTCAACTGGGCACCTGAGGCACATTCCAAATGGCAAACCACATCCCCAAAAGTTACATACTCATCTACACTGAAAATGCTCTAGGTTCCTCTGAAGCAACGGTAAACAGTATTCTTCTTCAGGGATCCAAAAATGGATCTGGGGTCCACCCAGCCTCCTGTACAAAGGGCACTGGGGAATTTCCCTTGGGCACAAAAGAGATGGGTCTGAAACTGACCATCCACCTCCATTTAGTGCTAAGGCTAATAATGTAAAAGGCCATACATTCATCAAAATTTATCTTCATGGCATGGTGCTTAATTAAGTACATGGGCATCTTTACCTTTGTTAGTAACCTCTCAAACTGACCTTTCTTGTACACTGTCATACTCAGGATATGCACTAATGATATCGAATAAATCAAAGATCCACCGGAAGAAAGTGAACTTCACACAGTAGTGTACTGGTGAAGATATGGAAAAGCAAAGACTGGTACAGTGAAATGTTCTAATGCCAATTTAAAACAGGAAACTAATTTACACATTAGAAAAAGTACAATAAAATACCACACACACTGCTTACAAAAATACAACTCCAGATTTATATTTACAATGGACTTCAAATGATGAGCAAGATGGCAGACGGTGTGTGTAGGGATGTTTTTTGCTCTTACTGTTTAGTTAAAAGTAAGTGCAAGGAATCCGCGGATATTTGTGCAAACTGCGAAAATCTACAATATCAGCTCAGGGAAGCATTATCTGAACTAAGCTCTGCCAAATATATCATTAAGCTTCTACAAAAGGATCTAAGCACGACTTCAGCTTTTGGGAGCGAGCACTTTCACAGGTATGAAACATCGCATTCCACATATAGAGGTTATGAATCGTCATCTAATATTGAAAGTATTCAAGGACCTAACAACGGATGGATCCCTAAAATTCCAAATCAATTTATGAAACCACGTAAATACACTAAATATGGGAATATGCCGACTGGCGAATACATAAAAACTTCTAATCGATTCGAGCCATTATCCAACCTTATAGACTTGACTAAAGGTAATAGCTTTAATGAGGAAATCAAACCAGCTAACTTAAATGAATCTGAAAATGTAAATCAAACTACTTCCAGACAAAAGCACGTCAACAAGACTTCTAAATGCTCATCCTCTCAACCTAACCTTCAGGACAATAGTGATTCTCACCCTCCTCCAATCCATCCAATTGAAATGTTGACTCGTACAACTCCTGGGAAGATCTCACAGAGGGAAAAACCGAAAATTGTTGTGGTTGGTGACAGTTTTGCTAAAGGGATTGCAAGTGAATTAGTACATAACCTAGGTAGTGCGTTTGAGGTTATAGGCCACGTGAGGCCAGGATCTGGTATGAAGGTGATAACAGAATTGGCTAATCAAGAGATCACTACACTGATGAAGAAAGATATGGTTGTGGTCTGGGGAGGTGCTAATGACATTGCTAGAAATGAAGCAAATAATACAAATGCAAATAAAGCAAATAATATCATTAACTCTGTCAAATCCAGGAAACATACAAATGTGTTTTTAGTGAGTGTACCTACAAGATTTGACTTGTTATCTACATCTTGTGTTAATAAAGAGGTGATTACGTACAACAGGAAACTGTACAAGTGGATGAAACAATATGAGCATGTGAAGATAACTGACAGTGAATCACAAAGAAAATACTTCACTAGACACGGTATGCACATGAACTTAGCTGGTAAGGAA
>Ga0123357_10007688_pt1 | contig 13371 bp, 5 predicted proteins | sample TergutEmb28metaG_FD_89873 | JGI IMG/M metagenome (GOLD analysis project Ga0123357, IMG submission 89873) | Embiratermes neotenicus P4 segment gut microbial communities from Petit-Saut dam, French Guiana - Emb289 P4 | ecosystem: Host-associated > Arthropoda: Insects > Digestive system > Gut ...
AGCGGTGGGGCCCAAGCCTATAAGGTTAAACAGTAAATTGCACCCGAGAACAGACCCAGAAGGGCCAGAAAAAAGGTAGTTCCACTTTTTCTTTAGCCTCGGCTGCAAAGGGGGGGGGGGGGGTGTACAACGCCACTCCTCGACCGCTTTAGTCCCCTGAGAGGGACCCGGTACCCATTGTACAGAAGGGTGGTTGGGCTCCTGGGCCGGTCCGGTCGAGTGCCTGTGCAGTACACTAACACTAAAATATTTCCACTGTTTCGCCATATGTTTTGGCAACTTCTGCACCTCGGTTTATATTAAAAAAAAACAGTTGCGAGATTCAGTTTCCAGGCATGACTTCTACAGTTCTAACTTGTGGTTCGAATTCCCGCTTGTTGCAATGATACGTATTATGTAAGATCTTCCGCAGTGTCTTCATTGTACCCAAAATATTTTACTCCATACTTTGCGATAACTTGAGTAAATCCATTTAGATTATTCCATTACTCGTATTTGGTTTTCGTCAATGTCGAAAGTAAAGCAGCAACATGCTTGCTATTATGCCGAATACTGGACATTTATTCTCTTTGCTAGAAGCATAATGACACACTTGATAATATTTACTCGTCACCAAATATTATTCGGGTGATGAGATCGGGAGGAATGAGAAGGCCTGGCATCTGGCACATATGCGAAAAGATAAGTAAAGGGCACCCTTGTACAGGAACTGAGGTTCTGTACAGGTCGTACGGCCCACAGGGGGAGTAGAGGTATAGTTCTACTCTTTCTTGACCACGGCACTAAAAGGGGGTGAGAGGTACATATGAGAAATAAAGGAAAATGTGTGTAAAGTCATAGGAAAGGAACAAGAAGGAACGGAACCGCATGGGAAGAAGAAAGTGTAGATAATATGATAATATTACAATGAATCTTAAAGAAACAAGATGGAAGCGTGTGGACTGGATCCATCTAGCTCAGGATCGTCACAAACGCTTGCTTTTTATGAACATGGTAATGAGCTGTCGGGTTTCGCAGTACATGGGGAATTTTTTGGTTAGATGAAAAACTAATAGATTTTTAAAACAGACTTTTCTCCAAGGGATGGTTACTAAGGCAGTTAGTTAAACAATCAGGTAGCTGTAGAATCCTATGTGCATTAACCGTTGAACATAATTATTTAGTTAAAATTGTTACAATTTATCTAATACTTCATAGCGGCAAATCCCACCTTCGACATGTATAAGGAATTAATAATAATAAATTCGGAAACCAACACAATTTTGAAGTGACAATAGTTGTACTGTATCAACAGATTTAAAGCTTTACCGATCAGCAGCACCGACAGATTACCGCTGTGAGACACATGATAATATCTTAGATTGAATCAAGTCGTCTTCACAGAGAGATGCTACAAACTAAGACAGAAAATTTCCCTGAACGGGTCCACATTTTCTCCGAATATTAATAAAGTGCACACAGAAAGCTCATGTTTCTTCTCCGTATAGTAGCTTTCTTAATTTTATGTCTAAATATTTAGAGTACCTAATCTATTTAATCCTAAAGGTGCCATTTGAAATACTTGTTTTACATTCACAAGCGCATATGACGTTCTATAAAATAAAGATTAAAAATGTTGCTTGATACTATGACTAATTAACTCCAGGAAGAAGAATTTTTCTTGAGAACCCATTAGTTCCTTAGTCAGTCAAGAAATTTGCCGCACTTTGTGCAACAGGAAGGTTCATTGCCATGATCACAAGAGACTGCACTTGTCCCTAGCCTGAGAAAAATCAATCCAGTCCACCTTTTTTCCAACCGATTCATTTATAATCCATTCTAATATTATCCTCTATCTACGCTTAGGTTTTCCAAGTGGTTCCTTCCGGTTCACCCATAAAAACCCTCGACGTGCCTCTCCTCTCCTTCAAAAACGCCACATTTGCCGTCCATCTCATTCTTCTTGATTTGCTCATCCATAAAATATTTGGTTTTGAAACTGTGATAGATAAACAGACTAAGAAATTACAATAGTTTTATAAGAAATAAAACTTTTATCGCCAAGTGATTAAACTTTTGTCCTGGAACAGTCGAGTAATGTGCGAATAAACTGTACCTTAGAAAGTATCTGTTTGATTAGTATTGTTATTGTCTTTGCATAATATTGGAATAATTTTTAAGTACTTTGAACATAAATTTCTCTCGTGATTTTAGTTTATACTGCCGATAATTTCAATTGCTCTCTCGGTATGCAAAAGTAAAGCTACTTTCATTTAGTACATACTTTCATTGTTACATAAATACAGAAGAGTGTACACAAAGTAGGGAACGGAATAAACAGATCGTTTCCTTGTGCTCTAAATTCTGAAAGCTGCCTTCTCTTTCTCCCTGTGTATTCCCATCAATATAACTGTCATCCAATATGCTAGCTGTAGGAGTATGAACTCAGCCTCTGGGGGTAAAACTTACATTTCATTTTTCATATAGTCTCTTTCCACTTGTTCTGCTTCGATTCTGAACACTTCACTACCTCCGAATAAAATAATATAGTCATCTTCAAACAAAGTGAAACGGCTTCTCTCAATGCACAACTTCTTTGTTTGCACAAAAATGTTCATAAGTGTCAACAGGAGGCCAAGGCTGGACTGTTGGATGCTTGATTCAAATTATGAGAGGCACACCCTTATACAACTGCCTTAATGCTGATGAGTTATTGTGTCGAAGTTAAGATGGTACAGAACAATACTACTGTTGTCAGTCTCTCTACTTTGTTTGGTCTGATAACGTCACAATTGACCTTAAGAGTGACCGTACAATTTCACCACACACCGACAAAATGTGTGACAAATTCTAGCAGTAGCAAATACTAAATGCCCCAGAATACACGGGGCGTGACCTTGGATTTTATATCCAAAATCTTCAGGATGCCTGGGGTTTCTTATGCTTACGTATCGTCGCCATTCTGTTTAGTTGGCAGATCCGGACAGAGACCTACATTTCGGGACATCTAGCACAGAAAACATGTCGACCATTTCTTAGAACTCCAAATGCGACAGAATTCATGAAAATAGCTTCTCATAGGCAGGAGTCAGCATTTCTAATACTTATTAAGATCTAAGTTCATGCATTAGTAACCTTTCGTTGACAATACTGTAATACGTAACAACAGACATCTTCAATCCATAAGCTAAAGTAGAGGTTAAGGTGCTAAGACCCAAAAACAGAGCTCACAATTTGCCGAAAAAAATCCTGGGCATAAGCTTAAACATTCTTCCCACTCTTCGGAGTTACTTAAATTCGTCGGTCATAATTTTATAAATTTCATTTCCTAAATTTTGTCATAAAAAATTATATATATATATACATATATATATATTGATAAGTATATCACCCCAAAATACTGATGTTGGTTGTGTGTCGACATCACAAGTTTCAATAGTCAACACCATGACGGAAAATTTCGCGGTTTGCCATACACTGGCTATCGGTTCATGCCAAAGTCACAAATGTTATATCATACTCACATCATTGATTCAACAGTTCGACGTGAGGAAAGGACATGTTCACCGACATAAAACGGTTACGAAGTTTCACACAACTCACGAAGCACGTGCGATAAGTAATGCACGTATGTTAGCAAGAATTCCTGATGAAACTGGACCATTCGCTTTAATTGGATGAAGGTGGGAGAATTAACTTTTTAAAGCCTAACTGTTACTAAACGTACCACAACGTTTAACATTCAGAGGTTCTGCATTCTGCCCACAATGTATTTACACGTATTTTATGGATTTAAGAAAAATAGAGATTATTTCTCTATACACTATTAAACTTATCGGTGTGTATAACCGAGACAGAGAGTGTTTACTGCGCGGTACGGACTGGGTCTTTAAATGCGATAGATCCACTTCGTCTTTAAAGGGATAACATTTAAATGGATTAAGGAGACAGTGCTTGAAGTTGTGCAACGTATTTATCTAAAGATTTTCTTCTGGGTCATTACATCATGTAGAATTCTAGATTCATTCACGCGTTTTGGAGAGATGTTGTACCTCCATCTTCAGGATAAACGGATTAGATTCCTGTTGATACTGAAGTGACTTAAACTAGGAAATTTTTGATCACAAGGATACCAGGGTACCAATAACTTCAGTATGCACCGACTTAAATTCAGACACTCTGTAGACAACAAGGCCCTCCGAAATTCGATATCAACCTATAACGTACGTGGTATAATAAAGCCGAGGATGATCACTGGAGCTACGCCCGCTGTGAAAGCCTGAAAATGTATGAGAATTTATTTAGCGTAGATAATATGATTCAGTGTAAGTTCTTCAGAAAGTGAAAATGGGTCTTCGAGTTACATAATGGGTGGCGAAATCTTAAACTAACGTCATAGGATTAATCCTTTACTGTACACAATTTCACGCAGTTTTAGGAGTGATTTAATTTCTTGACACCTCTTAGCGTTAAATGATTATGTACTCTTATATCTTGGCACTTCTTAACTTCAAATGACTATGCAATTTATATTTAATTTCTTGGCATATCTTAAACCTAAATGCCTCTGTACTTTATATTTAGTTTCTTGGCACCTCTTAACGTTAAATGATCATCTCCTTTAATTTTTTATCGCCTCTTAACGTTAAATGACATTGTACTGTTTATTTAATTTCCTGATATCTCTTAAATTTAAATGTATATCTAATTCACACTTAATTTTTGGCACCCCTTAGCGTTAAATGATTACCTTCTTGATTTTATTCGCAATTTTTAACGTAAAATGACTATCTACTTCAATATCTGGGCCCATCTTAAAGCTAGATGAGTATGTAATTTAAATTTAATTTATTGGTACCGCCTAGCTTTCAATGACTCTCTGCTTTAAACTTAACTAAAATCTGTCATCAGAATGTCTTTCAAACAAAACATATAGTCAATACCGATAGGTATACTGTATCTCCTGTTTTGTTTTCGCTTTCAACAAGAAGAGACTTCCCATTCCAAGCACAGTGGGATGAAGAAATAGAATTCAAATTGACGGGGTGTATTGCATTCCCAGAGGCACAAGGAAGAGCCGAAACTACCAGTGATAGAACTGTGGCGTATATTCCTGTTCAAATTACATCGTCGAGCATAAAGGCTTAGCGGTAACATTATTGACTTGTACCGATATGTGTCCAGCCTTTTACATGGCTATAATGACCGTCTTTTATGGGTTTCCTCATTCCGCCAATAGAATGTCCGGTTAGTACTTTAAAACAAGGTTCTTCATTTTGCCTTACTTGAAGGCCATCCGCGATCAGCTTCGTATTCAATTCTACGCTCTACAGTTTAGGCCGCTTCTTAGATGAGTAAATAAGGATATCAACAAGAATGGACAAGTGGTTTTTGTTATGGTTTCTGTTTGTAAATCCACGATTACACAAACAAAAATTCTACATGTTCGGTAGAGACTCATATTACATTTTAAATTCTGTTTAACATTATAAATTTCAGTCCAGTTCTGCGAAAATTTCCGTCGCCGAAGAAGTTTTATGGAAGTTTCTCACCTGTACCTCTGCTCAAAGTTAGAATATTCTTCATTAACCTAGACAGAATATCTAAGACTATTTTCCTAGCGTTCTCGATTATCAACATGATTCTCAACTCAATGTAATTGCATTAAAAGCGAAATGAACTTAGGTAAAATGAAGACATTTGCATTGTCGCATAACTCGTAATTTCCATGCCTGAAGGCTTACCCTCGTGCTGCGGCAGCAAGCAAGATTGTCTTCGTTATATGCATACTTGTAGCAGAACCTCTCTGCGCACTTCGCAATTATAGTAACGTAAATGTAGAAAAGACAAACTTAATCAAGAATTTACACGTAGCCGCATTACTCAGTAAATCTTCAAATCTTTCATTAGCTTGCTATTATGTAACGGTCACAACAAAAGCCATCGTCACTTAAGTCACAAATCGCCTTTCTTTTTCCACAGTTTAAAATTTCACACAATTAATATTTGTGCGACTGTTTAATTCTTATTCCTACTGATACACTTTAACTGAAAACGACACTTGATATAAAAAAATCTTAAAATGATTTACGCTATTTTTTACCATTAGCACACAGTTTTGTGTGTCAGAAGTTTCTTAAAGTAAAATGATGACAACTTCATCAGAAATGTAGACACCGACAAGGAAGTAGCCTAACGATGTGTGGTTGACCGTGCATCGTAGTTCAGTCTGGAATAAGAAACCAACTAGATGTTACTTAGTATTATATTTATTTCTCCTTTATAAGTTGATCAACATGTTTCGGGCTACCTTGTGCCCATCCTAAGGAGCTGATGACTTAGTGGTATTTTTGCCGCGTGTGGTGTAGTGCCGTGGCTGTGTAGGCGGTCAAATCTGTTTGGCTGGTTGTGTGTCCATTGGGGAGTACGTTGTGCTACGTACTCCCCACTGGACACACAACCAGCCAACCAGATCTGACCGCCTACACAGCCACGGCACTACACCACACGCGGCAAAAATAACACTAAATCGTCAGCTCCTGAGGATGGGTACAAGGTAGCCCGAAACATGTTGAGCAACTTATAAAGGAGAAATAAATATAATAGTAAGTGACATCTAGTTGGTTTCTTATTCCACATTAGCTTAACGATATTAGATTTTTTTACAGAAATAATAAATACTGCAAGGCACATGGCCTTTCTTCACAATCTCACATTTCAGCACCACTTTAACGCAGTTAATATTTCTTGACAAACAAAGTAATTTCATACCGGCCGTGTAACATTTTCGCCAATACAATCTACAAGCACCTACTAAAAATAGGCAAAGGAATCCAAATACAGGCCTGGACAGGCCCTAAGGGTTCCAGGAAATTGAGGCTCCCAGATTTCTAGACAGTCGACACATGAAGGTGGTAGAGTTGTCAGCACTGCGCACCGGCCGATTTACTCTCCAGGAAATATTCCTCGTACACGTTTCTGTTAAATGCTGAGTCACTACCATGGCCATAGTGCGGCCAGAAGATTTATGTCAATGAAAAATTCCAGTAACATCATTGGGAATTGAACCCGCGACCTTCTGGCTTGCAGCGCAGTGCCTCAACCAACTGCACCACGACGTGCGCCCATCTACTACAGGAAAAATTTGATTTTCATTTATTAATTATATCGGCAGCTAAAACGCAAATACAGCGCAGCGCTAAAAAAAATCTACTACGACAGCGCGACATCAGTTGATATAAGCGGGAAATGGAGTTCAGGAATTGTACTGAACAATGTAATAGAGTCGGTTAAAAATAATCCCCATGTCTGTTGAGCCAGTTGTTCCATTGACAACAAGACAGATGGCTCCGTCTTCAACAAACGCTAACAGTTAGGTAATTACAACTTTACACAAAACTCTGTAAGGTTGGGCCAAATGTAGGTCAGAATAACAATTTATACTCCTTTTCACAAAACTCTTTTTATCTTCTACAATTACGTGTATCTAGGTGTTTCAGCACATCTTTTATATCATCATCAGACGGTTACATCAACAGAGGACGAAATTATGCTTCATTTTACAGAGAAATATGATTTCTTGATGGAGCTGGAATAATGTAGTTGGTACAGTGACCTGGACACGGGCTGTACGACCGGGAAATCATGATTCGTTTCCTTGGAGGACGAAGGGATTTTCATTTTTCCAAAATAATTATTGCGACTAAGGGAACCACACAGCCTCCTACTCAATGGGCACCGTAGGCCCTTTTCTTGGGAGTGGAACGTTGTCGCTCACACTATCTAATGCCGAGGTGAAAAATGACCACATCTACACTTCTGCTGCACCATACGACTTCACAGCGTTTACAGTGGTAACTATTTCATACAATAAAGTTTAATATTTAACGGGAGGGATCTATTTTATGAATCTATATGAAATCCAGTGGATATTCTGTAAGTTATTTTGGGAAGGCTTTATAGATTTGAAGCAATATCTATATCAAAAATAATACTTAAATACATCTTTGTAAAGACGCACTTTCTATTGTCTTGCTATTAGTTCTGCATAGACAATACAAATCGATTCAGAAAATTCCGACCAGTAACAGATACACTGAAAGAATATTGGGAACAGTTACCAATAATTCAACGACAAAACCTGAATTTACAGAAGGATATAATTTAAACTCTATTTCTTAATCTGAAAATTTAAAAAGATTTTAATAGGCAATCGTAAATATAGGTTGCTGCAACCTCACTATAATTACTATGCCTTCATATAGTCCTCTTCCATTAAGCACAACACTGATACAGAATATGTAGACTATATATAAAAGCCACTAGCTCCGCCCGTATTTTATATAATTGTCTGATATCAGTACACAAGTTGTGTCAAATCATGTAATCAATTAAATCTTATACATTATAAACAAATTTGCTTTGCCAGATTATGTGTGTTACTAGAGAGATAAAGAAAGCAATAGAGTGCTGCAGTTGGATTGAATGATGTGGGTTTATGATAGCACAAAATTTGATATTTAACATCACATATTAAACAAAATGACAAAACTTTTGTTTACTTTCGACATAAATTAGGTCACGAAATAGCAGCAGTACACTAAATTTCATATAAAGACACCAGAGAGCCACAGAACTAAAAACTTACTGTGAATTGTATAGCTTGCTATGCTTTCCTGTATGTACTGAACGGACTGACACAACACTGTGACTACAGAATTGTTACAACTAGGAAACAGCTGAAATCTAATCGTGTAATAAATAGATTAAAATAAAAGAAGTGTGCATTTGGAAATTACTCTGTCAGACACTCCATGACAAAGCCGGTGAAGTGATTTCATCATGTGAAGGTATGAGTGTTGGAAAATGCGCAAAATTAATAATGTAATATTATGAAGAATATTTTCTCATGTTCCGTGTGTCCATCCGCTCCGTTCGATGTTCTCCAGCGTGCGAATACCCTAAAATGCAAAACAAACCTGCCTGTCTAGCTAGTGATACAATACCACAGACAAAAAAATATCACAATCCATTGGTATATATTTTTATAATATTCCTAAAATTAATAAAATGTTGTTGTCACGCAGAAGACCCTTGACTAACTGCGAACAACGACTGTTTCTTTACAGTCGCAGTCCTGATTTAGCTGAAGTTCGCTGTGCTTGAACATTTTGTAGTTGGAAAAGCATTCGCTAGAGAAAAAAAGCCAGTTGTTTAAGATATATTAAAAAGGAAACAAGAAAGTGGCTTTCAGTTGCCTATAAAGAAGGCTTACGAGCCACGAAGTAGAAGACGCTCTGCATAGAAATATAAGCAAATTTGATTTAAATGTGTGAGAAGAGGAAACGAAGGTCCACATTCTGTCAAAAAACAACGTTTAGATGGAATCTGTGTGATTTCACAGCTCGAATTCATATAGGCCCTTCAGAATGCCTAATTGTCGAACTTCTCCCACATTGCTGAATCGAACAGTAAGCCTACTGTTAAACTATAATTTAATTTGTGAATAAGGAAAGAAGGAAAGTTGGTATTACTGTTGATCGAATACAGAGATTCTGTGGCTGGCAATATTCGGACAAACTGTTGTGTTTTTCGACGTCTTCCGTTAAGAACAGTGAAACTCCACGAGAATCTCATCAAATAACCGACCAAGACATGTATCGTCTATGGACGGGAAATTCTACACATACAGAGTACAAAAATTTGTTGAGGATTCTTTCAGATTTGACACCCCTTCTTCTGACAGAAGCCGTGCCTTGACCCCTCTTAGGAGATCTGGAAGTAAATTCGGAAATTATTATACGAGGGCCCCTGATTATCGAATCATGGGGTGCGCCCCTAACGGTTTACTACGTCACGACTTAAAGTACGTCCAGTCTATAATGGGAAAAATTGCAGCTCTGCCAATTCCTTTGGTCTTGAAAATTCAGCGAGGTAATTTACTTTATGACCAATTAACACAGGATATTTCAGAGGCTCGATAAACTAAAAATATTCAACAATGCCCATTTCGATAGCCACATTGATGTATATATACAAATATCATTTTACAAACAGGATTCACAAATATAAATTTGTGTGCTTTACCAAATTACGGCATTCTTGATTACAGCATGCCTCTAATATGCTCACAATATTGATTGCATATATCTTTATGCACATACAAACGACCATAAAATGACTGCAATAATTAGAATATATGACACATTTACAACATACAGTTCATAGAATGCTAATTACGAATCGTCGGAGGAGATTAAAACGTAATACATAATAGTAACGCATACACAGGCTTCTGGACTGTATGTAGATAGACCCGCTCATTAACTGAAGTGTTGCGTCGGAATACTCGTACACGTATCTTAGCGGATGATGCGGTAAAGTTTAATCCGATTTTCATTTGGATTGTTAGGTGAAAATTTTAAACACGATTATCCCCAGGTACGAACAAGGACTTCACACTCGTACACTTCCCTGCAAGTGGGACTCTTGTAATTTGAAACCCGCGAGAGTGTAATAAAAATAACTTAATACATTCCGAATCTACTGGTGTTTTCATTATTACTCGTATATGTATATAGTTATTTAAATTAAATTACAGAAATGGGTGTCAATGTAGCACAAAGTTAACACCATCTACTATACAAGTAGAAAGTCTAATATGGAATTAAGTAACCCCAATGGAAACTGGTCTCTTAGAAGCTTATGTTCTTTCCGGTAGTTTAAAAACTCGCCTCATTTTCTTTCTTTTTTTTATCTCCCAATATCATTGCAATCTGTCCGAGGACAATCAGCAGTGGTGTTTGACGGTCAGTATTAATGGCATGTAGGAAATACATCCAGTGATGTATCTCCTATATTAAGCTCAATCACCTTGATTGGGTACGGTTCCTCATTCATGAGATTTTCCAGATCACACACAACGACGCACCACAGTCAATAGGACTCATATGGACGAGTGATCAGTTCGTCGCCGAGACCTCTACCTGACAACACAAAACACTCACAACAGACACACATCCATGCCCCCGGTGGGATTCGAACCCACAATCCCAGCAGGCGAGCGGCCGTAGACCTACGCTTTAGAGCGCGCGGCCACTGGGACCGGCTTCTTTTCTAACATATGAATGTTGCTTTCTACGTTGTCGCGACTCACCATGCGTCGAGTTGAACGAATCCAGTGTGGGTGTCTGATCCATGCCGATATTGTTTCCCATTTACGTCAAGGTCTCCCAGGTGACAGACAACTTGCTTTTACATGCCTATCATCATGGAGTCTTCATACCATCAGAAAATGTTTTACCAAACAGACGTTCAGAATAATTTGTATTTTCCTGCATACAGTGTATCTGGCATTACGTCCTTCCTTTAAGTGTCTACATTATTACGAGTTTCTACCGTACCGTGACATGGCTCAGTCGCATATTCGCCGGCCTCTCACCGCGTAGGTCCGGGATCGATCCTAGGCAAGTCCATGAAGGACAGGTTTGACTCACAGTATTTCGGTTTTCCCTTGTCAGCGGCATTCGACAACTGTCCGATAGTCCTTCATTCACATATCAACGACGCTACATAGCATCAGCATCTTGTAACGTGTTCGACAGCACGCACTTAAAGAACCGTGTAGCAGTGCTGATACCGTTAATCTGACGCTTAAATAATTCGAAATATTTGTTTACACGTCAGCATATAAAGGTTCTTTGTAATTAAGCAACACAGTTCAAACACTTTAACATAGGTCTATTTTATATACAAGTTTAAGTGGACCTTTGTAATAAAAACCGTGTTCGTTGCTTTTTCATTACTATGAACGAAGGATCTTTAGTCACTTCTCCCGTTCACTGTTTTGACCTTCCAGTTGCGAAACGTACTATATTACAGTTCAATATTCCATCATTTTTGTCATTTGCCAGTATACAAAATGTAATTTCAAACTGATTATTAAAGCAGGTACAACTCGATATTTCCCTTGGGATTATTAAAAAAGGGGTGGGCTACAGAATATGAAAGATCTAGAATATTTGGAAAGGTTTAGGCTTTGCTTAGTAAACAAAGAGAAGACCTTATTATTTAAAATGGCAGGCAATGTCAGCATAACGCCACGTTAAGGCCCATTCGTGCAACGATTGTTGTTGTGGAAAAGCAACACGTATTACATATTCTGAGCGTGTATTTGTGGCCTTAGGCATCCAGCACGCAATGCGCATGTGCAATGTTACCGTCTGTGTCTTGACCGGCCGTACAATAGTTTTCCATATTATCTCACAAACAATAGGATTTTCGAAAGAAAAGAAAGTTGTCGAAAATAAAATGTGTTCCAATTTCTCTATAAATTTATCTGAAATGTTTCTCATTCTAAGAAGAACGGAGCGAGACCTGATCAAAAATGTATATTCGGACAGAGGGACAGACGGAAAGACATGACGAAGCTAACAGTCACTTTTCGCAATTTTACGGACGCTCTTAAAGCCCAAACTTGCTACACAGAAACGCGTTATTCTAGAGAAGTTTCTATTTATATCAAAAACAAAATTCATTCTCAATAATCATATGTATGTATATACATACATACACACGCGTACATACAGGTACATATATACACATCCATGCAAGCATACATCCATACATACATACATAAATACACACCTAAATACGTGGTCGGGCAATAAAATTCGCGAACTCATCGCGGTAAAAGTGCTACATACCACATTGCTGAATACCACCGTGGTCGCCTTCAAAGTACTCCCCTTGGGAAGGTATGCACCGATGCCAGTGCCTAGTTCACCCTTCAAAACAATTTTGGAACTCGTTTTGTGGAATGGCCTTCAGAGCTGCCGTTGTATTAATCCTGATGTCACCAATGTCAACAAAATGCCTTCCTTTCAATATTTCCTTTAACTTCGGGAACAGAAAAAGTCATTGGGGCTAGATCCGATGAATAGGCAGGGTGTTCCAACACCGTTATTTGTTTAGTAGCTCAAACTCCCTCACAGACAGTGCCGTGTGAGCGGGTGCATTATCGTGATGCAAGATCCATGAGTTGTTAGCAAAAAGTTCGGGTCGTTTCCGTCTAACTTTTTCACGCAGCCTTTCCATTACTTCCAAATAGTAAACTTGGTTGACTGTTTGTCCAGTTGGTACAAATCCGTAATGAACAATCCCTCTAATATCAAAAAAAGTCAACAACATTATTTTGACTCTTGATTTGGACTGACGGAATATTTTGGTAGTGGGGAATTGGCATTCTTCCATTGTGCACTTTGCCGCTTAGTTTCAGGGTCGTATTGGTAGACCTATGTTTCATCACCTGTGATGACACGACCCAAAATGTCATCTTGCCTCTCCAAAAGGTCTTGGCAAATTGTGACTCTTCTTTTCTTTGGTCTTCGGTGA
>Ga0123357_10007689_pt1 | contig 13370 bp, 8 predicted proteins | sample TergutEmb28metaG_FD_89873 | JGI IMG/M metagenome (GOLD analysis project Ga0123357, IMG submission 89873) | Embiratermes neotenicus P4 segment gut microbial communities from Petit-Saut dam, French Guiana - Emb289 P4 | ecosystem: Host-associated > Arthropoda: Insects > Digestive system > Gut ...
CGCATCCGCGTTTTTTATTTTTTTTTCATCTTTCAAACATTACCCTCTTCTTTTTTTTAAACAACCACTTTTTAAATAAGTTAGGGGGGGGGGAGGGGGGGGGGGGGGGGGGGGGGGGGGGGGGGGGGGGGAGGGGAGACGGCGTAGAACGCAACGAGTCAACCAACAGACTGAAATTTCAGCTCGGTAATACAGCCTGCGCCCACGAACTAAAGAGCAACGTTCATTATCTTTAAATAATTATTTCAATTACAAAACACATCTATTCCAGTGCATGTGTCACGAGTCACGTAAGCCATTTACAGGATGAATGTGACTGCTACACAGCACGGCTTCGTCAGGAAGAGCGCGAGCTGGCGGCACGTCACTACAGAACATAACGTGCTTTCTACAAAATGGACGTCAGAATTCTAAAATTGATTTTCACATTTAACAATACGCAACGCACTCCGCCAGTACCGTCGATTCCTCAACTGAACGCAGTTGACCAGCACAGTTTTGGGTCGAGTCCCTTAACACCCCTTATGAAGGTCGGGAGGAAAAAATATAATCTTGTCAAAAATGTTTTTTTTTTTTTTCCTATCACCGCATGACCTTCTTTCCACTGGGTGCCATTTGTTAGATGTTTCGTTTATAACAAAAATAAAGAAAAATTTATGTACAGCTGTAACCACACAGAATGTTATACGGAAAATAACTGTATTATCTCAGACGCACAAAACATGACTACAATTCGGCCCAATATATTTTTAACTGGAATACAACGGTTACTGTTCACAAGGAAAGGAAGGTCCCGTTTTCCCCAGCGCAAATCCCCTGCTACGGTCAACTGCAAACTGCACATTCACTATCTGTACGTACATCGTTAACTCGTTCAATTTCACAAAACCATACCTTGGGAGATACCCTAACATGGACACATTCAGACAATTTCCCTTACAGTCATTAGGCTCCACGGAATCGTTTCGAGCAGTTGGCAGCACTTGTCTCATTGGCATACAAATTTAATCAATGTTCTATCTCGTAACCCACGAAGTGCGCCACATTCCATCCCTACATTCAAATTTCAGTTTCCCGCAACGCATGCGTGAATTCGCCTATTACGAGACAGCGATAAAGCCAACACAAGGATGTGTAACACAAATATGTGGCCCTACATGTATACCAGGGGTACACAAACGTTGTTGTACATGGCGCAAATCAGAGAAGAAAAACAGTCAAGGCTCAAATAAAAGAGTACGCTTCAAACTAATCAGAAATAATGGACTAGACAAACACCTTCGGTTCATTATTCGTCTCACTTCAGACTAAACATAAAAACTGTAGGGCAGACTTTCTTTCAGTCGAGTTTAAGCTGCGTGTAAAACCTTCGTACAGCATTACAGTCAGAGAAGTACCTACATCCTTTTGCCTTGTCGCTTTTAAAAAATTTTATCTCGCGTACCGCCGTCACAACACAACACATGTGCACATACCAACGTCACAAAACAAAACATGTACTCGTACCACTGTCACAATACAAAACATGTACACCTACCACTGTCACAATACAAAATGTGTGTACATACCACTGTCACAATACAGAACATGTGCACGTACCACTGTCACAATACAGAACATGCGCACATAACACTGTCATCATACAAAATGTGTATACGTGCCGCAGTCACTAAACAAAACATGTACACGTACCACTGTCACAATACAAAATGTGTGCACGTACCGCTGTCACCAAACAAAACATGTGCACACCGCTTTCACAATACAAAATATGTGTACATACCAATGTCACAATAGAGAACATGTACACGTACCGCTGTCACAATACAAAGCATGTGCACGTACCGCTGTCACTAAACAAAACATGTACACGTACCACTGTCACAATACAAAACATGTGCACGTACCGCTGTCACAATACAAAACATGTGCACACCGCTTTCACAATACAAAATATCTGTACATACCACTGTCACAATACAAAATATGTGCACGTACCGCTGTCACAATATAAAATATCTGTACATACCACTGTCACAATACAAAACATGTGCACGTACCACTGTCACAATACAAAATATCTGTACATACCACTGTCACAATACAAAACATGTACACGTACCGCTGTCACAATACAAAACATGTACACGTACCGCTGTCACAACACAAAACATGTACACGTACCGCTTGGGTCTGTAAATATTAACGCCTACTTACAGGATACTCGTCACCTGGAATGTTTCGCAGGTTGGCAGGTTTCGAACCTGCTACTCAGCGAAATAACAACGCTGTGGACACCTTAAATTTCGCAGATGCTACTTTTCTCATTTAACGCGAATGGACGACAGTGCAGAGTCTGTATATTCCAACAACGAAACAGCGTCTCGGTATACACTTGATGTTTTCCACCGCATTTCAAATCATTTAAAACAATGCTGATAGTGGAATTAACGTTTCTAAATTGTAATTAATAAAAACTAATTCCTACAGTTTCTTCTCGTACCACCAGCAGACCGCACGCGTACCACCGCTTGGAAAGCACTGCTCTGTTGTCAGAATGTATACATCGTATACTTCCATATTTACTTACGACTACTAAACTAACAGCATCACTGAATTCGTGGAATATGTCTACTTGCCGCCATTCAGTTCAGACTTGTACGTCTTCACATATCCCATTGGAAAACTTAACAGATTAAAATATACAAAAATATTTCTACTTGTAAAACTTGGTCTCTCGCCCTAAACGATGAACACAGATTGAGGGTTTATGAAAACAATGTTCTGAAGAGAACATGTAAATGTAAGAGAATGTATAAGAACACTGCAGAAAGCCGCACAATTAAGTACTTTTCATCAATCACGTACTGTTTAGGCTATCAATTTCAGGATGACGAATCTAGCATGTATGGGATATGCACAAAACCTGAGCTACAAATGTGAAGACTGGGAGTCCTAAGTCGTAAATAGAAAAACAAAAAAGATCATAAGTAACTGTCGTGTAAGGAAATTGTATTCGCCATGCTAGCAGGAAGACCAGAATAACGAGACTCCAGGCACTATAAAAAGCAAGTAACTTCTCGACCCGCTGAGCCACTAACAGCCACTTAGGAAAAATTATGTTGCACGTAGTTACATGTATTCAGTTATGGCGTTATTAATGTGTCAAACTCATCACAGAGTAGTTTACAAATTTCTCGATATACACAGCCACAGAGGGGAAAAAAAAACATACTAATGCTGCAAAGGCTTTCTTGTGAACAATGACCCTACAGTTTCTTTCTAATTCGACAAAAATAAGCTAATATAAAAACGGGTTTCATTATCGACTAATTCATGACTGTAGTAACATGTTTAACAACTGCCGTACTCTGCTGGCTTGAAGTAAGTTCCGAACTCCACACTCGCCTTAAGACATGGACTGTAAATCATTTCCATGTCACACGAATACAGACAATCCCAGACTTACACCACACTGCAGTTACGCTCCAGAAGCTCTAGTACAAGTCGAGTTTTGCGCATATCGGAACTGAGTATGCATACGGTCAATTACATACGTATATACAAGGCAGTTCAGTTAAAATCCAAGCACCAACACCCTAGAACCCGATATGCCGCAGGGTGATCGCCCCGCAATATTCTTCCGCCAACTTCGTCTCAATCCGCTGTCATTTCCACATGGAAAAATTCGGAACATTTCGAAAATGTTGTTTCTTTTTTTATTTACTTATTAAATCAAATTTCGTAACTTAAAATTACATAAGTCGAAGTGTGACTGTACAGAAGAGTGCTCATCTGTATGACGTCATGAGCTAAACATGACTGCGTCATACATGAACGGTGAGATAAATGTTCAATGGATTGCTTCAGTCATACAACTTAATACGGCTGTCCGTAACTCATTCCGCGCAAGACTCCTCCTAAGGAAGACCACAGTCGCTAAGATATTCATCAAATTCTCTAGATTTTAAGGAACCCGAAACTTCGTTACGGTGCTACCAGACCTGTCTTTAAGAATCGTTGTAATACTGCCCTCCTGACTACGGCTACATCTTCAAAGAATTCGTCTAAGTATAAAGCAATACTGAACACCTAACATGCTGCAGTTCTTATGGTAAGAAGCTGTTAGCCTGCCACCCAAATCCCAAACTTCAAGAACCACCCTCTGTCGGCTGTCCGCGACAGGTCTTCACTACAATCGACACACACGTGCTTCGATAACAGGCAGCATCATCATCAATGCCTATCACAATCACAAAATAATGGTTCACAACGTTTTATGCTTCTATTAGTTCACAATAACACTAATTTTCCATTGTGAAACATTACTCATAAAACCTGACCAATATTTCAATGTATCCATTCACTTGCAAAATCAGTCCCTTTGTACGACTAACACTTGTCATAAAGCCACAATGCTATTCAGGGATACCTACAACGATCACTGGCAATTCACTCTGGTTATTATTGTCTATAAAATAGTGTGCCCTACACCATATACGTTTCAATGTATCGCATTATACTTCCAGAAGCCTTATTTATAACGTATAGCTGTCACAACTGCCAATATGTATGTACAGTTGGTATTCATACATAATTTACAATTTCCAAACCATACGGTAGGACCCTTATACCTCGTTTCCAAAGTGACCAAATGAACTCACGACAGGAACGGACGATAACTGGAATTATGTAACCGACTAACATCTCCACTAAGCAGAGTCCTTCTTGAAAAGCTAACGTTTCACAGGTAGACAAAAAAAAAATTCCCCGTACTTTATGGATCACGAAGGTTCATTACCGTGTTCACAACAGCTCGCCACCTGCCCCTATCCTCAGCCAGATCAATCCAGTTCATGCTCCCCCATCATACTACTTGAACACCAATTTTAATATTATCCTCTCATCTACGCCTAGGCCTTCCCTCAGGTCTCCCCACTAAAACCCTGTCTACACGTCTCCTCCCCCTCATACGTGCTACATACCCCGTCCATCTCTCCCTGCTTTATCAGTTTTGGTATTACACGCGGCTTGCACTTCCACGCAGTATTTAGCTTAAATTTAACACGTGCTATACCAATGTTTATTTTACCACCTGCCGGATAGCTAACGGGAAAATATTTGTTCACTTTGTCAGTGGCGATGCCGGCAGCGTCTGCATGTTTTCTGAACAAATAAGAACACTTAACACCGAGGGTAAGTATATTACAGTATTTGTTTTGTCTTCATCGTTGTCACGAGGGTTTTTACATACTTGTGTAATCTCAGATATTCCGAGCTTCAGTTCAACGAAGTCAAACCGATTCACTTTGCCGTTGACAAGTACGGACAGCGAAAGTGCGAGAGTAACTGCCTGCTATAATGTCGCACACAAATGCACACTGCTCACTTTAATGTTCCAAACGATCCAGCGTCATTAGAACTGCGAACAGGATGCTGTCGCTACGAACTAAGAGCATAAAGCAATGCACGGTACACGTATTATTTATTTTACAGTACCAGCTTTACCTCAGGTTGGTCCCATTGCATTCCGCTTAAGTTTATGCCACAACGTATTACAGGGAGATTACTCCAGCTTTTCAAAATCTCCTCGAAGTAAGCTCACATGTACTGCAGTACAAATAGCACTCTCCGTTTCAGATATCCGGTAATCATATGCAACTCTATGTGCTACCTTCCATGTCAGAAGTTTAACGCGACGTGACATGGGGTACGGTCATGGTGATGAAACACTTGAAAAACCACTACTAATTCCGTGGGGTAGAGTCATTCTTGAGAACCTAACAGCTCCTCGGCCAATCACTGAATTCCGCGCCTTCTTGATGCTCAGTTGTCCGCCACTTGTCTCTATCCTTAGAGTAATCTCATCCACGACCTTGCTTTTCATTTTCCTTAAACATATTTTAATATTACCCTGTCATCAAACGTCTCGATGTTCAAACCGCGTTTCCTTCAGGTTTTTCCACCAAAATTTTCCCGCCCCTATTGAAAGACCACACTGTACTTTCCTACATTCAAACACACTAACATCAGTGTTCTGGTAAGTCGGATATTGGTGTACAAATCTTGGGAAATGTTTGTGGAGGAGCGTCCCGTGCTGCATACAACACGTGGGTTTAATGGAAGAACATACACACAAGTTTTGGGTCTACCTCTGTAATATAAAATATTGTACAGTATAACAGCCAATGCTGTTTGTAACACGCAACACACCATAAGCATGGCTGTTGACACATCTGTGTAGCATGACGGAAGAAAATGGGAAATGCAGTCAGAGTTGACAGTAAACCTGCAATCTGGCATCTGCTGTTCCCCTGAACAAAGAACTTTGCAGCTCTGCAGACTACCCAATGCAAGTACGCTTAAAAAAGGATGTACGAATTCTGAGCATTCAGATCAGTGGTTGCCAACCTCTGACCTGGTCAGAAAGTGGCCAACCAGCACTATTCGAGTGACCTGCAGCTGATTAATGTAAGAAGTTAATAAAATCGTTATATTATTTAAAAGGGGGGCTCAACGCGCAGACCAAGACCTTTTTAAACAGACGAAGCGTGAGAAGTGGAAGTGGAAGCACTTTTCTATCCAATGATCCCCGACTGCCAAAGCAGCAATGCTTTTTGGAAGGTTCCCAGACTTCGACCCTTTGTCCTGGTAAGAGCAACGTGTAAACGAAGATGAGTATGGAGCACTGATGGAATGATAAAGACAAGGGAAAAACATGAGTATTCGGAGAAAACCCTGTCCCAGTGCCATTCTGTCCACCACAAATCTCACGTGGACTGACCTGGGATCGAACCCCGTCCTCCGCGACGAAAGGCAGGCGACTAACTGCCTAAACGAAGCATTAAATTCGCGTAAACACTACTTATAAATCCCACCCTTACCTCATAGGAAACACACTGCTTACCCATTACACAGGCTAATCGGTTAGCGTTGATCAAGGACATAACTGCTGTACATTTCGGTAAGCACAGGAAAATCATAAACACACAGCATGGAAGAGAGTTTGAATGATCAAGGAAGCCGTGTATATTGGCAACCGAAATGCTTTACAGCGCTTAGATCGACGGGAAAATGCGGCCCTTCTACTTTGGCAATGCAGTCCGTGTTATACTTTCAGAAATACGAAATAAAAAGATAAAAATTCGACAAACAATAATTCTACCCGCATTCATACAAAAATATTATTCACAAATACGCTGTAGTACTGATAATGCAACATGAATGTAGTACTCAAATATATACAGAACTTCCTTCTCACAATAAACTACCCTACTACTTTGGCTTCGTTGCGTACGGATTTAGGAACCGGAAGGTACAGCGGTGGCTAAATGCAAGTACTCGACAACACAGCATGTCTCTCTTAAAGTGTTTCTGCCGTATAAGTCTGTACCTCGTTCATATTCCTATGGTTTTCTCAGTCACAGTCTACAACTTTCAAATTCAGTATGACTGATCGAAATCTTAAACATTAATTTCACGTGTTTTACCGTCCCAATATGGATACCACTGACAACAGTATACTACTGTTAAGGACATGCAAGTCAACAAATTATGGCCACTGTTTCTAATGTGGCCCGCAAACAGTTTTTCTCTTCATGTGGCCCTCGTGTCCCAAAGTTTGCACACCACTGGCTTAGGTATTTCAGCAATATAAAGGGGCCTACACCAATAAAGCTATCTGATTTCGGTACGGACGTCAACGATGTAAATACGATACTGCAGATCGAATTACATAAGGATGCTGGACCTACATGACAAGAGCAATAACACTAACCTGAAACACAACCTAAGCACGTATTTGACAAAATAAAAAAAATAAATAAATAAATAAAAAAAACTTAAACCAATAACAACCATAATAATAATAATAATAATAATAATAATAACACCTCCCACGCTGTGTGACAGTGACCCAACTCTACAGCCCGTTTGTGCAGTGGCATTCTCACTCCGAATGTCCGTCTGTCCGTGTCGCTGTTTTGTACAGTTTTCTTCATGTTAAGCCACACGCAGTGTAGTTCAGATTTTTTTAAAGCGAGCTCTCGGGCTGTAAACCCGATCGATCCCTCCGTAAAGTCAGGCTAACCTCTACCGCGTTAAGTTAGCTTCACCAGTGCGATGTCTATATACGACCCTGCCAATAAGAGTGAATGCGTTACTGCAAGCAAACTGTGTGTATGAAACAACGCTCTTTACAGAAACTGTAATAAAGGTTTCTAAACGGAGAGGAAAGGCAGATCTCTGTCAATGTGGAGCTGGACCACATCCATCCTACAAACAAGAACCACAGAGTTGTTTAGTTTGCGAAATTGGACGAGTCAATGGACTATTTGTCCTTTACCTGCAGGTTTATGGGTGACAGATGACTGACAGTACAGGATTCACATGACGGTTCCATTTTATTTTTGCCCGTGAAAACAATCAGTTTAATCTACAGCTGCAACTGATAATTCCATTTTCCGAAAAATTTAAGTACCGCCACTCGTTTCTATAAGTATAATCGGCCATTTATACGCCTACACATACTGTTTACTTTTAATTGCCCTGAATTATCCTCAACCTACGCACACCTTCCCCTCACGGTAAGTATGCCGTTCTTGTTACACACAGAGTACGATTTCGCCCAATATCGGAAATGGATGCTGCTTAATTAAACTTCAAACACGCTGAATCTGACTCCCTATCCAATACCCAAGCTACAGTATGGAAAATAAAGGCCATCATTTGGGACAATTACGCGATGGGACTAGAGGGTACGATTACCGTTGCAAAAGAAAGATGGCTTCCACTACAGTGACTGAAAGAAAAAACAGTTTCATGGGTCAATGAATATTGTCCGTCTGTCTTCATTAGGATTAATGTAAAGCAAACAAACGGACAGTCGTCGTTAAAAAGACAACGATACCAAGAAGGAAGCAGCAATGTAAGTCCGGTGCTACAGGCCAGTTGAAATGCGACGGCACACGCGCAGAAACCAGATTTCGTCTTTCGGCGAAATGGATGAAACCATTCAAATCGGTGGGGGCGTCAGTTCAGTCGACTGCTGGCAGCCGAGATGTGGGCATCAGCGGTAGTAATGCTGGGTACACCATGTTCCGTGGTAGTGTAAAGGGTACTGGCTACCCACTCCATTCGCCAGTTTCCCCTTCACTCCCCCCCTCCCCCCCACCCCGGTGCGTCACTGTGTGCCATCACGTTTCAACTGGACTCTACGAAATGCATGGGCAACGAGAAATACCACATGATGTGCCCGACTGTGACACACGTTAGTTTCTTGCATATTAAGACGCAAGAGGTCGAGTAACGATGACATCTCTTGCCTCCGTTTGGCGGTGCTGTGCAGCGGGAGGTGCCGGCCGAACTGTTTACACATAAATATAGCAACTACAGTCTAGCATAACATTTTATCATCAGTTTAACTAATTTACAGCAACATGTTTCGGCCTTTAACGTTCAATGCAGTAACAAATTTATCACAACGCATACCTTATTGTAATAATATTCTTTTAATGATTTAAAACTGAATGTCGACGAGATCTCTTCCATTCTCGTGGCACTGTATTATAATTACACTCCTTTACAAACAGCCTGAAGATGGCCTTTAAAGGCCGAAACGTGTTGCTTTAAATTAGTGAAACTGATAATAAAGAGTCGTGTTAGACTCTAGTTACTATTACTTTATTTATTAGATCATAACACAACGGGGATGCCTTGTCTGAAAAATGTTAACAGATGCTGCAATGACATCGCCATTTTGTGCCCAGCAGGCTACTGCTATTTCGTGCAGAGAACATTTTGCGTGCTTCTTGTGAGCAATACTAAATATTACAAAGACGTGCTAATCCATCATACGCAAGTTCACATATGTGCCAGATCAAACCACATAATCTTATAACTTTATTCATAACCAGAAACACGGTTAAAAATAATATATGCGAAAAAAAATTTAAGTTCTACTTATTAAAGAATTAACAGCTACACATTTTCTATATACCGTATTACACACGTTACGGGCTACGTATCGGGCAAAAGTCACTTAATAAGAACTACAGTTCATGTGCTGTCAGTAATGCATGCAAGGCAACATAAGGGTAACTTGAGGGTTGTTTGACCGTGCATCTTCCTCATGAAATAAAGTGAAATGCCAACTTGATGCAACTAGGTAATTTTATTGATGTATTCTTAGCTCTACAGGTTTCGGATACATAATCGGCGCAGAAAACCAAACGCTGCAACTCTACATCTAACGCTCCTGATGATGGGCGTATGTACCCGAAACAAGTCGAGCTAAGAACACATTAATAAAATTACCTAGTTGCATCAAGTTGGCATTTCACTTTATTTCAAAAGCAACATAAGTTTACTAATTACGTACTAAAATGTGTTTAATTATTACCCGCACTTATAAAGATATTCAGGCAAAAAAAAAGTGGCTTTACACACTTAACCCCTTTCCCTTACTAGTTGCATTCAGTGTGGATCCACAACAAGACATACAATGTACGTATAAACGGAACATGAAGGAGCGCTCGTGCAACCACTGTGGCAGTGGAAAAATAGTAAGTGGTACATACTGTGAGGGTGTGTGTGTGTGTGTGTGTCTGTAGCCTTAGGTATCCAGCATGCAATGCGTATGCACCGTACTGTCATCTGTGGCCTGTCCGGCTGTACAATATTTTTCCACATTATCTGATAAACGGTACGATTTTCGAAAAAAAAAAGATTACTGAACATAAAAAGTGTGTTTTAATTTTCTCTACAACTTCCTTCTGCAACACTTCTCATTCTAAGAAGAAATGAGAGAGATACGATCAGAAATGTACATTTGTCTCAATGTACAGTAGTGTACTGTACTGTAATGCACCAACAATTTGTCTCAATGTACAGTATTGTACTGTAATGTACTGTACATTTGTCTCAATGTACAGTACTGTACTGTAATGTACTGTACATTTGTCTCAGTGTTCTTGTCCGATTTGAATTAAACATGAATTTTCTCAACAGAGTTCCGAAAAATATTCAAATATCAAATTTCATAAAAATCTGTTCAGTGGAACCGAACTGTTCCATGTGGACAGTCTGACACGACGAAGCCAATACTCACTTTTGATAGAAGCTACCCCGTTGTGTTATACAATATGATAAAGTAATTTATTCAGTCAAAAGCAACACATATACAGTCATTCATACATAGTTGGCAACGTGTTTCGGTTCTAGTGAACCATCTTCAGGACAATACTTAATATGCGGACAAGGTGCATTCAGTGAATGCGCACATTGTGGGATCACATATTGTTTACAAACCGTTTCTATTTTAAAATTCAAGTTGAAAATCTACTGGCCGATGTATCTTTAAAATATACGTACAAACTCCTATCAGTACATTGGTAAATCCATATTAAAATTTTATTCTAGCTAGCAGTCTAAAAGAAAGATCTAGCCCGTAAATGAAATACAAAGAGACGGGAACAGGGCGATACGTACTTGTTTTCAAACCAAATATGAATATAAACTTCGATACGGAGACACAAATATGTACACAAATATGTACACAAATATGTACACAAATATGTACACAAATTCCGAACGGAATACATTTTCCTCTTTGTTCACAAAACACTAAAATAACGATGCCAAGTTTTCTCAAGTTATGTTTTCAACATCAAGAGAAACGAAGCTTTAGTCCGGGTTCCCACAATAACCTTACCACTGAATTCATCCAAGTGCAGCTTACAAAATTTCACGTCTACATTACGTTATAACAGCTTTTTGTAAGACAAAAAACGACACCGAAGCCATGCACGGTTCCACTTCCAGCGAAATGAAGCTAATGTTTACTTTCAATGAATGAAACTTTTATATTTCCACGGAAAGGTCCCAACCACACACCCCGTCATCTCAGGCACAACCACATATACGAATGACTTTTCTGTCGGTCTTCTGGCGTGTGCATCCCCTATTCGTTAGTTCCTTTTGACTTAGTAAACATCTGCAGCAAGAATGGAGTATTTCCCTATGCTTACAATCTGTTTATTTAAAACGCCTCGTGTTTCTTTCTGTCTCGTGCGCCAATGTACGGGTGCATTCCGCTACACTAACTACACGGGGAAGCCTCGAGGTGCGTCCTGGCCCAGTCGTCATTCCATCTTCCTCTCGCTTGTTCGACGTCACCGTCCCACCGGCCTGTAAGCCATAATGTCTAGCTCCTCAGCACGAGTTCAATCACGCAGCGTGTTCACGCCAATTTTTTTTCGGTCCGCGATCTTTTCCCTTATACTGAATATCTGACAGTATTCTGCTTATTTCACCTTGTAAAAGGTGACCAGAAACCCTTCTTAAGTATTTCATCTGTTGCAGCCCTCCTTTCGAATTTCTGAATACACCTGATTTTAATCCGGCCCGCTCGCACAGAATCCTATGTGTTTACGAGTATCTTTCTTTATTTAGTACTACCACGCGAAGACCCGAATATAATCTTCAACTGTAATCTCTTCTACTCCAAACCTTTCCCATGTGTAAACATCCTTAAATCAAACAAGATAACGTACGTATACTGATATATTTGTTAAGTGCAATTGGGATGACACCCGGTGGCAGTAATACAGTACACATTTACACACACAAACTTATATACACACACACACACACACATACACTCACACACACACACACACACACACACACACGGTACATAGAACAACACATCTAACAACTTTGGTTGGAAGGCTTTCTGGGATTCGAACCCAGAGAGGTCAAACTAAGATTAACGATGAACTGCGTAAAAATTGTGGCCTAATGGGAAGAGTGCGGGGGGCGCCCCGTCTTCGCGAGTTATACATTTTTTTAAATATATATTTGCTTTTATTGTTTTCAACCCGTGTTTTACCATCCAGGTATACCACGGGGTATTTACAGAGTTTTACAATGAATTTTTACAATGATGTTTGCGGTGTACATGAAGAGTACCGTCAGATTTATTTTCCTTGGGCGCCTTCTTGGAGCGCTTGGAAGATGCGTCTGAGGAAGTTTGTGATGCTGACGGTGTTTATGTGAAATTGCAGAACCAAGGGTGGGGGGAGAGATTTGAGGACCGTCGGGCGGTTTTTTGACCATAAGCTGCATTCTAGCAGCAGGTGGCGGGCCGTGTGTACGGTCTTTGCTGGACAGTTGCAGTATGGCGAGGTCGTCTTGTTCATTTTGTATAGGTATGAACGGAAGCTACCGTGGTTTGTTAATAACTGGGTGAGAAGGAAATTGGGCCATAGGGTAAAGGAAAGTCTGTGGAAAATGGTGGGTATGTATAGTTTTGTGTGGGAGGCATTTTCAGATTTTACATATATTTCGTTCCAAATTTTTATGTAGTGGTC
>Ga0123357_10007690_pt1 | contig 13369 bp, 7 predicted proteins | sample TergutEmb28metaG_FD_89873 | JGI IMG/M metagenome (GOLD analysis project Ga0123357, IMG submission 89873) | Embiratermes neotenicus P4 segment gut microbial communities from Petit-Saut dam, French Guiana - Emb289 P4 | ecosystem: Host-associated > Arthropoda: Insects > Digestive system > Gut ...
AAGTTAGTGCCAACTTTTGCGGATAGAGGGGTGTCACGTGGTTAGCGCAACGGGTCCCCACGGCCGTTAATCTCTGTTTTCTGAACCTGGAGTCGCTACTTTTTTTATTCAAGTAGCTCCTCAATTTGACCTCACGAGGCTGAGTGGACCCCATTCCAGACCCACTACTACTCAGAAAATCTGGTAGCGCCGGGGATCGAACCCGAGACCTCTGTATCTGTAGCCAATTACAAATACAAAATTCTTAAGCTGTAATTCCATGTCAGCCTCATCAGAAGCAAAGTTTTAGCTACATGTTTGGTTGACACAATGTGTTTTGTTATGTAGGCTACAAAATAATTGGCTTTTTTTTGGAAGTATTTGGTCTATACTTGTGAACAGTTTTTGCAGAGATGAATATTGTGAAAAATCCATACAGAATCACCTTGATGAGAGAAAATTAGAGCTGTCTTCATGTTGCAACTTCTCAAATATGTTCAGATACTAACAATTTAGTGACATATAAGTAGCATTAGTTTTCTCAGTGAAGTTACTTTAGCACTGTATAAACAAGCGCAAGAGACAGCATAAATGGAATGCAAATAAAATCGTGTGCTCCGTTACTTTTACTTTGAATTTATTAATTAAAAAAAAAACACAAGCAAAAAACTTACTGAGTAAGATTAGTTTAAAATTTTGTATGGCTGATTCAAATGTTTTAAGATTAGTGGAAAATATGTGGCAGGTCACAGTGAACGAGTAATCTAAGGTATAAGGTCTGTGGCCACTCGTCTGCTAGGATTATAGGTTCGAATCCTGCTGGGGATATGGATGTTTGTCTCTTGCGAGTGTTGTGTGTTATCAGGTAGAGGTCTCTTGTGTCAGACTGATCACTTGTCCAGAGGAGTCCTACTGAGTGTGATGTGTCCAATGAGTGTGACTGTGAAGCCCTGTAAGGGGGGGCCATGAACCAGAAATGGGCTGAAGTTCCACATACACACACAAAAAAAAGACCCCCAATTGGGCCGAAGGACAACACGACATAAACATTCAACTAAGTTTTACTGCTTCTAATATGGCCACTGTTGATTACAGTGTATTATCATTAATGATGAACAAAAATATAAGCACTATTGTTTATAGTGTGGACTGCAAACATTTTCTCTTCATTTGGCCCTTGTGTCCAAACGGTTTCTCACTAATGGTTCAACAATGCCCAGCACCTAAGATGAAGAACTGAAGCTCCAGCTCCAGCTTTCCTCTAAAATATGAAACTGTTTCAAAATTGTGGAAATTCCCTTTTGTATTTGAAGTAGAAAGAATGAAGTGTAAGAACACAGACCATCCATACATATGTCAAGGTCTGGTCTACAAATCATGTAAGCCAAACTTAATGGATGCTGAAACTGCCATAAGTATGCACATACTTCACAGACAATACTAAGCTTCACACAATCAGCAAAACATAAGATAAACAGGGTGCAAGGAAGGTGACCATGATATGTCATACACGTGTGTACTTCGCCAGGTAAGCAGTCTGCTTACTTGCTAAAGAAAATTTCCACACAGATCTTAAACTATTTTTGGTGGTTTCTGTACAAAGTCAGATCTGTATAAGCCACGTCTTGTGTACTTCATGTTAATTCTTGCTAAGTCATGCTACTTCAAAGCCTTTGTAACAATATACATCTTTGGACATTCAACACTTCTCTATAATAACTTTCACATTTCCTGAAAATGTATAATTTGTAAATAAATAGTGTGAACTCACTTCACGAAACATGCATCAATGTTGAAAACATGATAGTATGCAGGTTTTATATACATAGTATGTGCTTCCTTTCATTAACATCTGAACACTGCAAATTATCCACACTGCACTGTGTCCTGAATTTCTGCCTTTTGTTCTAAACAGAACTGTTGAGCAATGACAGATGAGATTATAATCAACCGTACTTAGCAATCACTCTGTCATTCAAATACATTAACTGTTATACAAAAACATAAAAAAATAAAACAGCAAAACAGACAAACCAAAACTTGTTTCAATAATATATATACACAAATGGAACTTTCTGCAACTCACAGAATGGTACTATATAAATATTTAGTATTGAACAACAAAGCTAAGCTACCTTTGGATATACCTTCGCAGCTGCGATATGGCAGTATGGTCCTCAATACAACAGAAAGAAGACCCCGAGTACCTACCCAAAAGACCCTAATTTACATACCATATATATATATATATACATATATATATATAATAAGCATGCTAATAATATTAATTACAGTATGACACACAGTCCATCACTGACATATTCATTTCATTTGTCATTTTGATGTTTGCTCATATGCATGAATACAATAAGTAAAGTCAGTTCTGAGATCTGTGAAACCAGAACTCATGTAATGTGTGCAACAACATGCACGCTGAGGTGTAAAATATCAATGTCCAATCAGGCTTATAATGTAACACTTCTGGCTTCTAATGTTCCTGTTATGGCGATCACTGTTACATGATCTGTAATACATACGTTTGTTTTAAAATCTGTGTCCAATACTATATGATGTGTAAAAAGCATAATATTTGCACATCAACTAAAAGATTATTCAATTCAGTCAGAACACAACAAATAATTTATTATCGATCTATAAATCTGGCAACATGTTTCGGCTCATTGAGCCATCATCAGGCCAATTCACAAACCATATTGAAGGTACATTCAGTAGATGTGCACATTGTGGGATCGCAAATGTTTACAAATCGCATGACAATAAAAGGTATAAATGACTGTTAGCAGCCAGTATATCATAAAAACTCAGTCAATGTGTCATAATGAAAGTATTTTAAATTGGCTGTATGTGACTAAAATGATAAAGTTCAACCAGGAGAAGTAGTATATTATGCAGTTGATATGATACTGTATAATATAATATATTACAAAGTGGGCCAAAAGTAGGTATACAGTATATAGTATAGTATACCTATTTTTGGCCCACCCTGTATAATATTGTATTATAATACTACTAATACTGCTCCTTTCAGGTGAGACATCCCCATTGTGTTGTACAGGATCATAATATGGGTAAAGAACAGTCAGAAAACAACTTGTGCAAGTTGTGTCTGACTGTACTTTACCCATATTATGATCCTATACAACACAACGGGGATGTCTCATCTGACAGTTATGAATGCCAATTGAGGCTCCATCCACAAATATGAAAACTTGAAAGGGAATCTATACAATTGCAATGTAAATATTTATTTCAACCAACAATGCCTCTGAATACAAGTTGTGTCTGAATGTACTACTTCTCCTGGTTGAACTTTATCATTTGAATTGTAATACAGACAATTTAAAATACTTTTATTATAACATATTGACTGAGTTTTATAATATACTGGCTACCAAACAGTCACTTATACATTTCATTGTCATATGATTGTAAACATTTGGGATCCCACAATGTGCACATTTACTGAATGTACCTTCAATATGGTTTGTGAATTGGCCTGATGATGGTTCAATGAGCTGAAACATGTTGCCAGATTTATAGATTGATAATAATTTATTTGTTGTGGTCTGAATGAATTGAATCATCTTTTAGTTGATATGTGTATTGGACAACACAACGGGATGGCTCCAATCAAGAAACAATATTTGCAACTTACATTACAGTGGCTTCCATTTAGTTACAATATGTTTAATTCTTGCTGTAATACACCATTCACATAACGTTATTTCTGTACACTTTTGAAAGACTTCTCCTTCATAATACTGAGAAAGAAGACTCCAATTATTTGGCTTTCATCATTTAGGCCTCCATCATTGGGTGGTTTTGCCATCCCTTCGCTCAGGACTTTCAACGCTAATTGAAGGAACTCATTAGTCTACAGATTCTTACTGCAAACACTCTAGATTCCATGACAATACATTGCAATATATTAACAGCTGCCACTTTATAACTGTCTAATTGTAGCACTTTCAAAGAGTCAAAGATAAGCACATAAAAGTGAATAACCCAGACAGGGCCAGGTGTAGTTTTGGTCTGATTTAATCTGTTATCAAACTTTCATGTAAGTAAAAGGACATGTAAGTGGACTATTTCCATGGTCTTGTTTCTCATGAAAACATGGGGTTTTGGAGGATGGGTTTGTGTCAATCATCATTTAAGAAAAAAAGCATGCAACCTGCTGAGCCCATTATACTTGGCTAATCTCTGTCCCTGGATGAATAGCTCAATCTAATAGACCCAACAGGTTACAGGTTTGCATTTTTCTTCACACGATGATGAGTGCAATGCAAACTACTAAAAAGTAATATTTAAAAAACTAATATCTGCATGTTTAATAACACACTCTTGTCACAGAACCTCAGACTTGAGATATGCACTCTTCTGGGATATTAAACAGCATATGGTGGTAATTCCTCCATATGCTGTGTAATATCTTAGAAAAGCGCAGATCTCATCTACTTCACAGAAGAAGCCTGAAATCATGCAACCCTGGACTGAACTTTGGTCTCAGGCAGGTAATGCCCAGACTTTTATCACACAGGCCCAGGTTCAATCCTGGGCATGTCCATGTGGGATTTATGGTGGACAACATAGCACTGTGACAAGTCTGTCTCTGAGTACACAGTGCTCTCACATTATTCCCTGCTCCATACTCATATTTCAAATACCCACCACCAACACTACACAATCTTCACACCTGGCACTGTCATTAAATAGACACGTTTCTATCTTAACTTCAGGGCCTAACAGTCAAAGTATAGCTGTACTGCAATTGTGGAGCACTGATAAATTTAGAAAAGTCACCCCACACACAAATTATGTCTGCGTAACTGTTGGTGACCAGATAATTACATCTGAAGAACATGTTGTTCCCACAACTATCAGCATGACACATACCAAACAGCAAACAGTCTGTGCCACAAGCCATCGGCATTGAATAAATAGTCTCCTAACTGAATGTTTAATCCACAATGTAGTTAGCTGATCATCTGTACCACTAGCACAAAGGGTTTCATTACTATTTTAAAGTTATTTTATTTCCTTTCACATAATTAATATAAGAAAGAAGCAATACACAAACTAGAAAATAAAAACATTTCTGCTATGAAAACAGATATATGTATAAAATTACTATTCTTATCATGTTGTCTGAGTCACCTATAAGAAATGTGATATGCTAGTGGACCATCTGAGGTGGTGCAGAGAAACAGATTTCTTCTAATATTATGGTACTAAACATTTGCAGCCAGGTAATAAAAACTGTCTCCCAAGCCACCAGAACATAAGCAAAGGTTTCCATACATCAACACTCACAGTTTTGTAGTTATGATAAGCTTTGTCAAGGGTGGGAAAGAATCAGACCACTGGCCTGATCTGGCACAGTACACACTAACATACAGTGATTGACATAAAATGTCCGAACTCCAAAATGTCTATGTACAATTAAATATAATTTGCCATATGGTTACAGTAATAGAAGGGGAAAAACAACAGATATGGACCAAACTGTATTTTGAGTTTGATCCTTTCTCAATTACCTTTAACTTCTTTTATATGTAAATAGGAGACATGAATTGAAAGTTCAAAGTCATGGATTAATGAAGTTGTGTGGCCCATAAAGCTCATCTCAGATGGTAAAATGCCAATAAAAACAGAGCTCACTCCTCAACTGTCTTACAAATATTAACATGTCACATTTTGATGGAGAAGAAAAATAAACGTAAACAGTAGATAATGGAATAACACATGGTTTCAGTTTTGGTTAAAGGCCAATTTAAATGCAGCAAGATAAAATACATCAACATCAATGCCAACTACTTACATCCCTGAGTGAAGTAATTAGGTCTTCCTTCTCATTTCCTTCAAATGCAGTAAGAATGCACACGAAAACACATTTCATTACATTCTGTATGGGCTGGCATTTCATATGCAATACCTGATAACATTATTCTGCACATAAAATATTAACAGAGGTTACATTAAATGACTTTACTAGCAAGAAAAAAATTTTTACTCTTGCTGATAACAGTCAATCTAACTTAATTAAAAACAGTGCTGACAATACCAATTTACTGAATCAGTCCAAGGCATTTTAAAAATTATGACTTTCAATTCTTTTTGAGATTTCAAGCCTGTAGGTTACTAACTTCTTACTAGCTCAAAAGACTACGCTACAATAAAATTCTGGAACTTTCCTTAGAGTGGTTTGAAAATGATAATATGGTATATGTAAAAAAAGTTTTCAAAAAAGAAGATGTAAAAGGTGAAGAAGAGGTATAGCTCCATGCATCCTTCACCTCAGCACTACATGAAGTTTTGTTTTGGGCCCCAGCCACTACCCACGGAATTGAAGACTAAGGAGGCACCAGAACTGGTTTGGATGCTTCGGAGAAGACAGCAATTTCTTGTCCCTGCTTGGAATGGAACGACAATTCCTTTACTGTCCAGCCTTTGGTCTATAAGAGATTGTTTGTTGCCAAAAATGAACTGATGGGACTGGGTCACTGATTGCAGTATGCTGCACAAGATACAATGATGCATTAATCTGTAACATGCAGTCATCTACAAAATGTTATACGATATGAAAAATGGCATATCGTCACCTTGTACATATAAGAAACAACCTCCAAGCATGAGGGACATCTAAGATAGTATTTAATAAGGACATATATACAGCTACAGGTTGGTAGTTGCAGTCAGATATGGAAAGATTCTTCAGCACATTCTGAGGAAACAAGAAGCTGTAGAGTGGAACAGTTGGCACAGATGAAGCTTGTTGGTGACCTTTTGTGGTACATGTTAATGAGCCTCTGGTTAGCCAACAAAGATAATTTCTTGACTGCCATAATAATTAAAAACTGCTTAAGGATGATATTTTGTCAAGAAGTTGGTTACTGTCAGAATAAAACAAGAAACGTAGTACAATGGCCAGAATATTGTTCTCTGTGATTTTATTAAACATACCTATTCAACATGTCTTGTATGTAAAATGGTAGGTACTAAAAGCATGTAGAACTACAATTTCAGAGGTACGTATTCTGGGAGAAAAAACTTCCTTGGAGTACAGCTTGCAGAATTGATATTTCTTAACAGATTTGATTTCAAATTTGCAAGAAACTAAAGTATAAACTTGTAAGTTCTAATCCAGCTCTTGCTCATCAATAAATTGAAAACAGTTTGGATAATTCATTGGAAAGGCACAAAAACATTCACATTTTATATGTTCATGAACTTCTAAACTTACCGGTCATTTAAAGCTGCAGATGAAGTGTAATTGCAGTCACATTCAGATAAAAATATTGTTTAAACATAATCCAAGTCAGATGGTGGTCTTCTTTTGGGTTTCTGCACAGTGTGGTGGCTAATGTTCCAACATTTCACACAAATGCACTGCTTACATCTTTAGAATGACTGAATGCTGTGGATGGTGAAATGATTAGGAGGAAAAAATGTTGTCAGTTTTATATGATGGTGTGAGATACTACAGATGGAGAGGCAACAGGTTTGTTCCAAGCCAATGGGGATTAAGATCTCAAGAACAGCCTTTTTTTGGGCATCATCAGTTCACCAGGGCTTTTCTTGAAACCTTCATTCCCATTGGTTTCAGATAATCCTATCCCCTCTCCCACCTACCAAAACTGTGAGTGTCCAAACTACCTTCAACTGCCAATGTAACTGATAAAATAGTTTTATCTGTATCACTTCAGCATCCACCTAAACCAGTTCAGTCTCCCTGAAGAAGGAGGCAGAAAGTTTAACTATTACACACAGCAGGAACCCAAATGAAGACCACCATCTGTTCAATAGCCATTGTAAAAACCTGAAAACTTGTAATCAAAGTTGTTATTACCATCATCATTGGACTTGCAATGTCAGAGGCCTGATGGCCCCCATTACAGACACATGCCAACACTTGTTGGGTTTTCCCAAAGCACAATTAGGAATTTTAGAAATGTGACAGGTAAGCTTACTATGACAAAGTGGCTACTGAATAACTGCCTCTGCAAACTTGCTGGGAATATTGACAGTAATCTTTCAACTAAAGACATTCAACATTCAAAAAACAATGGAAACATTTTTAAATATAATTCTATTATTACAGCTCTGGACCCAACAGGTGATCAGATAGTCAAAAAGAGACAAAATCATGCCAGCAGTTTCTTGAATTCCAGTACACACAAGAATGTAACCAACACCACCTCAGGTCTCGCTCAGACAATATGTCATGCAAGCATGAGTGACTCAAGGTTCCTATGGAGGATAGTATCTTTAACAGCATTGAACACCACCTTGATATTTTCCGTGTCAACTGCTGTTGTGAAATGATGAAATAATGGCTTCCTTGGATCTCTCTTTACACTGGTGAACATAGCTAAGATGAATGCTTGAACATCAGCTAAGTTGCGTGGGTCACCAGAAAACTGAGGGAAATACGTACGCACATCTGATTCACCTGAGCAAATCTTCTGTGTAAGCAGGTCTGTTTTATTCAGAAATAAAATGACAGACACACCACGAAACACTAGGTTATTGATAATTGTGTCAAATATGTTACGTGATTCTTCCAAGCGGTTAGTGCGCCTGTAACAAGGATTTAAAAAGATCATATTAGAATTGACAGACTTTCAATACAAGTGAAGTATAAAAATGGAACTCTTATGCTATAAATCTTTCACATCAGTGATTTTAGAAGTTGTTTTTATTCAGTACATGTAAAAATACAAATAATACAGCAACAGTAAGTAGCAGCACTGCCCAGTCTGCATGATGCCCTCTATGCATCTAAAATTAAACAAGACAAGCAACATACATATAACATAACACTGAGATGCATTCATGCAACCATTGTTGCAGTGGCAAAGCATTAAGTATTACATATTCTGAGTGTGTGTTTGTAGACTTAGGTACCCAGCATGCAATGCACATGCACCATATTGTCATCTGTGGCTTGCTCTACAATATTTCTCCACATTATCTCATAAATGGCACGATTTTTTAAAATAAACGTTATTGAACATAAAATGTGTATTTTGATTTTTCCTACGAATCTGTCTGAAACATTTTTCATTCTACAAAGAATTTAGTGAGACATGATAATAAATGTATATTGGTGTGGACAGATAGATGGGCACATAGACATGATTAAGCTAACAGTCACTTTTCACTATTTCAAGAATGTGCCTAAAAAGAATCCATTCATGGATAATCATCTATTAACAGAGAACAAGCTATTGCAACATTAGTTAGATGCATTTTGAGTACGAGTGCTATATTCTCTCATCTTGGAAAAAAATTTGGTGCACGCATTGTATGAGACAGCTTGAATTACTAACAGTTCTGAATACAAAATACGAAACAAGGAAGTGAAACCCATGCCATTGCAGGCTTACCCTCAAACAGTTTCCTTTCAGTCTTTCTCATCAGCTACATGATAAGTTATAACAGTTCAGACACAAAAAGAGGCATTCAACAGTCCACTGCATTTCAAGTAGGCAATATAATATTTAGCACCAGCTTACTGCACTATGTTTTTATTTCTTAATTATTGTTTCAAAATGTTTTGGTCTCAGTTCTTGGCCATCTTCAAGGAGCTAGCAATTTTTTCAATGTGTCTGCTTATGTGTCAACTTATTTGGCAGAAATTTTCATATACCATTAAAATTAAAATATAAAATATTAAAATCCTTAAAATCAGTTTTTGGTTAAATACAATACAAAATTATATTAAAGAGACACTGGTGTAATTTGTTGTGCCCCTACATCTGGGTTTAATCTTTCTTCAGATGAAATATTTCTGGAATCAAGTTCCAGATACACCGTGTTCTGGCTATGAATGGATATGCTATTTCAGCTGAAGAAAGGTTAAACAAAGATGTTTGAACAAAACAAATTACATCAGTTTCCACTTATTATACTTTATATGCTGTTTCATCTGAAGACAGGTTAAACATAGATGTTTTGATACAAAAAATTACATTGGTGTTAACTTAATATAATTCCTATATTGTATTTAAAGAAAAACTGATTTTAAAGATGTTAATATTTAATATTTTAATATTAATTACAATCTTAATCATACATGTAGAACTACTGCCAAATAATTTGACACATAAGATGCACACATTGAAAAAATTACGAACTCCCTGAAGACAGCTAAGAACTGAGGAAGAAACATGTTGGTGGAATAATTCACAAATAAAAAAAAAAAATTATAAACATGTTGGTGTTAAATATATCATGTATGTAATACAGTCACACAGAAAATGTATAAATTTAAGTAGGCAGCTTCTTGGGTCACGCCTACATCAATTTTGAAATACTGTGAAACCTTCTTGTTTTGTTTAAAAACTGAACAAACAAGGCCTAACTAGTGGAAAAACTTCTTGAAATGGTAAGCCTTGTAATTCTGTATCAAAATTCTCTATTGAAACTGAAAATAACTTTAGTAGATTAATATTCCATATAAAATTCTGTCTTAGATGAAGAAGAAAAGGAGGACAAGAAAGAGAAGGACTCATTTTTGTTCCTGGCCAATACATTTAAATTCCAATAGGCCAGACTGGAGACAGACAAAAGCACCCATAGCTTATGTAAATGAAGTCGTTTCAAGAAGACAACCACATTTGCCATTGAATTTAATCGCTCTCACACTTAACTCCAATATGTTTTAAAACTATTCCAACAAATTAAATGCTTATAAGAATAAATTTTTTCTTACATTATTTCAAACTCACTCAAAGGTAATCACACCAGTTAATATCCCTATAACACCTATTACACTAATGTCACGCAAATTACATTGTTAATACATGTAACAAGCATAATAAACCATGATTAATGTGCAGGAAACACAGTATTCTTGTCATATTCATGAAACAATTTAGTATGAGAACGATATGCTAATATCAATGAACTTCACTTTAATTTATAACTGACCTGTCTTCCAGTAGTACTTGGTCAAATTCAGAAGATGAAACAAGAAAGAGAATTGATGTGACAGAGTCAAAGCACTGGAACCATTTCTGTCTCTGTGAACGTTGACCACCAACATCAACAAACTGGAAAGGTATGTTGTTGATAGAGATAACAAATTCTGTAATTCCCTTTGTAGCTTTGCGGGCATGAAGAATATCCTGGTGAGATGGCACATAGTCCTAAAAACAGAAATATTCTAAAATTTTCTTTGAATGTTGAATTGAAACCCACTATGAAATGAGAATTTGCTCATACATAACTTTTTTTAAAGCAATGTATACACGCAATAACTACACAGATGGTTTCTTGTAGTAAGCATATGGTACATACAGCACAGGTGAATGATTCTGTAGGATAGCTGTACATACATTTAATCCTTTCCCACAAAAACTAATGAGTTACAGACACACTGCTTCATGTTGGTTATTACAACTTGCGATGAAATGCATATGTGGAAATAGATGACAACTTGAACTATGACATTACTGCCTATCAAAGTTTACACAGACTAAATCTGAATTTCTTACCTGATCCATGGTGGAAACAAATAGAAAGGCTAACCTTTATGAACTGAGGGTGTTATTCTGTCACTGTGTGTTGGGAACAAATTGAGTGAATAGCAAAATGCAGAACGCATTCCAGATTTTGATCCAAAAACTTATTAAAAGTGTACACACTCACTACGCTATGACCTTTTGGAGTTTCGTGGATGGGAAATCCTTTTTAAAAAAAAAACATACTAAAAGCCTGTATGCACGTTAATCTTATGGGAAAATGTTGGTACTAAATTATTTTAATATCTTAGGTGGGAAAACATCTTAAGCAGGTTTCACCGTAGTTTGCAATATGCAGAAATTTCCATCTTAAAACCACTGCCTGTAATCCTTATAAATTTCTGCATACAATCAGCATGGCAGTATGCTACTGTATCAGTGATGTTAACACATGGCATCCTGTAGATCCACCCTCTAAGTCAAGGGTGGACTAACTACCTGCAGCCTGTCACACTTTTATATGGATCACATAAATCTGTAAAATTTATTAACTCATTATTTCAGCCACAATCGTCACCTATTCGGTGTGCAAAATATCAAGGTCATTTATGTTTGCAAAACTGACACAAAACTTGACCTCAACTCTTTCAGTGTCATGGCAATTTCAATCTTAACCTTTCTTCTCATAAATATTACTCAGTGTTGTAAATATGCTTTAGTTACAAAATTATATACTTGTAACTCTGAATCGTAATATTAAAAAAATGTTACAATTCATGTTGTGAAACCAAAATCTTGACTTGGATAAGAATGATGCATATTTTTGGTTAATGATGGTATTAGCTCTGATTTTAGACTTAACTTTTACATCATCCACACAAACACACACACAGAAGTTTCAAAATATAAGGCTCTGACATGCAAGCATTTGGCCCACCACAGCACCAAGGCTTGTGTGTTGAAGAAATTAGGTCAAATATCTGCAGCCAGGTGAAACCTAGTTCCACAATGGAATCTGTTGCAAACCCTTTGCCAGCTATGTGCTTCTTGAAGAGTCCCAAGAGATGAAAATCTCTAGGCATGAGATGGGGACAGTTTAGAGGGTGGCCTGTAAGTTCCCTGTTATAGTGATACAGGGCTGTGGCCAGTCACTAGTCTAGCTGGTTGTATAAGCCCCAGTACCTTCCCTCTTTTTGGGACCCTCAAGAAGCAACTGTACCTAAAAAATTAACAATCGACAATTTTTGTGTAGGCCTATTAATTAAATAATTGGTGCAAGAATGTAGACTAGGAAATATTTGTAATATGTAACAGTGAGAAACAATGGCTGTAAGAATTGAAAGGTTCTGAATTATTGTGGCAACAATCAGAAAAGGTATTTTCGTGTAAGCATATGTTTTTTGGAAACAACGAGGCTGAGAGGTAGACCAAGAAATGGATGGCAAGAGGAAATGAGGGAGGATGGAACACTTGTTGGTGGAAAAGGGTGGAAGGAAAGGGTACATAATAGTGAGGAATGGAAGAAGCTCCTGAGAACAGCAAGGAATCATAGCATTCTGCACATGGTAATGGAATGAATGAATATTTCAAGTTTTAATATGGATTATCATGTCAGAGGTATGGATTAAATGAAAAGACATTAACACATGCTTACTGGCGACACAACAGCATATTCGTACAATATTAATTAATAAATAATAACTGACAACTACAAGCAGCAGTGTCCTTACATGAAGTAAAACTGACTTCCAAAACACGTGGGGTTTTGATAAACTGTGACAATGGACAAGGTCCAAAATAACATTCTTAACCAGTATATTACACTGTTGTCAAAAGACACACTGCATTCAGCTGCAGTTTTGCCCATCATTTCTACCTCATGAAGAACTAAATACTTCTAT
>Ga0123357_10007691_pt1 | contig 13367 bp, 6 predicted proteins | sample TergutEmb28metaG_FD_89873 | JGI IMG/M metagenome (GOLD analysis project Ga0123357, IMG submission 89873) | Embiratermes neotenicus P4 segment gut microbial communities from Petit-Saut dam, French Guiana - Emb289 P4 | ecosystem: Host-associated > Arthropoda: Insects > Digestive system > Gut ...
AACAAACTGCATTTTGAAGAGAAAAAAACGGAGAGTATATACCATGTTTAAAATATTCAGTACTTATATTTGTTGAATAAATACATAAAATGCAACGTTTAGAGGTTAGCTGTGCGGTACGACTATTATAGGGGTCGTTAGTCGTAAAAGGGTTAAAAATAGGTACAGGACTCCTGTTTATTTCATGTGTGTAAAATATTCTGTATTAGAATAGGAATAACAGAACACGGTGCTGAGGAAAACATAGGGACGTAACGAGGAGGAAGTAACAGGAGACAGTAACAGTTACGTCATGAGGAGCTTTGTGATTGTTTTCTTTGCTGGATATAAAAAGGATGATCAAGCCGTGATTGGTCAGATTGTCTGGGCATGTGGCACGAATGGGTAAACATGTCAAAAGAGGAGACTTGCAAGAATGTGTGATTTCAGGCTCCCGCCATGGGGTAAATTTGACCTGCACTCTTCTGGGACGTTACGCAGCGTATATTGGTAGTTGTTTACCGAAGCTCCGTGACAACCTAGCGGTCCCATTGTCTGGGGTCAGGGCCCTTGAAGATGAAATCGATCAGTTTTCCCGAAACGCCGGTAAATAAGCGCCAATTTACGCTGCGTAACATCCCAGAAAAGTGCAAATTTAACGTGCAAAAACTTTCCGTAGATGTGAGTATAATATTAAAATGGATTTTATAGAAAAAGAATGGAAGAAATGTGGATTTGATTTTTATGAATCAAGAACAGTAACGTGGTAGGACTTTTGTGACTACCAAAAAAATTACAAGAATTTCGTAATTGGCTAACGAACTGTTAGCTCTTACCTGTAACAGAGACTTGGTTGCACGCAGTTCGCTTTAGACACAGTAAATTATAAGAACTGTATCCTATATAAAAGCAAAATCCACATTTCATATGATTGCAAAACGTTTCTCCGAAAATTCGGAAAATGTCTATAAGACTACGATATGTCACTTCTCAGAAGTCTGTAATTTTCAGTTGCAGGTGTTTTGGTATAATTACATTGACATTGGATATTCTCTATAAAATAAATAATATGTATCTCGTTAACTTACCATGAGTCACTCTTCCATGTTTGTTACAGGCCGAATATTGTCGATGGCGCTAGACAAACCAGCAGCCACATTTCGTACAGATAATAGGTTTTTTGATTTATTGCTTCATTCTTGGTATATTGGCTGTTATGAATTATGTGGTCAGGAGATTATCTCCTTGACCAGTTCTTATAGTTCAGTTTTAGCCTACTGCTATGTACAGCTAAAATATAATTCAATTTCAGTTGTGTTTGAAATCGTGCGAGTTCGGTAACAATTGGTAAATAAATGTAAATTCAAGTCATGTTTGGTTTAGGTCTGTGTATTCCTTTTGAATAGCATTTTAGAGATGAATGATTTATTGAACCAGTTTCGATACTCTCTGACCATACAGACGCCACGAAATTAAGTCTTACCTGCCCCCTCCATATCTCCGCCCAGTTGTTAGGCCTCCCACTCCATTCCACTTCCCTATATTCCTCTCCAATTGTTTATGATCCTGTTTTCACGAATGTTGATAATGATAATAACTTGGAAACTGTCGCTAACGACAGGGGTCTTCAACTGGTTGATTCGGGCCAGAGGTACGTAGTAACTGTAGTGCAGGAGAGAGCAACAGTAAACAAATAGTGGGAAGCCTCGAGCTTAGTCTTCTCCATCATTCTTACGAATTCTTTCCGTTAACTCCGTACTGAGAAATTATTGACAGTTTAGCTGCAGAACCTTGGTTATGCATAATTAGGTAGAAACTTTGGTTCTAACTGCCTAACTGTCTGGGTAACATTCATGACTTATTTGCCTTGTTATTTTAAACTCGTTCTACTGTTATTGTCAGCTCTTACGTACTTACTTACTCTATGGTGCAGAGTCCTTCTTGAGAAGCTAACTGGTTTGCAGCTAGTCAAGAAATTCCCCGCATTTCACGGAACCTGAAGGTTCATTACCGCACTCACAAGCGTCCGCCACCCGTCCCTATCCTGGGCCAGCCCAATCCGGTCCATATACCTACATCCCACCTCCTGGAGATCCATCCTAATATTATCCACCCATCTACGCCTAGGTCTTCCTAGCGGTCTCCTTCCCTCCGGTTTCCCCACCAAGATCCTATACACCCCCCTCTCCTCACCCATACGTGCCACATGCCCAGCCCATACTGTTATTGTCAGCACTGCCTTTAACCCATCCCCTACTTGTACAGCGGTCTCACAATCTTATTCCATGTACTTTATCTTATAACCAAGGTGCATAGTGGGGTATGGATAGCACAGTCGATGGATAGCACAGTCGATGGATAGCACAGTCGATGGATAGCGCAGTCGATGGATAGCACAGTCGCTGGATAGCTCAGTCGATGGATAGCGCAGTCGATTGATAGCACAGTCGATGGATAGCGCAGTCGATGGATAGCTCAGTCGGCATAGCGACTCGTTACAGGCTGGATATTCCAGGATCTATTCCCGGTGGGGGCGAGATTTTCCACACACACGCAGACCGGTCTGGAGCCCAGTCAGCCTCCTATACAATTGGTATCGGGTCTTTCCCGGGGGTAATGTGGCAGGGGCGTGACGTTGATCACCCACTCCAATCTAGCGCCGAGGTTAAAGAAACAATAGAACTATACATCTACTCCCCTTCTTGGCCTTAGTGGCTTGTTCTAGGGTGAAATTTACCTGAATTTTAAAGGTGTATAAATAAGAGAACTAATGGCGCCACAGGGACAGACGAGTACCATAAAAACAGTTTCATCCTTTCATGAACGGGTCGTCGTCAAACTGTATTTGTCAGCACGTCTGTCTGTTAGTACTCGAATCTCTCAGTTCCCTTGTGTGGACGGAAGTAAGGCAGCCATTAATGTGTTTTAGAAATTTTCATTGCCTCCTTCTGGGTACTCCTTCAAGACTTAATAAAAAGAAAGCAATTACTCTAAACTTGTCACCCCCCCAGAAGACCACCATATGAAACCTCGCCATTCTGGAAACATCAGCGATTAGGATTAACTTAAAGTAAGTTAAGCCACTTTAGCGGCTTTCCTGATACCTCAAGCAGTCAGTTACGATGAACGGTATTTAGATTATGTAAATGGGAAAAAGTAACGAGTTACGAATAAATATATAAGGTGTTTATTTCCTGAGTTTTAATGCCATTGTTTCATTAATTGGTAGCCCAAGACTTCTCCTGATAACTATACATCACCTTGATATACTCACGTCGCAGAGAAGAAACAAACGGTCATGTTTATTCTGGCGGCTGGGTACCAGTTCCTCGAGGCAGATATCTCGGTCTTCAGATTTGGCTGTCAAACCTTACTCACTTGTCAGAAAAAAAAAGTGTCCTAAATTAAAAGGCCACAATATGTAATTTTGCCGTAGTGGAAACCCTCAAATCTTATAAACGAGAATATGAAACCTTGAAATCTTTAAAAATACTCTTGAATAATGGCAATGATCTTCGTGTTAATATAAACCAAGGAATTCTTTACAACAAATACAAACTCCTTTCGTTCTATTCCACTGTGGGTTTCATGTGAAACTGAAATTTTAAGCGTTTTAATTAATGACCTGAAGGCATAGGGATGGATTGGTAGCTTCATACGGTACTAAACTCCGTAATGGACACACACAAGCAGTCAGATGTATGTCCTGGCTGTTTCAGCTTTGCAGAAAAGAAAGCTGTTACTCAACAAAAGTAGTAAAAAAACTGAAAATTCTTGTGTGTAAACGCAGAGCAAGCAAACCAGGAATATTTTGCAAATGATCAATTAAGATACGATCACTCGCTGTTCCGGAATAAGTTCAAGCCAACTGTATACAAATAAACTACACAATTTCAATTACAAGGCCTGTTTACATAACTTTAACCTTACATTAATTGAATGTACGAAACTACAAGCAAACAAAAACAAAAGTCACAATACATCTGCTTTCATATAACTTCATATTATTTGCCAATTCAACGTGTTTCAGCCCTGAGGTTATCGTCGGTAGTTAACACATCAACGCCAGTTTTCAAAGGTTACATGTGTCTCCAATAATATTCAATATCCTGCTGTAATTACACAAATGTCATGTACATTTACGTGTCTATAGCACAGTAGATAATATTTAAACTTCATTAAAAAAATTAATATTCTATAGGTTATATTATGCATGTCAAAGGTTGTAATTAATATTTTTTTAATATTTAGATTTTTAAATTAATTCTACTATATTTTATAATAAAATGTAAATGTTTTAGGGAAGACCACTTCAACCCAAGCTAGCGGGCAACGTGTTGCTGGTGACACAATTACGAAGCCGGAGCAGACATTTGAAATGTGAACCCTGGCAAAGTAACTTTGAAAACTCCCGAGTTGTTTAATTATAGAGACAGGTAGTAACATGCAGTAATATTTAGTAACACGAGCAACTTTTTTACCACACATACGCTAAAAACAGCGACATTCTAGCCTGAGTTTGTTTTAAAAGATTTTTCTATAATTATCAGCGTGCTTGTATTGCACACGATATATGGATAAAACACGTGTAAAATTATTGATTTACCATTTTGTGTTTTAAATTTTTTGTTTCCGACACCCAGACCAAATTTTGCGGACAATGCCTGTACCACATAAGACGCTGAGGATGTCTGTTCTAGTGCGTCATATCAGCAATGACTTAATCATTAAATATATTGTATATAATCTCAGTTCATGATCTGATACATTAAGTCAAAACCTTGATATTGTACAATACACAAGGTGTCCGGCCTAGAAGTATACAAAAACACATGCTTATGTTTTAGTACCCAAAAGCTTTATGCAACTTATGTTTTCAGCGGTGTACAGAGTAACTAAAAAAGATTTTTATGCACGTCCATACATGCGCATGCGCGACTTACGACACAACAGTGACAAAGATGACCTTGAGCTTATAACACCTCACATGTTGATAAACACGTGGCAAGAGCTTGAATATCGTTTAGATATCTGTCGAGCTACAACAGGAGCCCACATTGAAGTGTACGGACTTGCATAAACATTTTTCTGAGTTACTCTGTACACTGTTAGAAACATAAATTGCATAAAGCTTTTGGGTACTAAAACATAAGCATGTATTTTTGTATACCTCTAGCCCGGACACCCTGTATTGTACCTTAGGGAGAAAAGTTTTATTTGTCGCATCTTAAGTTATGAATTTTTCAGATTTCTATCGCCGTATGAAGGTTACCGTTTGGAAGTAAAATCCGTCTTCTGTTCACGAAAGGATTTGCGTTGTGATAGTCTAATTTGTTAGGTTTTGCACGTTGAGTGTTATTACATGATGGCACAACGTGTGACGATGAGGTAGTTAATGCGTTTTTACAACGCACAAAATTATTGGTAATTTTAATATTAGAAAGGAAGTAATACCAACAACATGAAAACGAAGAGAATAAACCAGAGACCCTGAGATAAATGGAATACGTTGTAACAAGGGTATGATCAAAAAACACAAGCAGATTGGAAAACCTGAACACGTGGATTCGTAAGTCGAAGCAGGAGGATATTATTAAAATGAGTCAGAATGTCTTGGGTTATGACAGCTTGAATTGAATTTATCTGGTTGAAAATAACTAATGTTTAATGAAATTGTAGGTTTCATAATATGTGGGATTATGCTTGTCACACTAACTGGGGTCCTTGGCAGTGTTCGTAACTTTCTGGAGACAAAATACGTGATCGGTCATTCAGAAATTAGGATACCAATTGTAGATAATTTTTCAAAAATTACATTTCTGTCACAAACATAACGTAATTTTTATTTCATTGGACTCAGATTTTTAGACCATTATAATTTTATGGAAACATATACGTGCGTTTGTTATTCTAAAATGTACACATTGAAAATTCGGTGTACGTAAATGATGAATGTTCCAATTATACTGCGCGGTAGCACACGATGAGTCCACTTAAACGAGACGTAAGCAGCATGCAGTAGATTGGATATACTCATACGCCCACCGTCAAGAGTATCAGTAGGTGGACAATATTTTTATTGGATCCAGCTATCTTCGCTTGTGAGCAATGTCTGCTGCGTAGACATGCGCCGCTCAGTGCTGCCGCGTAGTGGGGGACTGGCGCACAGCTCAGCCAGCATTCGGCGGGCCTATAAAGTGAACTGCACTTAACGGAGTGTCAGTCAGTAGGTGCTGTGATGGCTTGCCGTGAGGTGTGTGTGTGTAGCACCGGCGCAGTGTTTCGTCCGTGAACACGAAGTTGTTGCCATACAATGTAATTCCGGAAATTGTATTTCATTCCTAGATTAAACCGGAAAAGTGTTTGCTATGTGAGTTTTTGTAATGAGGTGTGCTATGTGTACGACTTGTTCAGTTGAATATCGCGCGTGATCGATTATTTTTCATTTGTGCCATGTCTAACGAACGATATTACCATATGACTTCTGTATCAACAATTTCACCTTTAAAGCCCATGGCCACATTCAAAGCAGTAATTGTTGTTGTGTATGTGTGTGTGTGATGTCTTTATCATATGAGCATTTGGACGCGACAAATGGAAAGAAACGAGTATTGTTGACGTCTGTTTCGTGTACGTTGTAAGACTGCTCTGTTACGTGTGAAAATTACGCGACTGTAGTACTGTGGTATTGTAGTTTTACGTCATCCTCACCGTGGCTAACGGGTTAAGACATGCCGGCAAGAAATCACCGTCTTTCCGGCTGGATCTCGTGATAACGTGTGTTTTTATCGGTGTGTAAACTAGAACGTGTGGACAGGAATATGTCCTGTCGCCGGTGCCGAGTGCAGGCCATGGAGAGAGTGTCGCTGATGGGAATCCGTGTAGATTCCAACCGCCTCGCGTTAGCGTTCCTCTTGCTGTTAACACCCATCGCAACGCTGAGCTTTACGAAATATGAGACGCCAGAACAGTGCACCTGGAGCGCGGAAAACAATGAGACTAGCTCGGGTCGCGTGTCCGTGTCATGCCGAATACGAACGTTAGATGGAGAAGGAACCAACCTCAGTGCACTGCAAGTGGAGGGAACAAGCCGGCTGCGCGTACAGTGTAGCCAAGTACTGCTTTTCGAAAGTTCTTTGCAACCGTACACTATTCAAAGGCTGAACCAGCTGGAAGAACTGACTATTGAGCACTGTAAAATTCTACAGTTACCTCCAGATTCATTTTATGGACTCCGGGATTTAAAACGGTTATCGATTAACACGCACAATGCAGAGTGGGGATCAAGCAAGTCGATGGAACTGGCTCCCAGCAGCTTGCATGGACTGAAAGAGCTTCAGATCCTGGATCTGTCGGACAACAACATCCGCTCTTTGCCGGAAGACACATTTTGTTACTTGGAAAATCTTCAGAGTTTAAACTTAACACGGAATCGCATCCGCAACGCTGATATGTTGGGGTATACAACTAGACGAAATATATATGAAGTCAGTTCCACTCTACCCCGAACCGAGTGTGTAGGTGGACTGGATATTAGAACGTTAGATGTGTCATGGAACCAACTCCAGATTCTCCCGGCCGACTCCGGTATCACCAGTCTGCGACACCTCCAACTTCTATACCTGCAGCACAATGAACTGGCAGAAGTTCACGGAGATGCCTTGTCTGGGCTGAGCTCTCTGAGGATTCTCAATATGTCGTACAACAAGTTAGAGTCCTTGCCTGGAGGCCTGTTTGCGAGTTCAAAGGAGTTGCGTGAGATCCACCTGCAACATAATTCCGTGTATGAAATGGCACGCGGCTTATTCCGCCGCTTGGAACAGCTTCTTGTGCTAGACTTGTCTGACAACCAACTGAGTAGCAGTCACATTGACGACGGGACATTCGTAGGTCTTATCAGACTCATAGTACTAAATCTCTCACACAATGCCCTGACCCGTATCGGCGGCCATACATTCAAGGACCTATTCTTCTTACAGATTCTTGACTTGAAGAACAATTCCATAGGCTATATTGAAGACAACGCTTTCCTTCCACTGTATAACCTACATACCCTTAACTTGGCTGATAACAGACTTCACCACATCGGCGCTCTTCTCTTCAACGGACTGTTCGTGCTAAGTAAGCTTACACTCAGCAATAACTTGGTTGTAAATATTGACTCTCAGGCGTTTAGAAATTGCTCCGATTTGAAAGAGCTAGACCTAAGCGCCAACGCTTTACCCCACGTACCTGAAGCATTGAAGGAATTATCCTTTCTTAAGACACTGGACTTGGGCGAAAATCAAATAAGTGACTTTCAGAATGGGTCGTTTAAAAATCTACAGCAGTTGACAGGACTTCGTTTAATTGACAATAATATTGGCAACTTGACTCGGGGAATGTTTTGGGACCTCACAAGTCTCCAGGTACTTAACCTTGCAAAAAATAAGGTCCAGCAAATCGAAAGAGGTACGTTTGAACACAACACACAACTAGAGGCGATCCGCCTGGACGCCAACTTCCTCACCGACGTCAACGGCGTATTTAACACACTCTCTAGTCTTCAGTGGCTCAACTTGTCCGATAACCATTTGGTTTGGTTCGATTACGCCTTCGTTCCCTTTAACCTCAAGTGGCTCGACATTCACGGGAACTTTGTTGAACGCCTGGAAAACTATTTCAAGATTCAGACAGGACTTAATATTAAGACAATGGATGCCAGCCATAACAGAATTACTGAAATATCAGCTATGTCCGTCCCCAATAGTGTTGAACTGCTGTTTATAAATAATAACATGATATCTTTGATTCAGACGAACACTTTCTTGGAAAAGCGTGAACTCGTGAGAGTTGATATGTATGCCAATGAACTCGCGAAACTTGACCTGAATGCACTGAGGTTGCTTCCAATTCCCCAGAACAAAACGATCCCAGAATTTTACATTGGTGGAAATCCTTTCCGTTGTGACTGTTCCATGGAGTGGCTTCAAATGGTAAATAATATGACACAGCTTCGACAGTACCCCAGAATCATGGACTTGGATAACATAATGTGTACGATGACGTATTCTCGTGGTCTGCCCACACTACCCGCTATTGACGCCAAACCTTCCAATTTCTTGTGCACTTACGAGACCCACTGCTTCGCTTTGTGCCACTGTTGCGATTTTGACGCCTGTGACTGTGAGATGATGTGCCCATCTAATTGTACTTGCTATCATGATCAGACGTGGACAACCAATGTGGTGGACTGCTCGGGCCTTGCAACGAGTCAGATACCAAGCCGGATTCCAATGGACGTTACGGAACTTTATTTGGACGGAAATAACTTGGGTGAACTTCAGAATCATGTGTTTATAGGTCGAAAGAATATGCGAGTTCTGTACGTTAACGCTAGCCGAGTGGAAACTATTCAGAACCGCACTTTTAATGGTCTGAATTCCCTTCAGATTCTTCACCTTGAAGACAATAGAATCCACGAACTGAAAGGTTTCGAGTTCGAGCACTTGTCACACTTAAGAGAGCTTTACCTTCAGAATAACGTTATTACATTTATTGCTAATGTCACCCTAATTCCACTGAGGTCGCTGGAAATATTAAGGCTGGACGGAAATCGCTTGATAACCTTCCCTGTCTGGCAACTGACGCTAAACTCGTACCTTGTGGAGGTATCGCTGAGCGGCAATAACTGGTCCTGTCGCTGCAAGTTCCTGCAAGAACTTCAAATATGGGTGGCCGACAATGCGCGAAAAGTGATCGACAGTGATGACATAACGTGTTACAATAACGATACAAAGCCTCCTGAGCGACGGGTCGTGGATGTGAACAACACTGCCTGCAGCGATTACTATTCGGGTGGTTCTGTCATCGAGAGATTTATCGTATCCGACTATTTGCCCATGGTGGTAGTGACACTAATTACATTCATCTTGGTACTACTGCTTACCGTACTAATGTTTGTATTTCGAGAACCAGTTAGGATTTGGTTTTACTCACGATATGGAATCCGCCTGTTTCAATTCAAAGCAGGTTCTGCTAAACAGTATGGAGAGGAGAGGGACAAGTTATACGACGGATATGTGTGTTACAGCCCCAAGGATGAGGAATTTGTGCTGCAGTCCATCGTCGCTGAGCTGGAGCACGGAAATCCATCTTTCCAGTTATGTCTGCATTATCGTGATCTGGTGCATCACGCCTACATGCAGCACTCTTCTTCGCCCGTCGTGGTGGAAGCGGCCGAAGCCAGTCGCAGGGTAATCCTCGTTTTGTCTCGCAACTTCCTGCAGACGGAATGGTCGCGTTTCGAGTTCCGATCGGCATTACATGAAGCGCTGAAGGGACGAATCTTTAAGTTAGTTCTGGTGGAAGAGGGCAGTAGCTTACCGGAGGCAGAACTGGACCCTGATTTGAGGCCTTATCTAAAGACTGGAGCCCGAGTTCGATGGGGCGAAAAGCGATTCTGGGAAAGACTGAGGTACGCGATGCCTAATGGTGATAGCCAAAGGAAAAGTTCCTTGTACCGACGCAATATTAATAATTATACCCTAGATTCTGGAGTAGGCAACGGTGCCCATCACCACTCGTATCTAGAAAAGACCAAACAGTCACATTCTGCATCACCAAACCTGCAGATGCACATCAACAACCACCCTCTGTTCCAGGCCGCCGCTGCCACCAATAACGAAGCGGCACATAATATGTCCCCTCCAGCGTACTCCTCGACAACCACGCTGCCAAGAACGCCCCTGAAACATAAGAAGAACCAGCAAGAAGCTTGTCACGAAAATGAAGAGGCCAACTACTCTTCTGCGACCACCGCCACTCCGTCACCTAGGCCAGCTCACAGGCATAATTACAACTTGAACCACCACACCCGCAATAACTTCACGCTGGGGACGGCCGCGGGTCATGATTCCTCAGAATCCACTCCCAGTCCTCGCCCCATATCAGAACACATATACTCATCTATCGATTCGGACTATTCTACTCTAGATAGAGAGGCGTCGGAGGTCCATAGAGGGATGAATATTGTGCATCATCACCACCATCACCAGCAGCGCAGGCCACCGTGGAGGCATGCTGGAGCCGGCTCCGTCATGGATAAGAGCGGCGTGCAGGCCTACCTGGTGTGACGCACGTGGTCACCACCTCCGCGGCTCGGGTGAGTACGATGTAACGTGCCAGATAATCCTACTTTACATTACGTGGTGACTCACAGGTGTTCCTCCTACGAACAGAACGATTTTTTTTACATACACGTGAGTAATATATGAGCGCTTATTAAAGGTTTATTCTTGCTGCTTTTTGCCCAGTTCAATTTTGTTTCGAATCAACAGCAGTACATATTTTACAAAACACATCATTGTAGAACCGAAAATTAATGTTGTTTCATGTACTGCGTGTTGTTATTGCATATACTCGTACATCCTAATACTGAAACCCGTTTCTAGAACAAATATCTGTTTACGTTCTTTCAAATATCAATTTATTTATTATAAAAATTTATAGTGCATTCACTTTTGTTTCCTTTCATATTTATTGAACCCTTACCACGGCACGCTGTAATATGAGCCCTGACTTATGAAATATCACCTAATGTCATATGGGGCCTTTGTAAAGAGTTGATTAATAGGCTTTAATCACCCTTCATATGTATATTGAATGAAAGGGGGAAGTGTGTCATTTCTTTGATGATATGATTCGTTTAGTACAGGAGGATATTATAATACTGGATTTGTGCAGCCACATGTGAGCATTGCGTACAGCTGGGTCGTGAAATTACGCAATACGTGCCAGGGTTGTATATTGGTTAGAATTAAAAAAAAATCAAATTTTGGGATGAAGTCCTGTCGAACCCAGGTATATACGTATGTAGGATGGAAAATTCCCTAATCCCAAGAGCATTTATAAATTTGAATTCAACGGGGAGAAAAATTCTTGGAATGCCACAGGGTACTTGCCATATATAACTTAATTGTACACGTTGCGGTATTACGTAAACATTTTAGGCTTATAATTTTTAATTTTACAAACCTAGAGACGTAACGGGAATTGGCTAAACCCCATTAGGCTGATTTATTATTATTATTATTATTATCATCATCATCATCATTATCATCATCTGGGCATGTGGCGCGTATGGGTGAGGAGAGGGGGTGTATTGGGTCTTGGTGGGGAAACCGGAAGGAAAGAGACCACTGGGGAGAGCTAGGCGTAGATGGGTGGATAATATTAGGATGGATCTCCAGGAGGTGGGGTGTGGGTATATGGACTGGATTGGGCTGGCCCAGGATAAGGACAGGTGGCAGAAGCGTGTGAGTGCGGTAATGAACCTTCGGGTTCCGTGAAATGCGGGGAATTTCTTGACTAGCTGCAAATCATGGAGTAAGTAAGTATTATTATTATTATCATCGTTTCCTTTTTGCAGGGTATTTATACTTATATTCCTGAGACAAACTGTGTCCCAAGGGAATACAGTGTTGCAGCTGTTTTGTTGTTACTATTCATGGTGCTTATATCGTTAATTTCAGTGTTGAATCTATTGTATTATTATTATTATTGCTATTATTAAAGCGGCAGCAAAGGTTGCAGAAGAATTAAACCAATCAAATGAGAACAGTGACGCAAAAAGGGGAGGCATTTAACGCATAAAAGCATAGTTAGGAGAGACTTAAAGAAAAAAATGGGAAAGCAAAGTGCTGTATGGCCAATATGTTAGAAGTGTGGATATACAGCTTATTGGTGGAGAAGACACGTTCCAGTGACTGTCGAGTGGAGATCTGAAAGGAGAGGCTGAAAGTGAAATAACAGCAAGACAAGATGAGGCAAATATCATGGGACAAAAATATTACCAACAGAAACAGATGGCAAATGTGAACAATTTGATGGGACAGTGGAACACATCGAATCAGTATGCTCATTATTGGCAAAAGAACAACACATAAAGAGGCATGATAAATTGTGTGCTCAGTTGTACTTTAACACATGCAAGGAAACAGGGGTAAAATTGCACAACAAACATTGGCATGACTATGTACCAAAATCAGTTAAAACGAGTCATGCAGGTAAGGTTACCATATTATGGAACCAACAAATGCGAACCTTCAGAACCGTTCCTAAAAATGAACTGGACATCATAATCCACGATTTTAAACAAGGAACATGCATTTTAATAAATGTAGCAATTCCTGGAGACAGACGTGATCAAGAAAGACGCCTAGAATATTTTAAAATATAAATATCTCATAATAGAAAATCAGCTCATGTGGAATGTAAAAGCAAAAGTGCTCCCGGTAATAACAGGGGCGACTGGAACCATTTCAAAATCACTCGGACATTTCCTGAGCAACATACCAGGAAAGCACGAAATTAAGGAACTGCAAAAAAAAAAAAAAAAAAAAAAAAAA